>OHIU01001076.1_pt1 | contig 10258 bp, 14 predicted proteins | sample 1568281 | NCBI WGS metagenome assembly OHIU01 (sample SAMEA3879543, study PRJEB24766) | human gut metagenome | biome: human-associated habitat; feature: feces | place: USA | collected 1985/1987 | reverse complement strand
GGCAAGGACACTCTGGTGTTCACCTATCAGGGCGACGGTGACCTGGCGTCTATCGGTACCGCGGAGATCGTTCACGCCGCCCACCGCGGCGAGAAGATCACCACCATCTTTGTCAACAACGCGATCTATGGCATGACCGGCGGTCAGATGGCCCCCACCACCCTGATCGGCCAAAAGGCAACTACCTGCCCTGCTGGCCGTAGCGAGGAGTGGAGTGGTCTGCCTATCAAGATGTGCGAGATGCTGGCCGCTGTTCCCAGTTCTTACTACATTGAGCGCGTGGCGGTCAACAATACCGCCAACATCGCCAAGGCCAAGAAGGCCATTGCCAAGGCCTTCCGTCTGCAGATGGAGGGTAAGGGCTTCACCATGATCGAGGTGCTGTCCACCTGCCCCACCAACTGGGGCCTGTCTCCGGTGGAAGCTATGAACTGGCTGGAGCAGAACATGATCCCCTACTATCCTCTGGGCGTTTACAAAGACAAGGAGGCGAAGTAACATGGAAAAAACCTTTATTTTCGCCGGTTTCGGCGGTCAGGGTATGCTCCTGATCGGTAAGTTCGTCGCAATGGCCTGTATGCTGGACGGCAAGCACGTCTCCTGGCTGCCCTCTTATGGCCCCGAGATGCGCGGCGGTACCGCCAACTGCTCCGTCATCGTCTCCGATGACCCCGTTGCCTCCCCTCTGGTGGACAAGGCCGACGTGATCGTGGCCATGAACCGTCCTTCTCTGGACAAGTTTGAAGCACACGTGAAGCCCGGCGGCGTTCTGGTCATCAACAGCTCCATCATCGACCGCAAAGCGGTTCGCGATGATATCACCGTGGTGTACTGCGATGCCAACGGCATTGCCGAATCCATCGGCAACCCCAAGGGTGCCAACGTGGCCATCCTGGGCGCGACCCTGGCCAAGGCTCCCGTCACCTCCGTGGAAAGCATGATGGAAGCTATCCGCATCGAGCTGGGTGAGAAGAAGGCCCGCTTCCTGGAGGGCAACAAGAAGGCTCTGCTGGCCGGCATGGAAGCCGCTAAGTAAGTCGTTCATACATTCTTACATCATTTTGGCCCCCGGCATCCGTATGGTTGCCGGGGGCTTTCTTTTGTTTGCTACTATTTTCACCGAATGGTTTATTAAAAAGAAAAGGCCAGTGAAAAAGGTTTCCTTCACAGAAAAAAACTATTGACTTCCTACCAAACGTTTGGTATCATTACTCCATTATAAGGAGGTGTCGCTTTTGAGCTCTTTTTCTTATTTTGTGGGACAACGCATCAAAAAATACCGCAAGAGCCGCGGCTATACCATCGAGCAATTCTCCGCCATGATCAATAAGAGCAAAGCGACGCTATCCAAGTACGAAAACGGTGCCATTACCATCGACATCGAAACACTGTACGAGATTGCGCAGGCACTGGATATTGATCTAAAATGCTTCATCGATTATCAGCCCCCCATGTTCCATGCGGAGCCGGCGCTGCCTAAGAATAGCTACTTCAATCAGACATTGGCCTATATGTACTACTATGATGGCCGTATTCGCCAGATGGTACGCTCACTTCTTCGGTTTTCTCAGTCAGTGGACCACGAGAGTGTCGAGGTCACGTTGTATATGGGCGTGGCGTCCTTCTCCGACCCGGACCGTTGCCAGCATCTGTTCACCGGAGAGATGAAGGCTTACGACACCATCACCCACATGGTGTTGACCAATCAGATCAACGAGGCGGAAAAGATGTATATCTGTATGCTCAATCCCATGCAGAACCGTATGCCCGCCGTGGGACTGGTATCCGGTATCGGCTCCTCCCCGTTCTTTGCACCCATTGCATTGAAGGCGCTGATCTCTAAAGAGCCGCTGGAGGAAAACGACCGCCTGCTGGGCACCATCAAACTGGATAAGGATGATTATCATTTGCTGCGTTACTACAATATGATGGTGGTCAACCGTCCGGCCGCCCTATCCTTACAATAATATTTGACCGCGCAAAGGCTGTGAAGGTGTACTCCTTCACAGCCTTTAGTTCATTTTCTGCAATTCTCGCCGCAGTCGCAGGATGATACGCTTCTCCAGCCGTGATATGTAGCTCTGCGAAATCCCCAATCGATCCGCCACCTCCTTTTGGGTGAGCTCCTTGATACCGCCCAGGCCAAACCGCATGGTGATGATATCCCTCTCTCTCGGACTGAGGTGCGATACCGCCGTTTGCAGCAGCTGCCGGTCCACATCCGCTTCAATGGGCCGCATGACCACATCGCTGTCAGTCCCCAGTACGTCACTGAGCAGCAGTTCTTTTCCGTCCCAGTCGGTATTCAGCGGCTCATCGAAACTGACCTCTGTCCGTTGTGCGCCGTTCTTCCGCAAGTACATGAGAATTTCATTCTCAATACACCGCGAGGCGTAGGTAGCCAGCTTGATATTCTTATCTGTCCGGAACGTATTGACCGCCTTGATCAATCCGATAGTGCCAATGGAGATCAGGTCCTCTATATGGATACCGGTATTTTCAAAACGTCTGGCTATGTAAACCACCAACCGCAGGTTGTGTTCGATCAGCGTCTGCCGCACCTGAAAATCGCCGGTATTCAGCTTTTCCAGCAGAACAGACTCCTCATCTCTCGGTAAGGGCGGCGGCAGCGTATCGCTCCCGCCGATGTACATGACCTTATCCGGCCTGTATACGCTGTGCCACAGGCGTTTCAGCCAAATCAGAAGCTTTGCCATGCCCTATTCTCCCTTCCATTGCCCCCCACAGGGCGTGATACCCGCCGCCATCACTGACAGCTTGCTCCGACAGCGCGACGGGTGTCCGTGGATAGCGTTTGCCATTCACTTCTATGTAATCGCTACAGGCTGCCAACAGCAGGCCTGCAGCCGTCCCCACCGCGCGAAAAGGCAGCAGTGTAAACCGTACCGGACAACCTATTCGGTGCAGCTTTGCCATTTTCTCTTCCGGAGACAGCTGCTCTGCCAAAACATCGGCCACCGCCGGTGTCCATAATGCGTCTGCGGAACGGCGCTCCATTACCAGCGCCGGACACCCGGTAACCGGATCCCTCAGTGTATTACCCGTGTCGTGCAGGGCGGTAACGGTTTGTATCCTTCCGCCGACAGATACTTTGATCTGCAACAATTCTCCCCCTCCATGACGTGCTGCCTGACCGGCAAAAAGCCGGAGAAGCACGTAAAACAATATACTGACCAGTATAAGCGCTTGCCAGCTAACATCGGCGTAATACAGCCGCTGTGCCAGTCCCGCCACCGAGCCAAAGGCCAGGCCGAGGGCCAGCAGGGTGCCGGCGAGGGCGGCCGAAAGCAAAAAAAATGTGAGGACCGGGCGGAAACGGCGAAACGCGGCAAGCGCCAGCAAGCCTCCAAAGGCCAATCGGATCGCCGGGTGAGCCAAAAATGCAAGCTCGGAAATAAAGACCGCAGCCGCGTAAACGCCGCCCAGCACCGCGCAAAAAATCAGCCGCCTTCGATGCAGCGGAAAGCCGCAAAGCCTTGCGGCACATAGGAAAAGCAGATAGTCTACCACGCTGTTGAGCAGGAAAACGCGGTCCAGATACACCACAGTCATTGCCTCACCTCGCTGCCACTATTATAGAGCGGCGGGACGAAAAAAAACGTCGCAACCAGGCGGGCACCGCAGCATTTGTAACCGGTTCGTTACCGCTTTATAATCCATCCGTCACCGCTTTTCATTGACATTCCGCGTCATTTTGGTATACATTTTGCTATAGCTTTTGTTGCTCTTTTATGGCTATTGTTGACACCTTATTGGCACCTTTTCTATACCTCATGAGGATCAACCTCACGAGGGTGCGTTTTTTACGGGTCAAAAAATACCGTGATTGTATTTGATCTGCCCATATAGGATAAAGGCCAGGCCAATAGTTATCGCCGGAAAGATGATATAATCTATTGCCGCCTCATTCCAGAATGTGGCGAAATACGCCAAGATCAGGGACGCCCCCATAATGACCGTTCCCGTCCCCACCGCCTTACCGTATTTGGGGATGTCCTCTTCTTTCACTTTTCTGCGGTTATAGGAATGTATGGTGCTGATATTCCCTTTGATATTCAAGATGCCGAGCACCGACAAAAATATACCCAAAATCAAAAGCAATACATTATCCATAGCGGCCTCCCAAAAATAGAATAATTCTTCAAAGCTTTTGTCCAAAGCAATACAGAGGAAATAGATGACCCACGGGCTGTAAAGAATGGTATGGGCCAGCGCGGAGGACAGCACAGAAACCATGCAGCATACCAGCTGTCTGTATGGCGGCTCTCCCGCTAATAGAAAATCATAACCACCAGTAAACTGGTGGTTATGATTCATGATCAAAGATGGCCTTCTTCTCCAGCAGGGGCGTAAACTCGTCCTTCCACCGGTGGTGCATGGCGGACACATCGTACAGGGGCAGGGCCTCGCGGTCCATATCCAGACGAATGAGCACGTCGTAACGGTTGTCCCGGTCCACGCAGTTGGGAATGACCTCCGCGCCGTGAACGCCGGGAATATCCGCCGCGGCGGAGAATATCTCCCGGATACGCGGCAGCAGCGCGGCGCGCTGCGCCTTGGCCGCCGGAGTGAATTTTGCCAGAATACAGTGCTTCATGGCAGCCTCACAGTCCCAGATATGGCAGGACCAGCGTTACGGCCATAACGATGGCCAGCAGCAGGGCGATGCCCATGGCGAAGTATCTTGTCCATTTCGGTCTCATTGCAATTCCTCCTTCGGCACGATGCGCCGTATCATTTTTTCGATCTTACGCCGGGGCTGCATGACCTCATGGCCGCAGCCGAGACACCGGAGCTTGATATCCATGCCCACGCGGAGCACCTGCCAGCGTTTACTGCCGCAGGGGTGCTCCTTTTTCAGCTCTAAAACATCATGTAACCGCAGGTCCATTTCCGTTCTTCCCCTTAATGTCGTCCCAGTACCGCTTGGCGGCCTGCTCGGTCTTGTTTTCGCCGTACGCATAGTAATGCGTATCCCCCAAAGACTCCGGCAGATAGCGCTGCTGCACATAGTGACCCGGATAATTGTGGGGGTACTTATAGACCGGGGCCTTGTCCGCGCCGGCACTGTCAGCGTGGACGTTTTTCAGGTGCCGGGGGATGTCACCCACCGCGCCGCGCTGAATATCCTCCATAGCGGCGATGATAGCGTTGTGGGCGCTGTTGGATTTGGGCGCGGTGGCCAGCAGCACCGCCGCCTCGGCCAGGGGCAGCCGCGCCTCCGGCAGGCCCAGCTGCAGTGCCGCGTCCACGCAGCTTTTTGTGACGGTGATGGCCTGCGGGTACGCAAGGCCGATATCCTCCGCCGCGATGCACAGCAGACGACGGCAGGGAGAGATCAAGTCGCCCGCCACCAGCAGACGGCCCAGGTAGTACACCGCCGCGTCCGGGTCGGAGCCTCGGATGGATTTGTGCAGGGCGGAGAGCAGGTCATAGTGGTCATCCCCCTCCCTGTCATACCGCATGGCGCTGCACTGGCTTAGCTGTAAAGCATCATCCCTTGTCACATATAATCCGCCATCCTTCGGCTTGGCGGAACGGTACAGCAGCTCCACGGCGTTGATGGCCTTTCGGACATCGCCGCCGCAACCGGCGGCCACTGTGCGGGGCACATCCTCTTCCCAGGTAAAGGGCAGCTGGCTCCTCTCCTGCTCGATACGCAGGCCCCGTTCCACGGCGGGGATGGTATCCTCCACCGACAGAGGCTTAAATTCAAAAACCGTGCTGCGGGACAGGAGTGCGTTGTAGATATAGAAATACGGGTTCTCTGTGGTAGAGGCGATCAGGGTGATCTTGCCGTTTTCCAGGAATTCCAGCAGGCTCTGCTGCTGCTTCTTGTTGAAATACTGTATCTCATCCAGGTACAGCAGGATACCGTTGGGGGCCATCATGGTGTCCACATCCGCCATGACATTCTTCACATCCTGGAGGGATGCGGTGGTAGCGTTAAGGGTATACAGCGCCTTTTTCGCCTGCCTGGCAATAATGTTGGCCACGGTGGTCTTTCCGGTGCCGGAGGGACCGTAGAAAATGAGGTTGGCATCGGTGCCGTTCTCGATCAGGCGGCGCAGCAGCGCCCCCTCGCCCAGCAGGTGCTTCTGTCCGGCCACATCGTCAAGCGTCTGGGGCCGTATCTCGTCTGCCAGCGGACGCATAGCGGCACCGCCTCCCTTCTGTGGAAAATCTTATGAAACAGTATAGCACAGATTGCCTTTTTCTGCAACCTCTGTTACAATTGGGATGAGGTGATGTCGCATGAAGTCGAAGGAACAGGTCGGCGCCATTATCGCGGCGCTGAAGACGCTGTACCCGGACGCGCTGTGTTCGCTGGACTATGAGAAGGACTATGAGCTGCTGTTCTCCGTACGTCTGGCGGCGCAGTGCACCGACGCGCGGGTCAATCTGGTGACGCCGGCACTGTTTGCCCGCTATCCCACGCTGGAGGCCTTTGCCGCCGCCGATGTGGACGAGGTAGGTACATATATCCAGTCCTGCGGCTTCTGGCGGGCCAAGGCCCGGGACATCGTTGGCTCCGCAAAAATGCTGGTGGAGCGCTTCGGCGGAAAGGTCCCGGACAACATGGAGGACCTGCTCTCTCTGCCCGGTGTGGGGCGCAAGACCGCCAATCTGATCCTGGGCGATATCTACGGAAAGGACGGCTACGTCTGCGACACCCACTGCATCCGCATCACCGGACGGCTGGGACTGACGGACGGCAGCAAGGACCCGCTGAAGGTGGAGCAGCAGCTGCGAAAGGTCATTCCCCCGGAGGAGGCCAACAACTTCTGCCACCGGATGGTGCTCCATGGCCGCGCGCTGTGTATGGCACGGAAGCCGGACTGCGGTGACTGCTCCCTCCGACCGCTCTGCGATCACGGCAGCGGGAAATAAAGCTGAGAACCATGCCCTCCGGCATGGTTCTCAGCTTTGTACGCCATCAGAGCACCATGACCAGCGTTCCGATGGTGATAAGGACGCAGCCTATCAGCGATTTGACGGTGAACTGCTCCCGCAGAAACACAAACGCCAGCACCAGCGTAATGACCACACTCAGCTTGTCGATGGGCACGACCTTGGAGGCTTCGCCCATCTGCAACGCCTTGTAATAGCACAGCCACGAGGCGCCTGTAGCCAGTCCCGACAGAATAAGGAACAGCCAGCTTTTTCGGCTGATATCCCCGATGCCGCCCTGCGCGTTCGTCAGGAACACCATCCCCCACGCCATGAGCACCACGACCACCGTTCGGACAGCCGTGGCGAGGTTGGAGTTCACCCCGTCGATACCCACTTTCGCCAATATCGAAGTCAAGGCCGCAAACACCGCCGACAGCAGAGCAAATACAAACCACATTTTATTTCACCCTCAGAACCATTCGATCCGCCAGTTCCCGCAGGAAATCGCTGTCCGCCCAACCGGCCACCGCAGCCTTGGCGCGTTTTGTCTGCGCCTCGACCTCCCTCTGGCAGCCGTCTACACCCAGCAGATCCACAAATGTCACCTTGCCCTCCGACTTGTCAGAGCCGATGGGCTTGCCGAACACCTCCTGTGCGCCTGTCACATCCAGGATATCGTCACGGAGCTGGAAGGCCAGACCAAGGCCGTCGCCGAATTCACGGGCCTGACGGCGCTTTTCGGCGTCCATTCCGGCGGCCACACAGCCCAACTCCGCCGCGGCGGAGATCATGGCGCAGGTCTTGAGACGGTCCAGCTGCGTCAGGCCGGCTTCATCTCGGACGTCGCAAAGGGTGTCCAGCACCTGTCCGGCCACCATGCCGTCGGCACCGGCGGCCCGGGCCAGGACCTCGACCGCCGCGATACGGCTTTCGGCGGGCAGTCCCGTCGCCTGGGCAATGAGACGGAAGGCCTCGGGCTGGAGGGCATCCCCGGCCAGTATGGCCAGCGTTTCGCCGTAGACCTTGTGGTTGGTGGGCTTGCCGCGGCGCAGATCGTCGTCGTCCATGCACGGCAGATCGTCGTGAATGAGCGAATAGGTATGCAGCAGCTCCACGCCGCAGGCGGCAGGAAGCACGGCGTGAACGTCGCCGCCGCAAAGACGGCAGAATTCCAGCGTCAGGATCGGCCGCAGGCGCTTGCCGCCCGCAGTGAGACTGTAGCGCATGGCGTCGAGCAGCCGCGCGTAGGGCTCGTCCGCGGCGACGCATTGTGCATCGAGAAAGTCCTCGACCATCGTGCGGTATTCCTCCATGCGGAGGGCAAACAGTTCTCGTTTCATGTATTATTCCTCCGCAGCAAAGGGGGCTTCGACCGGCGCGCCGTCCGCGCCTTTGGTCAGGCGCACGACCTTCTGCTCCGCCTCGTCGAGCATTTTTCCGCAGGAGGTGACGAGCTTCGTCCCCTCCTCAAAGAGCTTGAGCGAGTCGGCTAACTTCGCGTCGCCGCGCTCAAGCTGCGACACGATCTCCTCGAGCCGCGTGATGTTATCCTCAAAGCTTTTTGCCATGGCTGTTCTCTCCTCTCGTTTCGTTGACCGTACAGGCCAGACTGCCCCGTCCGAGCGTCACGTCAATCGTCTCGCCGACGGTCACCTCGTCCGCGCTGCGGAGCACCGTACCGTTCGCCGTCCGCGCCACGGCATAGCCGCGCGCGAGCACCGCGAGCGGGCTCATCGCGTGGAGCGACGCGCACAACGCCGCGAAGCGCTGCCGCCGCTCCCCCACCTGCTTTTCCGCAAGCGAGGCAAGGCTCTTCTGCGTGTAGTCGAGCAGCAGGCGCTTGTCCGCGATGAAGGCCATCGGGTCGCGCAGCACGCGCTTCCGCTCCAAGGCGGTCAGCCGCTCCCGCAGCGCGGAAAGGCGGCTTTCCTCCGTTTTGGTCATGCCTCGCTCCAGCGCCGTGAGCCGGGCGCGGACGTCATTCCGGTCGGGCACGGCGATCTCCGCGGCGTTCGACGGCGTGGACGCCCGCGCGTCGGCGACATAGTCGGCGATGGTGACGTCCGGCTCGTGACCGACGGCGGAGATGACGGGGACCTCCGATTCGTAGATGGCGCGCGCCACGCGCTCGTCGTTGAACGCCCACAGGTCCTCGATGGAGCCGCCGCCGCGGCCCGTGATGATGAGGTCCGCGACCTTATACCTGTTTGCGTAGCGCAGCGCGCCGACGATCTCCGGCGGGGCCTCGGTTCCCTGCACGCGCACGCCGAGGAGCTTGACCTCCGTAAGCGGCCAGCGGGCGCGGAGGATGCGGAGCATATCATGCACCGCCGCACCGGCGGAACTGGTGACAATGCCGATGGTGCCAGGGCATTTGGGCAGCGGCTTTTTGTGAGCAGGGTCAAACAGGCCCTGGGCCGCCAGCTTTTTCTTCAGCTGCTCAAAGGCGGCGTACAGGTCGCCCACGCCGTCCATGGCCATGGCGGCGCAGTACAGCTGATACGCCCCGTCCCTGGGGTAGACCGTGACCTTGCCCATGGCAATGACCTTCATGCCGTTATCCGGCCGGAAGCGCAGTCGCATGGCATTGCCCTTGAACATGACGCACTTCAATGCCGCCCCTTCGTCTTTCAGCGTAAAATAGTGGTGCCCAGATGGGTAGACCTTATAATTGCTGATCTCGCCCCGGACGGCCACCTGCCCCAGAAAGGGGTCGTCGTCCAGCCGCCCGCGGATATATTCGGTTAACTGGGTGATGGACAGAACGTTCTGAGCCATGTTATTCCTCCGTCAGTCGTTTTGTCAGCACGGCGACGCCCATGGCGTTGTCCGTGGAAAACTGCGGCTGTGCAAAAACGGGATGGAGGGTTGCCGTCAGCTCCCGTAGCATGGAATTGGACGCAACGCCCCCGGAAAACACCACGCTCAGCCCCGGATAGGCTTCCAGCGCCTGCGCCGTCGCCTGATATACCGCGCCCGCAACGCACCGCAGAGCGTAAGCCGCAGTTTCGGCAGGGTCAGCGCTGGCGGCATGGAACTGCTGCACCTTATTCTGCACGCCGGAAAGGGAAAATTCGCTGTTCCTGCACTTGACGCGGAACACATCCTTCCCCGTCGCTTCCCGGCTGAGGCTGTCCAGATGCTTCCCCGATGGGAAAGGCAAATCCAGAAGCTGCCCCGTCCGGTCGATCAGCTGACCGGCGGAGATATCGCTCGTGCCGCCGAGCTTTTCGGCCCTGACAGTTTTGCCGTCCGGGGTCACAAGCAGCAGCTCCGTCGTTCCGCCGGACAGGTGCCACGCAAGATGCGTCGTCTGCATCAGCTCCAGCCGCCCGGCTGACCA
>OHIU01001055.1_pt1 | contig 10462 bp, 10 predicted proteins | sample 1568281 | NCBI WGS metagenome assembly OHIU01 (sample SAMEA3879543, study PRJEB24766) | human gut metagenome | biome: human-associated habitat; feature: feces | place: USA | collected 1985/1987 | reverse complement strand
AACCGGGGACACAAGGATTTTCAGTCCTTTGCTCTACCAACTGAGCTATGACACCATTTCTATCTCTTTTGCGGTTGCAAAGGTAGTGAAAGTTTTGGACTGTGCAATAGCTTTTGAAATAAAAAACGCTGATAAATGCCTATATGGCTAAGTATCAGCGTTTCTATTATTAGAAAAAATACTGAAAAAGTTTATTTGCCTTTGTCTTTTCAGTTTCTGCAGAGGTAAAACCCGGACGGAAGCTGGAACTTTACCCGCTTTTTTCGGTATCCTTTTCAGACTTATCCGTTTGGGTGGCTTGGCGGCCTGTTCAGGAATCCTGTCCGGCTTCCTCGGATTCCTCTCCGGTAGCGGCTTCTTCCTGCAACGGGTTCCATCCCTGCGCTTTCAGTTCAAACTCCTGTCCGTCGCGGGTAATCAGGGCACAGCCCAATTCCGGCTTTGTGATATGGCCTATCAATTTGACGCCTTCCATCTCGGAAACCTTTTCATGGTCGGCAATGGGGACGGTGAACAAAAGTTCGTAGTCCTCGCCGCCATTCAAGGCGCAGGTGGTCAGGTTCATGTTGAACTCCTCTGCCATCACTGCCGTCTGATAGTCGATGGGGATGTGCTCCTCATACACGCGGCATCCAACTTTGCTCTGGGTGCAGATATGCAGCAGTTCAGAGGAAAGACCGTCCGAGATATCCATCATGGCAGTGGGCTGTATGCCCGCTTCTGCCAGTTTCCCGATGATGTCACGGCGTGCTTCCGGTTTCAGCTGGCGTTCCAGAAGATATTCTTTTCCGGAGAAGTCGGGCTGCAAGTCCTTGTCGCCACCTTTGAGGACGGCCTTCTCGCGTTCCAGCAATTGCAGTCCCATGTAGGCGGCGCCTAAATCACCGGAAACGCAGATGAGGTCGGTCTCCTTGGCGCCGTTGCGGTAAACAACCTTGCCTTTCTCGCCTTCACCGATGCAAGTGATGCTGATGGTGAGTCCTGTGTAGGAAGAGGTGGTGTCACCGCCGACAATATCCACCCCGTACTCTTCGCAGGCCAGACGGATACCGGCATACAGCTCCTCCAGGTCCTCCACGCTGAAACGTTTGGATAGTCCCAGTGAAACGGTGATTTGCCGGGGCGTGCCGTTCATGGCATAGATATCGGAAAAGTTGACTACCGCCGATTTATAGCCCAGATGCTTGAGCGGCACGTATGTCAGGTCGAAATGCACTCCTTCCAGCAATAAATCGGTGGTGACGAGCACCTCTTTCCCGGCAGGGTAGGAGAGGACGGCCGCGTCATCGCCTACACCGTATTGACTCGATTGGTTCTTTAACTCGATGCCCTCGGTGAGGTGGCGGATCAGCCCGAACTCACCGAGAGTTGCTATTTCAGTTCTCATTCTTTACGCTCTATTAATCAATTCTCTCATAATCTCCGTCATCTTCGGCTGTGCGGCGTCCGCAGCCTTCTGTACTTCTTCGTGGGAAACTTCCACGATTTTGCCTTCCACGCCGAGGTCGGTGATGACAGATACACCGAACACCTTGATGCCGCAATGGTTCGCGACGATTACTTCGGGAACGGTGGACATGCCTACCGCGTCCGCTCCCAGGATGTGGAACATCTTGTATTCGGCGGGAGTTTCGAAAGTGGGGCCTTGCGTACCTATATATACGCCGTGCTGTACTTTGATGCCTTTTTCTGCGGCAATCTCGTCAGCCTTGCGGATAAGTTCCTTGTCGTACGCCTCGCTCATGTCCGGGAAACGCGGGCCGTAAGGGATGTTCTTGCCGCGAAGCGGATGTTCGGGGAAGTAGTTGATGTGGTCGGTGATAATCATCAGGTCGCCGATTTCGAAGTCCGGATTCGTGCCGCCGCTGGCATTGGATACGAACAGCGTCTTGATGCCCAGTTCACGCATCACACGTACCGGGAAAGTCACTTCCTTCATGGAATAGCCTTCGTAGAAGTGGAAACGTCCCTGCATCGCCATGATGTCCTTGTTGCCCAGCTTGCCGAAAATCAGCTTGCCGCTATGTCCCTCTACGGTAGATACGGGGAAGTTGGGGATCTCCTCATACTTTATTTCATACTTATCGGTGATTTCACCGGCAAGGCTGCCCAGTCCGGTACCGAGGATAATTGCTGTCTCAGGCTGCGTGTGCATCTTACCTCTCAGATAAGCTGCGGTTTCTTGAATTCGCTCTAACATAGCCAATAATGTTTTGGTTAAATATATGTTGTTGATTTTGTAAGAATTCTATTTCTATCGGTAGCACGTAGATGTACGGTTTCAGTGCCTCGTCCAGTGCCGGATGAGCTTTCAGCCTTGCGGCGTCTTTCTCCGTGGTGATGACCAGGCGGTTCCGCCCTTCCAGGCGCATGAACTGTTCCTTTACCTGCTGCAACTCTTTGGCGGTAAAGTCGTGGTGGTCGTCGAATGCCAGCAGGCTGACGTGCGGGGTATGGGACTCCACCTCCTTCACCAGCGGGGCGGGAGAGGCGATGCCCGTCACCAGCAGCACCTGTTCTTTTCCGGTCAGTGAGGAGAGCGCCCGGCGGCTGTCTGTCCTGTCGGGGAACAACGGCTGTAACCTTCCGTAGCGGAAACGGGAAAAATACAGTTGCTGGTACGGATATAGATGCAGCCGCTTGGTGATGATGTTGAAATCTATCGGCTTGATGTCGTCGGGACATTTGGTTACGATGACGATTTGCGCCCGGCTCTTCCCTCCGGCAGGTTCGCGGAGCCTTCCGGCGGGCAGTAGGGCGTCATCGCACAGCAGGCGGTGGAAGTCGGTCAACAGGATGTTCATTCCGGCTTTCACGTGCCGGTGCTGGAAGGCGTCGTCCAGCAGCACTACATCCACGGCAGGATCTTTCAGCTGCAATAACCGCTCGATGCCATGACAGCGGTTCTCGTCCACCGCTACCCGTATATCCGGGAATTTGTTTTTCATCTGGTACGGTTCGTCACCGATTTTCCGCACGCCGCTTTCGGCGGTTGCCAGCACATAACCTTTGCTTTTCCGCTTGTATCCCCGGCTCAGGGTGGCTACATGCAGCTTTTCCCGGAGCATTAGCTTTATCAGATATTCCGTATGCGGGGTCTTGCCTGTTCCGCCTACGGCGAGGTTTCCCACGCATATCACGGGAACGTCAAAACTCTTTGACCGGAGCCAGCCCCAGTCAAAGAGTTTGTTTCGCACGCTTACCCCCATCCCGTAAAGCCAGGACAGGGGATACAGCCAGTGATATATCTTGATAAAGTTTTCCTCCATTCTGTAAATGCCGGCACTCTGCGGGGAGACCTGTCTCCGGAGATAGGCCGGTTATTGGATATTAAGTTCAAAAGGTACGCGCGCCTGGATGCGGTCGCACTTGTCAAAATTCTCAAGGATGCTGAACTGCCTGTACATCTCGCCGACTTTGCCGTTCAGCATGCGTGCCTTGACGTACTTGCCGGGATTTGTATTCATCAAGCTTTCAAGGAAACTTTCCTTCTTTGGATAACTCATTACCGTATAGGCATCTACACCCGATTTGGCAATGGCTATTTCCACGGCTTTGTCCAGGCCGCCCAGCTCATCTACCAGTCCCAGCTCTTTGGCTGTACTTCCGGTCCAGACGCGGCCTTGGGCAATCTTGTCCAGTTCTTCTTTGCCGATGCCGCGTCCGTCGGAGCAGCGTGTCAGGAAGAGGTCGTATCCTTGATTTACATACATCTGCATCAGTCCTTTTTCACCGTCGTTCATCGGACGGGTCAGCATGCCAAAGTCAGCGTATTGGTTGGTTTTCACAACGTCGAAGTTCAAGCCGATTTTATCGGTCAGACCTTTTGCGTTGGGGAACATGCCGAAGATGCCGATGGAACCGGTCAGTGTGGTAGGTTCGGCTACGATGGTGTCTGCATTGCAGGAGATGTAGTAACCGCCCGATGCGGCGTAATCGCCCATAGAGACGATGACCGGTTTTTCTTTCTTCAATTCGCTTACGGCATACCATATCTGTTCGGAACCGTATGCGCTTCCTCCCGGTGAGTTTACACGCAGCACAACCGCTTTCACGTTTTCGTCCTCTTTCAGCTTGCGCAGGTCCTTGATGACTTTTACGGAATTGATGCCCTCCTCGCCGGTGGAAGAGGAGGTGCCGCCGTCAATTTCTCCGTAGGCATAATATACGGCGATCACATTCCCGCTCTTGTCCTTGGGGGCATTCTTCTTGACATTGACCATGTCTTTCAGTCCAAGAACGGGCATGCGGTCGTCTTCATCGATGCCTGCCATCGCTTTCAGGTAGTTGCGCACGTCATTCTTGTATATCAAGGTGTCGGCAAGCCCGCATTTCACGCTTTCTTCTGCCGGGTGGAACATTATCATGCGGTCGGCAATGGCGTTCAGGGAGTCCACGGACACTTTGCGTGATTCGGCAACGTCACTGGTTAGCTGTCCCCAGATAGAAGCCAGGTATACATTGACCTGCTCGCGGTTGGCGGGGCTCATCTCGGTGGAGACAAACGGTTCTACGGCCGATTTGTAAGTACCTACTTTGAATACCTGCATCTCTACACCGATCTTGGCCAATAAATCCTTGAAGAACATGGGAGCCGCGGCAAGGCCTCTCCACTCTATCATGCCTTGCGGGTTCAGCAGCACTTTGTCCGCTACGCTTGACAGGTAGTAAAGTCCCTGCGAATAGGTGTCGCCGTAGGCTACAATGAACTTGCCGGACTCTTTGAAGTCTTTCAGGGCGCTGCGTATTTCTTCCAGTGAAGCAAAGCCGGTGGCCAGTGAGGTGGCTTGAATATAGATTCCCTTGATTTCTTCATTTTCTTTCGCCTTCTTGATGGAGGAGAGAATGTCGTCCAGGCCATACGTGCTGTATTCGTCGTCCAGTAGGAACTCGAACGGGTTTTCCTGGCTGCGTTCGGCCAATGCGCCGTTCAGGTCGAGCATCATGATGGAGTTCTTGCGTATTTGTGTTTCCGACTCCGAGGATGATACCATGCTGAAAAACACCAGGATGCTGATGAAAAATACAATAACGCCCGTTACGATGAGCCCCGTGATGGTGGCGAGCGTAAATTTCAGAAAATCTTTCATTGTTTTATTGCTTTTGGTATGCTAACTTTAAATAAGCTAACAAAGATAAATAATTAGGTTGATATTTACCCTATCTGTCGCAATGTTTTTCTGTTTGTCACACTAGGCGGGGGATAATTTCATGCGGCGTATTTTGTCCAGCTTGCCCACCAGGCAGAAAGGCTGCTGTGATTTCCGGTTTGTCCGGAACCGGCAGTAATGCTTCTTCGCCCGTCGCTCCTAAGAACTCCTGAAACGGACAGGGGCGAAGGGCCATATATTGTACCCTTCCTACAGGGAAAGAAGCATGTATATCTATTAAGTTTTCCAGTAAAGATCAGACATTTCTTTTAAATAGTTTGATTGTCAGTGGCAGATATAATGATTTGTTTCAAAACCCAGGCAAGTTGTACTAACCATCTATTCTACATAAAGACAAGGCAATGTGGCTTCTTCAACAAGTCAATGGCTGCATCCATACTTAATCCTCCTTATTTATATGGAAACAAAGTACACCGGCTGGAGGTTTATATTTGCATCTGATACTGATAACCAGCAGGTTGCGCAGTCGTGATGAAGGCAGGATGCGGATATTTCTTTTAGGGTTCCCAAATCGGTTTGGGATATTGTCCTTGGCTGTGCTGTATTGTCTGCACTGCCGCGTCCCTTTGCTGGCTTGTGTAATAAATGTTTCAACAGTGATGCTCGTGATGATTTTAATATGTGGTTATTAAACCTTACAAATATCGGAACGATAAATGGTGAACAAAGTTCATGATAAAGTGGTTTGGAATAAATGTTTATAAGCGAAAATTATTTATTAAATTATTTTAGGTTATCGTATGGAATGACTCGATTTATTTCTAATTTTGTCCTCCGATTTTTTAAAGTTAAAAAATAATTATGAATTCAACGCATCATCTGTTTGCCCCAAACGCATGATACATTGGACGCTGGCGCATGATGCGTTTGGGGTAAACGCATCATGTAATTTATAAAACTAAAGCTAAAAGGAAATGAATGTAATAAACGAAAAGAACAAGGGGATAAATATGGTGATAGCTGATATCCGTGCCCTGTTGGAAGAGAAGAAGAACTGCTTTGCCAAACAGCAGGCCCGCAAGGAGAAGCTGGAGCAAACCATGGCAAACACCTGTAATGACATTGAGCAGCTGGAATATACCCTCCGGCAGATGGAGTGTGCCGGAGCGAGGCCGAAGCGTGTGGTTTCCTGCCGGCATGTGTCCGACTTCTTCATCCATGCCTCCGAAGTCTTTGACTATTTGCAGCACCGCCTGCATCGCAGGTTGAATTACGTGTGGTTCTGCCTCGCGTTATGCTCCCGCTATGATTTTGAAAACAGAAAAATAGACCGTCCGCTATTGAGTCCCGCTACGGTATTGGGCTATTTCAAGCGGGAGAGGGATTTTCTTGGATAAGATTCTTTTTATAAAGTCTTTCTTGTAACAGCCGGTTTTTCCCCTTTTTTTACCCTGCCGTAACTTTGCCGCATTATTTTTAAATTAATTAGAAATCATGAAACATCAAAGTTATGACTGGCTGCTCGTGGGCTGCCATTTGATTACGGAAGTGGCTGTTGCCTATTATTCGCATTACGCCCATAACAGTTCGGCCGTGAAGTCTTTCCGCCGTGTTATAAAGGAGAATTCAAGATTGTCGCAGGAACTTTCCGATGCGGGCTATACGGTAAAGACGACCCATCTCTGTCCCATGCAGATCAGTATCATTGTCCGCCATCTGGGACTGCCCGATTATGTGGATGGCATGATAGGGGAAAATTCCTATCTTGCGGTTCCTAAGGTTTACAAGAAGATATGAAGATGCTTGGAAATCGAGGAGTGTCAAAACTAAAATGACCACTCCCCAAAGTTACGGCTTATACCTATGACACTTAAAAGGGGCGTATCAAGCTCTGTATTGAGTAATGATACGACCCTTTCTTTAGCCTTTCAATAGGCTCGGATTTCAAATGATAAGTTCATCGTTTCAAAATCTGAGTTTTGACACCCTCTCGACAGAGGGATGTTTCCTTGTGCTATAAGGCTTTGATTTCGTCAAGAGACAGGCCCGTATATTTCATGATGGCATCGAAGGACATTCCGTCGGATTTCAGTTTGGCGGCAAATTCCAATTTTGCTTCCTCACGTCCTTCCTCACGTCCTTCCTCGCGTCCTTCCTCGCGTCCTTCCTCACGTCCTTCCTCACGTCCTTTCTCAAGTCCTTCCTCACGTCCTTCCTTGCGTCCTTTCTCAAGTCCTTCCAGTTTTGCTGCCTCCATAACGCACAGGTGTGTCCTGTAAACGTCCAGACTGTTTTCATACAGTTCCCGGTCATGTTTGGAGAGGGCGCCTACATCTGCAATCTCTTCGAGTTTTTCGAATACTGCTTTTCTTGCCTTGAATGGCATTCGTTCCAGTTTTTCCATATTCTTCAATACATAAATCCAGCGATCAAAATCCGTTTCACATTGTTCCTCATCCTTTTCGAACACAGGCAGGGCGATGAATATCTGCCGCAGCTTGTCCGAGAAGAGCCGGCCGGTATCCCGGTCTGACAGAATAACGTCCGTGCGTAGTTTGGGTTCTTCACCGTCGAGTAGAAAATTCATAAAGAACACGCCATAGACGGCTTTGATGTCGAACATCCATCCGGATCCCGCCACTCCCTGGCTTACGATGGCTTTGCTCAAGTAGAACAGCGCCCGGTCCTTGAAGTTGATCTGTGAGCGGTTCTGCATTTCTACGATAATCTTTTCTCCGGTATCGGTCGTGCAATATACGTCATAGATTATTCCCCGCCCTTCCTGGTACTCGGGCAGTTGCTCGTTGTTCAGGAACGTGAGGTCGGTGATTATCCGTTCGCCCACTAACAGACCGTTCAGAAAGTCTATCAGCAGGTCTTTTGATACCTCCCTGCCAAACAACAGTTTGAAACCGTAGTCCGAGTAGGGGTTGATAAATCTGCTCATGCCAATTTTTGTTTTAACCGATGATATTCTCTTGTTTACAAAGGTAATGATTAAAATCGAAAAGTCCTCAAAAGATAGAATGCATTTTAATGCATTAGTTATTTTATATATATTATTATGTGGCTGCATGAGGGGCGATACCCTTTTGCGGCATCGGCCGTAAGCCCGACGGGCAGGGCTTTGCGGCGGGGCAGGGGAGTGGCTGTGCGCACGGCTGTGGCGAAACGGGGCCTGCGGGCGACCTTTCGGACCCGATAAAGCAACTTTTGACCTTTGGAAACCGATAAATTGATAGGGACGTCCGGGTGTGGTAACTTCGCGTCGTGATTAGTCAAACAAATTAAAAAATCAGACATGAGTTACATTACACCGGAGATGCTGAAAAAAGGCTATCTCCTCTTCCCCAAAGCATTGTTTGAGGAACAAATGAAAGCGAAAAAGGTGCGTCGTGCCGAAGATTTCTTCGAAGCGTTCGTGCTGGTATTGAAACACGTCAACTACAGCACCGTACGATGCTGTGTCAAGGGAAGGACGTTCGATTGTGCGCGGGGCGAGTCCGCTCTGACATTTGTCCGCTGGGCCGAGATTTTCGGCTGGAACCGTAGCCGCACCCGTTACTTTTTCAACCGGATGTTCGGCCTGGGGCTGATTGAAAAGCTGCTGAATCCTTACGCTACGCATATTCGCATTCCCGATTATGAGTTGCTGACCGGAAACAGCCGCCCCTTGGCCCCGCGTGTGAAAGATGCTCCGGGCGAAGGCTTTGATGCCTTCTGGCAGAAGTATCACGAGATTACCGAGAAGCCGAAGGTCAACATCGGCCGTGCCCGCCGCGAGTGGAAAAAGCTCTCTCCCGAAGAGAGGCGCCTGGCTCTGCAGAATATAGACGAGTATTACGACCATTTGGCCCATATCAAGTATTGCAAACAAGCCGCCTCCTATCTGGCGGACAAATCCTTTAAAGATGAATATGATGACTGATACCCCCAACTCCCATGACGGAGAACTCGAAGAAGTGATCCTCGGCGCCTGCCTGATAGAGCGCGCCTCCATGCCGCTGATAGCCGACAAGGTGCGTCCGGAAATGTTTTATGACGAGAGACATGGTGAAATATTTGCCGCCCTGCTGTCCATGCACCGCGAGGGCAAGTCCATTGATATTATTACGGTGAAGAATGAACTCGCCGTTCGTGGCAAGCTCGATTTTGTGGGTGGCCCTTGCCGGTTGGCAAGCATCAGCTCAAGAGTGGCTTCAAGTGCGCACCTGGAGTATCACGCGCTCATCCTGCGGCAGCTATATACCCGCCGCGAAATGCGGTTGGGTTTCCAGCGGCTGCTGGCCTGCAGCGCCGACGAGTCGATGGATCTGGACGACATCATGGTGGAAGCCCACCGGCTGCTTGAGCGGCTGGAAAGTGAATGCGGCGTGAGCGACCACCTGCGCTCCATGGACCGGCTGATGGAAGATACGGTCGCCGAGGTGGAGGCGCGCGCCGCTGCCGGAAAGGAAGGCGTCACGGGTATCCCTACCGGATTTGCCGATCTCGATGCCCTGACTGCCGGCTGGCAACGGGGCGACCTGAATATCCTTGCCGCCCGTCCCTCGGTAGGGAAAACGGCGTTTGCCCTGCACCTGGCGCAGGCTGCCGCTATGGCGGGACGTCATGTGGTGGTGTATAGCCTTGAGATGCAGGGCGAGCGCTTGGGCGACCGCTGGCTGCTTGCCTCCACCCCGGATGTGGATGCCCGTCATCTGAGAAACGGGCAACTGACGCCCGGCGAACTTCAACAAGTCCATGAAGCTTCGGGGGTACTTTCGCGGCTGCCCATTCATGTAGATGACCATCCGGTGACGAGCATGGACCGTGTACGCTCCTCCGCCCGGCTCTTGCAGAGCAAGGGCAAGTGCGACATGGTGATTCTGGACTACCTGCAACTTTGCAACATGAAGTCCGACCAGAAGAACCGCAACCGCGAACAAGAGGTGGCGCAGGCCAGCCGTAAGGCGAAGCTCCTTGCCAAAGAACTGAATATTCCTGTGTTGCTGCTTAGCCAGCTGAACCGTGAAAGTGACGGCCGGTCCGACCATCGTCCCGGGTTGAGTGACCTTCGGGAATCCGGTGCGATAGAGCAGGACGCCGACATGGTCATGCTGCTCTACCGCCCGGCCCTCTACGGGAGAGCGACGGATAAGAAAAGCACTTATCCTGCCGATGGCTTGGGGGTAGTTATCATAGCCAAGCATCGTAATGGTGAAACGGGCGAGGTTTACTTCCATCACAATGCCAGCATGACGAAAATGGAAGATTATGTACCGCCTATGGAATGGCTTATGCGAAACTCAAGATAGTTGCAAAAAAAGTAACAAAACACTTGACTTTCGCTTCTTGATTTCGTATCTTTG
>OHIU01001047.1_pt1 | contig 10540 bp, 8 predicted proteins | sample 1568281 | NCBI WGS metagenome assembly OHIU01 (sample SAMEA3879543, study PRJEB24766) | human gut metagenome | biome: human-associated habitat; feature: feces | place: USA | collected 1985/1987 | reverse complement strand
ATCAACGATATTTACACAAATTCTCTTAGAACACAGTTAGAACCCGAAGTTGTAGCTGAAGAAAATGCGCAAATTGAAAAAGCAAAGCGTGAAGCTGATTTGGCCTTTAAGAAGCTGGCCGAAAGTCAAATGCTTACCACAGGATATGACTTTAGTGGATATAAAATCACGAAATACACAGGAATAATAAGTGGCGAAGTCGTTCTTGGTACAAGCTTCTTGTCTGAATTTTCGGCTTCTCTTTCTGACCTTTTGGGAGGCCAGTCTTGGGCATTTGCAGACAAGCTGGACACGGCGAAGAAAGCCGCCATTGACAAGCTAACCTATAAGTCCGCAGAAAAAGGAGGCAACGCTGTTATTGGCATTGACTTTGACTACATTACCTTTGCAAACAATATGATTGGTGTTGTCGCTAACGGTACAAGCGTTGTAATTGAAAGGATAGAGTAAGATTTGGTCGTTTCGCTGCGTATGTGCGTACACGCACCGCAGAGGTTCCAAAGGGGCGCAGCCCCTTGGCACACGGACTTTGGTACAAAGTCTAGTGTGTTATACCCATCACGACGGGGGACGGGAAAACTGCGCGGGGACGCTGCTCCCCGCGCAGCTTTGACCGGGCCGAAAAAGAAGAACGACAGATGACGGTATCGTCATCTGTCGGGCGCACTTTTTCAGAAAGTCGTGGTGGGGATTTTCCGCTCCCTCGTCCCCAAACGACGACGAAGGAGGAACAACGATGGCTTATGCCATTTTACGATTTGCCAAGCGGAAGGGCGGTGCTGCCAAGGCCATTGCTGCCCACAATGAGCGGACAAAGGAAGCCTACGCCAGCAATCCGGACATTGACAAAAGCCGCACCGTGCAGAACTATCATTTGGTCGCGCCGCGTTGGAGCTACGGGCAGGAGATCCGACACTGTATCAGCATGGCGGGCTGCCGCGTACGGAAGGACAGCGTGAAATTCGTGGACACGCTGGTTACGGTAAGTCCGGAGTTCGCACGGGAACACACGGCGGAGATGCCGGAGTATTTCACGCGGGCTTTCAACTTTCTGAAAGAGCGCGTGGGCGAGGAGAATATCTTTTCTGCCGTGGTGCACATGGACGAGAGGACGCCGCGCCTGCACCTCTGCTTTGTCCCGCTGACGAAGGACAAGCGGTTGTCCGCAAAAGAGATCCTTGGCAACAAGAAGGCGATGATCCAATGGCAGGACGATTTCTATGCCTGTATGTCGGAACGGTGGCCAGAGCTGGAGCGCGGCGCGCCCGCGGTGGAGACCAAGCGCAGGCACCTGACGCCGCAGTGGTACAAGAAAGTCACGGCGATGGATGCCAAACTGGAGAGGCTGGAAACTGCGTTGAATGACATCAATATGTTCAACGCAGGCAAGAAGCGCGAGGAGGCAGTTGCGCTGCTGGCGCAGTTGCTGCCGGAGGTAGAATCCTTTCAAGCGGAAATTCAGCGGATGCAGCAGGCCGTGTTACAATCGCTCTCCATGCAGCGATGCAGCGCCGAAGAAAACGAAGCGTTAAAGGATGAGCTGACCGCCGAGCGACGCAAGAGCGCCGAGCAGCGCGCAAAGCTCACGGTGTTGGAGGAGCGCTACAAGCGGGCCGAGAAGCTGCTGAGTAAGGTACCGAGGGATGTTATTCTGCAGTATTCCAAATACGAAGGCCGTAATGAATGGTAATGTCAGCGGGGTATTTGGGTAGGTAGGATATCCACTTAGGCTCCAATAGATACAAGTTAAAATATTCCTATTAGGAATATTTTAAGGCCAAAATCGGATTTTACATCGCATTGTAGCAAGGCTATAATGTGAAACATAAAAATTGTAGTTAGAATAACCAACGGAATAATGACAGATTCGCTATGACAAGAGTTTTCAGAATAGGAGGAGATCAATGAAGACACCTATCACAATTGGAGAGACGACAGCCCAGTGTGGTGAAAAAGTCCGTGGCAAACTGCTGGCGGGTGAATTTTCTACCGGAACCGAGGTCTATCTTCCGTTCATCATAATCAATGGTGCAGAAGATGGCAACACTGTTTGGGTCAACGCCTGCGTACACGGCAATGAACTCAATGGTACTTTGGCTGCACAGAAGCTAGCCCGCGAGATCGACCCAAAGGATGTCCGCGGTGCCGTGATCATTACCCCGATCTGCAATCCTTTGGCCTACCGTGAAAAGAAACGCCTGTCGTTTCTTGAAGGAAATGCTGGTATGGGCGAAAGTAGCAATATGGGCGAAGTCTTCCCCGGCCGCATGGATGGCACTATGACCGAGAAACTGGCCTATGTGCTCTTCTGTGAGATTAAGCGCCTTGCTACCGCCGTGGTGGACCTTCACTGCTGGGGTTTTGGTCAGGACTCCAAGCCCTACACTGTCATTAAAAAATATCCTGATGAAAAAATCAGTCAAGAAATTCTAAATATTGCAAAAGTATTTGGTTCTCCAATGATCTGCACACTGGATATGACCCAAAAACTCAACGAGCCGTCTCCTGTGGACAAGCAGATGGATGTCCTCTGTGCGCAGGCCAGTATTCCAAGTTTTATGGCCGAGACGGGTCATTCTGAATGGGCGGAGACGGAATATATCGACTTTGCCGCACAGGGTGCCAGAAATGTCATGCAGTATTATAACGTTCTTCCCGGCGAGCCCATGGCCCCGGAAAACCAGATCATTCTTTCTTCCCGTGAAGTAATTCGCTGCAAGCACGACGGTCTGGCCATTGCTCAGGTCAAACCGCATCAGTTTGTGAAAAAAGGTGAGATCCTCAGCAAAGTATACAACGTGTACGGCGATGTTGTTGAAGCGGTCCGCGCCGAGCATGATATGTATACAGTCAGTCTTCCCTATCAGCCCAACGTCAATGGCGGCGAGCGTGTCGCCTTTGTTGGAACCATATAATACTTTTAGAGGAGAGAAATCATGAAAAAGAAACTTCTTGCGCTGATCCTCGCTCTTGCGATGGTCCTGTCCCTCACCGCCTGCGGTGACCAGTCCGCAGACCCCTCCGGCAACTCCGACGATTCTCAGAATCAAGAAGCCTCTGATACCCTGTCTCAGAAAGTCTATGTCAGCACGGCACAGGGCGGTTCCCTTTATTACACGGTTGGTATCGCCATTACGCAGCTCTGGACCGAGAAAATTCCCGGTGCAGTCGCCTCCGCCAACTCCAGCTCCGGTTCTGCGGAAAACCTGAATCTTCTCATCAGTGGCGAGACCAACCTCGGCATCGTGCAGAGTAACCTCATTAAGGACGCTTACAGCGGTGAAAACGCCTTTGCAGGCGATCCGCATGAGGAAATGCGCATTATCGCGCCTCTGACCACGGCTTACTACCACATCATCGCCCGCAAGAACGCGGATATTCACTGCCTTGCTGACGCCCGCGGCAAGCGTGTGTGCGTTGGCCTGTCCGGCAGCGGCAACATGACCACGAATACGCTGATCTTCGACGCCATCGGCATGTCGTTCGATGACTTTGACCCGCAGTATGTTTCCATGAGCGAGGCGCTTGAGGCCATGAAGAACGGCCTGATGGACATGACCATCGTCTTTGGTCAGTATCCCGACTCCAACGTTATGGATGCCGTGTCTGCTGCCGGTTCCAACCTTGAGCTCGTCAGCTTCACGCAGGATGAGATCGACAAGATCACCGCTGCCAACAGCTGGATCGTCAAGGCCACCATCCCCGGCGGCACCTACACCGGTTATGACGAGGACATCCTGACGCTTGCGCACAACGGTTTCCTCTGCGCTACCGCTGATTTCCCCGAGAATGATGCCTATCTTCTGACCAAGACGACCTTCTCCAACCTCGATTGGCTGCGTGAAGCTTATGCTGGTCTGGATTGCTATGCGACGCAGAACCCCTATGAGGCCGCGCTATCCACTGGCGTGCCTCTGCACGACGGTTCCCTGCGTGCTCTTCAGGAACTCGGCTTAGCCCAGTGATCTAAAAGAAGCTGTCCAATTAGAATGGCCTGGAAGGGCGGGCAGACCGCACGCGATCTCCCCGCCCTTCTGATATCTCTATGGAGGAAATATGAGTAACGAAAATAACATCAAGATCAAAGATCCTGAGGGACGTGAATACGAGGACAGTGGTTCAGCACCCCTCAAAAAGATAATTTCTGTCATTTGCGTCATCTTTTCGTTGGTCGGCATTATTACCAACAGCATCTATCCACTCACCGGCATGAAAAAGGGAGGCATCTTTCTTGGCTTTACCTTGTGCTTGATTTTCTTGCTGTATCCGACCAAAATCAAGGGCCGCCGTCTTTTGGCTTATGATGTGATCTTGTCCGTTATGGGCTTTGGCGTTGGGCTCTACACCTTTCTTGTGACGGATCGCTTTTCCATGAGCAATCTTCAGATGACCACAATGGATACGGCGATGAGCTTTCTTGCCGTTGCACTCGTCATCATTGCCGCGCGCCGCGCAGTGGGAAATGCAATGGCAATCCTGCCTGTGATCTTTTCTCTGTATGCGCTCTTTGGACGCTACATTCCAGGGCTTCTTGGACATGGCGGCTACACGCTCAAACGATTTCTGATGCGCATGTACATGGTCGATGAAGGCCTGTACGGTATGACGGCCCAGGTCGCGTGCAGCTATGTGTTCCTATTCATCGTGTTTGGTGCGTTTCTTTCTTCGAGCGGCGTTGCAGAATTTTTTAATGACGCTTCCAACCGTATCGCCGGCGCGCGCGCCGGTGGCCCGGCAAAGGTTGCTGTTATCTCTAGCGGTTTAATGGGTACTATCAGCGGCAGTGCTGCTGCCAATGTGGCAACGACAGGCGTATTCACCATTCCGATGATGAAGAAGGTCGGGTTCTCTCCGGAGTTTGCCGGTGCAGTCGAGTCCGTTGCCTCCACTGGCGGCATGATCATGCCGCCAATCATGGGATCGGCCGCATTCCTGATGATGCAGTATCTGGGTGTTCCGTTCAGCAGTATCATGCGTGCAGCGATCTTTCCTGCCATTTTTTACTACTTTTCCATCTATATGTGGGTGCACTTTACTGCGTTGCACCTTGGCAACCACGGTCTCAGCAAGGACGAGATTCCGCCTATCCACGACCTCAAGCGCCGCATTCTCCTCCTCATCGCGATCATTATCTCCATGCTGATCGGCTACACCGCGATCTTCGCCGCGTTCATCGGCATTTTCGTTACGCTTCTTGCCGGTCTCGTGCAGAAGGATCGGATCACCTTCAAAAAGATCATCGGCGCCCTGATCAGCGGTGCAAAGGCATCGTTGACGGCAATGATCGCCTGCATTGTCGCTGGTATCATCGTCGGCGTGTGCAATCTGACCGGTCTTGGTCAGGTCATCACCTACAACATTACGCAGATCTCCGGCAACAATCTTTTATTTGCTCTGTTCCTTACCGCTTTTTGCTGTATAATCCTGAGTATGGGTCTTCCCGCCGCTGCCTGCTACATTCTGGTTGCAACCATTGTAGCTCCGGCGCTGATCCGTATGAATGTGACACCTATGGCAGCCCACATGTTCGTTTTCATTTTCTCCTGCTACTCCAATATTACGCCGCCGGTGGCCATCGCCTCCTTTACCGCGGCCGGCATTGCAAATTGCAAACCATTCGATGTGGCCGTGCAGGGTCTGAAAATCGCTGCGCCGAGCTTTATCATCCCGTTCATGTTCGTTTACAATCCTGCCATTCTTCTGGAAAATGCAGGTATCGCGGAGATCGTGATCACGTTGCTCACAACGACATTTGGCGTGCTGTATATTGCCATCGCAGGCGCTGGATACAGCTTCCACAAAACTGCGCTGCCGATTCGCATCGCTTACGGTGTAGCCGCTCTGCTGTTGATCATTCCGGAGCATATCACCGATATTGTCGGCGTGGCCGTTCTGCTCGTGGCGTCCTTCATTGATTATAAGAGCAAGGAAAAAAATGACGTCCCTGCTCCCAAAGAACAATAATAAAGAGGGATCTTATGGACAGAGAGACATTAGTAACTTTTCTCACAATTGTCAGCACCAACAGTGTATCCAGGGCAGCAGAGCAGCTTTATGTCTCTCAGTCCAGCGTCAGCAAACGCTTACAGCAGCTTGAAACGGAACTGGGCGTATCCTTGATCGTGCGCAAAAAGGGAACGCGCGGTATAGAATTGACACCGGCAGGCCTGTCTTTTCTCCCAATGGCGGAACAGATCATCGAACTGTGCCAGCAATCAGTGGATATGAACAGCGATCACGGCAGGACAAGGCTCTCCATCGCCTGCATCGACAGTCTGAACGCCTCTGTGCTGGCTCCGGTCTACCGGCGGCTTCTCCAGCAGGAACCGATGATCAATCTGTCCATCACCACCAATCTCTCTGCTCAGATCTATCACTTTGTGGAACGATATACGTGCGATATCGGTTTTGTCACCGTCAAACTTCAGCACCCGAACATCATCGTGGAGCCTTTTATTCAGCAGTATTTCAAGCTGATCTACTGCTGCCATGGCAAGCCGGATCTCACATCGCCAGTGGCAACCGAGGCGCTTGATCCGACAAAGGAGATATTTCAGCCCTGGGGCAGTGTCTTTTACCAGTGGCACGAGCGTCATTTCCCCGGTTCAAAACAGTACGTCCGCTTTGACACGGTCTCCATGATGCCGGAATTGCTGGAGGATGGATACTGGACGATCGTGCCAGACACCATCGCCGACACGCTGCGAAATACGCCGCATCTTCATGTGTTCGAGCTCCAAAATCCCCGTATCGAACCTGCTATAAAATCAAGAACCTGCTTCCCCGAAAAGAAAATCAGAGAGCCATCGAACTGTTCGAGTCTATTTTGAATGAGGACTCTCATTTATCCCAGTTCTGGCGCCCATAAAATGTAAACAGACTATCGTGTGAAAGGCGAGGAACCTCTATGCTCTCGGAAAAGGCAACAAATATCTCTCCCGCCGCCACCATTGAGATCTCCGCACGCATTGCGGAACTCAGACGGCAGGGCACCAACATCATTTCTCTCAATATTGGCGAGCCGGACTATCCGACGCCGGAAAATATCTCACAGGCAGCAAAAAGCGCGATCGACGCACACTTCACCAAATACCAGCCGGTTCCCGGCATTCTGGAGCTGCGCGAGGCGATTTGCAAAAAGTTCAAAACTGACAACGGCCTGACATATCAGCCCAACGAGATCTGCGTCAGCGCAGGAGCCAAACAGGCTGTATTCAACGCCGTGTTTGTCCTCTGCGGCGAAGGGGATGAAGTCATCATCCCGACCCCCTGCTGGGTCAGTTACAGTGAGATCGTCAAGCTGGTCGGCGCAACGCCCGTATATGTTCCGTGCGCCCCTGAAGAAAACTTTGATCTGAACCTAACCGGCATCCGTTCCGCGATCTCATCCAGAACAAAAGCGATCCTGATCAACACCCCCAACAATCCCACCGGCGCTGTATACAGCGAGCAGACGCTTCGTGCGCTCGGTGAACTGGCCGTGGAACACGGCTTTACCATCATCTCCGATGAGATCTATGAAAAGATGGTCTACGACGGCGCAGAGCATATCTCCACCGCCTCTCTTTCGCCAGAGATCTACCGGCACTGCATTACGATCAACGGTTTTTCCAAGGCTTATGCCATGCCCGGCTGGCGCATCGGCTATTCCGCCGCTCCGCTTGAAGTGACCACTGCGATCAAAGCCGTACAGGGCCATGTAACCTCCGCTGCCAATTCCATCGCGCAGAAGGCCGCACTTGAGGCGCTCTCCGGCCCGCAGGATACCGTTGCCGTCATGTGCGGCGAGTACGCCAGACGCCGCAGCCGCGTAGCGCAGCTTCTGCAGGAAATCCCTGGGGTTCGCTTTTCCATGCCGTCCGGCGCATTCTATTTCTGGGTCGATGTCTCCGCTTATTTAGGCAAAAGTCACGGCGGCAAAAAGATCAACACCGCCGTCGATCTTGCCAACTTCCTGCTTGAGCAGGCACACGCCGCCGTCGTCCCCGGCGAGGCATTCCATATGCCCGGCAGCATCCGCATCTCCTACGCAAACTCCATGAAAAACATCGAGCTGGCCCTTACAGCCATCAAAGAAGCTCTCGCACTGCTGTAACAAAAGATAGAGAGGTGTTGTAACGATGTCTGTTGGAAAACGCATTTACTTAAAGCGGCGTATGCCGGATCCCGAATTGGTCAAAGCCTTTGAAACGATCCCCGCCTCAAATGTTGCCGACGTTATGGGGCGCAACTGCGCCATGAATCCGCGCATCCACCTGGTCAGTTCTCCCAAAAAGCAGATGATGTCCGGTGTTGCCTATACCGTAAAGGCGCGCGGCGGCGATAATCTTGCCCTGCACGCGGCGCTGAATCTTGCCGGTGAGGGCGATGTCATTGTTGTCTCCAATGAAGAGGACTCCACCCGTTCTCTCATCGGCGAGGTAATGATGTCCTATCTGCGCTATACGAAAAAGATTGCCGGCATCGTGCTGGACGGCCCGATCCGCGATATCGATGAGATCGGCAAATGGGATTTCCCCGTATACTGCACCGGTACGACTCCCGGCGGCCCGTATAAAGAGGGCCCTGGAGAAATCAATGTGCCCATTGCCTGCGGCGGCGTCAGCGTCATGCCGGGAGATATCATTCTGGCGGATCCGGACGGCGTCATCGTGATCCCACAAAAGGATGCATCCACCATTCTCAAGGATGCGCTCGCCTTTCAGGCGGCCGATGAAGCCAAGGCTATCGCGGCCCGCAACGGCACCGCCAAACGCGACTGGGTCGAAAAGAGTCTGAAAGAAAAGGGCTTCGAAATCATCGACGGAATTTATGAGCCCTGATGGAGAGGTGTGAACAATCCCCATGGGTGGAGAGACGCACATCACACAATGAGAGCCTCCCCCGCTGACCGTTAATAAAACTACGGAGGTGCATTTTGCCGCGCTGTAGCTGATTTGGTTCAGTATGATGAGAGGGGAGCGACTTCAGATTCCTTTACTTGCTACATAGAACTACTGAGCGCAGAAATAGGACAATGACCTATTATAAGCGGCCGTTTAGCGATAAATGGTTTTTCCAGCAACAATCTCCTCCACTGCATTACGGATGTTATTCATTGCTCCGACCCACGCCATTTGATTTTCTTCCTTCAACTGCTCGGTAATACCTTGTGCCTGTGCCATCTGCTCGATCAAAAGGCGCAGCATCTCATTTGCCTCACGGTCAACTTCGTTGAGATGGTGTATCAGTTGGCCGGAGGTTTTCAAATTGATATAGGCCACTCTGCGGTACTCCTTCAGATACTTGAGCCGCATACGGCCAAAGCGCCCATAAGTCGGGCCTTCCGTGGATACCACCAGGTTGGGCAGGTAGTAGTCTCCGTACTTGTTGTATGTAATTTCCATTGTGTGACAGTCCTTTCTTGAGCCTTGATTTTACCCTTATTTGTACCCTTTATAGCGTTAGCTCTTATAAAACAACTGGACTGACTGGTACCATGTTTTACAGTTTCAGAACTGTTTATCACAAAATTTGACGGAATTAGTTGCAGAAAATAGTTTTTCTTGAATTCGAGTCCTGTACCGCGCACCATATCGAGTGTTCATAACGGATTTGATGTTATGAACACTCGATTCTTTATGCTTCTTTTGGAGAGCAGGCATTTCGCCTGCTCTCCTTCGTTATGCGGGGATATATTCCACGGCCACGCCCTGCCTTGTTTCGGAGATATAATGGCTTGTCAGAGGCACTGCCGGGATGTCGATGTACCCCACAAAGCGGTAGTGAATTGTGATGCGCTGTGTTCTACTTTTTCCGACGCCCTGCGTTTCGTACACCTCGATATGGTCAATAAGCTCCCGCAGCAGCGGTGCGGTCAGCTCGTCCATCTGCATAAACTTTCGGATGGCAGCGATAAACTTGTCCTTATTGACCGCTTGCCGTTCCGCCTCCGCAATTTGCTCCCGGAGCTGTGGGATCTTCGCTTTCAAGGCAAGCTGCTCTACATCGTATTCGTGGGTAATTTGCAGGAAGCCCTCGTCGGAAAGAAGCCCTTCCGCATTCTTTTCAAAGGCCTTTTTGTAGAGTCGGGACACGGTTTCTGTTCGCATCCGTGCCTTTTGCAGCTCTCCCTCAAGGCGCTTCTTTTCCTCTGCGATTTCCCGGTTGGACTTGCGTTCCAGAAGGTCGGCGAACATTGGCTCGTCGTCCCACAGAAATTGCGCTATTCGTTGTAGCTCCGGTTTTACCACCTGCTCGATAGCGTCCGCCCGCACATAGTGCCGGGTCGGGCAACTGCCACGGTAGTCTTTTACATAATTGGAACAGGAGAAAAAACATATATTTTTATTGATAGTGTTGACATGATACCACAGCTTGTGACCGCAGTCGGCGCAGTACAGCAGATCAGAAAAGATGCTCTTTTCGCCATTCTCCGATTTCGGCACACGGCGCTTTGTCCGCTTGATGATCTTCTTTTGTACCTGCTCAAAGGTGTCCCGGTCGACAATCGGCTCGTGAACATCCTTGAAGATTGCGGCTCTGCAATAATCGTTCCAAC
>OHIU01001043.1_pt1 | contig 10594 bp, 7 predicted proteins | sample 1568281 | NCBI WGS metagenome assembly OHIU01 (sample SAMEA3879543, study PRJEB24766) | human gut metagenome | biome: human-associated habitat; feature: feces | place: USA | collected 1985/1987 | reverse complement strand
TTGAAAACCGGCGATGTGAAAGCATCCGTGGGTTCGAATCCCACTCTCTCCGCCAGAAAATAAATATGTATGCGGAAGTACCCAAGTGGCCGAAGGGGCTCCCCTGCTAAGGGAGTAGGCCGTCAAAAGCGGCGCGAGGGTTCAAATCCCTCCTTCCGCGCCAGCAAAAAGAGACATCCGAAAGGATGTCTCTTTTTGCTTCACGCGGCTGATTTTGCCCTTCCCCCGTGAAAACCACCCGTTGACAAACCCGATCAAACGGTTTATACTTATTGCCATCAAAAAGGCAGTGACGAAGAAGAAGCTGTTTTTCCGCGGCCAAAGAGAGGGGCGCCCCCGGCTGAAAGCACCCCGCCAAGGACACGGCCCGTACCACTTCCGAGCCGCCTGCGACGAGCAGGACGGGTATCGCCCGTTACAGCGATCGAAAGCGACGGCGTATGCCGGATCTCTTCCGCCGATACTGCGTTGCAGAAGCTTGAAATACAGACCGTATTCCTGCGCTCCTGCGCCTTGTCTCGACGAAAGATATCCCGCCATCCGCAGCGGACAGTAAAAATGCTGCGCAGGCCGTAAGCAGGGTGGAACCGTGGAGTAATGCCTATTACCTCACCCCTGATACCATTCAGGGGTGGGGATTTTTATTTATCCAGCCCCGATCACAAGGAGGAACAGACTATGAGCGAAGTCAACAAGGAATTTACGTTTGAAAATGAGCAGTACCGCAAGACCTACTGGCACACCTGCTCCCACATCCTGGCCCAGGCTGTCAAGCGCCTGCACCCGGAGGTGAAGCTGGCCATCGGCCCCAGCATCGACAACGGCTTTTATTACGATCTGGACGCGCCCTTCGCCTTCACCCAGGACGACCTGGGCGAGATCGAGGCTGAAATGCGTAAGATCTGCAAAGAGAAGCTGAAGCTGGAGCGCTTCGAGCTGCCCCGCGCCGAGGCCGTCAAGTACATGGAGGAAAAGGAAGAGCCCTACAAGGTGGAACTCATCAACGATCTGCCCGAGGACGCCCACATCTCCTTCTACAAGCAGGGCGAGTTCGTGGACCTGTGCGCCGGTCCCCACGTGGACTCCACCGGCCGCATCAAGGGCAACGGCATCAAGCTGACCGCCTGCAACGCCGCCTACTGGCGCGGCGACTCCAGCCGCAAGCAGCTGCAGCGCATCTACGGTGTGGCCTTCCCCAACAAGGACGAGCTGGACGCCTATCTGAAGGAGCGGGAGGAGGCCGTGAAGCGCGACCACAACAAGCTGGGACGCGAGCTGGAGTATTTCACCACCGTGGACTGCATCGGTCAGGGTCTGCCCATCCTGCTGCCCAAGGGCGCCCGCGTGATCCAGCTTCTGCAGCGCTGGGTGGAGGACACCGAGCAGCAGCGCGGCTATCTGCTGACCAAGACGCCCCTGATGGCCAAGCGAGAGCTGTACAAGATATCCGGCCACTGGGATCACTATCTGGACGGCATGTTCATCATGGGCGATCCCGCCGACGAGACGAAGGAGTGCTTCGCTCTGCGTCCCATGACCTGCCCGTTCCAGTATCAGGTGTTCCTGAACCGCGGCCGCAGCTACCGCGACCTGCCCATGCGTCTGGGCGAGACATCCACCCTGTTCCGCAACGAGGACTCCGGTGAGATGCACGGCCTGATCCGCGTCCGCCAGTTCACCATCTCCGAGGGACATCTGGTGCTGCGCCCCGACCAGCTGGAGGAGGAGTTCAAGCAGTGCCTGGATCTGGCCAAGTACTGCCTGGGCACCGTGGGCCTGTTGGAAAAGTGCACGTTCCGCTTCTCCCAGTGGGACCCCGCCAACCCCAACAACAAGTACGAGGGCACGGCGGAGCAGTGGGACCACGCCCAGGCCGCCATGGAGCGCATCCTGAAGGATCTGGACGTGGACTACACCGTGGGTATCGACGAGGCGGCCTTCTACGGCCCCAAGCTGGACATCCAGTACAAGAATGTGTACGGCAAGGAGGATACCCTTGTTACCATCCAGATCGATATGCTGCTGGCGGAGCGCTTCGGCATGTACTATATCGATGAGAACGGCAACAAGGCCCTGCCCTATATCATCCACCGCACGTCTCTGGGCTGCTATGAGCGGACGCTGGCCTACCTGATCGAGGAGTACGCCGGCGCGCTGCCCACCTGGATGATGCCCGAGCAGGTACGCTTCCTGCCTATTACTGACCGCGCTGCCGACTACTGCGTGCAGCAGGCCGCGGAGCTGCGCAAGCAGGGCTTCCGCGTGGAGGTGGACAGCCGCAACGAGAAGATCGGCAAGAAGATCCGCGAGGCTACCCTGGAGAAGATCCCCTTCATGCTGGTGGTTGGCGACCGCGACATGGAGAACGGCACCGTCTCCGTCCGTACCCGCAAGGGCGAGGACCTGGGCGCCATGACGCTGGAGGATTTCTCTGCCAAGCTGCGCCAGATCGTGGATGAGAAGCAGAAGATCTGACGAGTGCCATAAGTCATAAGGTAAGCGAGAGAGACAGGCGGAAGCCTGTCTCTTTTGCTGCAGTCAGACAAAAAACAGATTTCGCCAAAAGAAAAGTTTATTATAGCAAAACAGCAGGCTTCTGACAGAAAACCGCATGAAAAATACATGAAAATGATGCAAATGCGCCAAAAAATGTAGGAAAGTGTGTGGATGAAAAACAAGGAGATGCGCTATTGAACACCATTCAAAGACACAAATATGTTGACAGAGTGTGAACTTATCTGGTAAAATCAAATGGGTGCGCAGCACCCGAATGCATAGAAGTGAATGGGGCGCGCCCTGTTCGCTGTTTCCTTCTGGCGGAGGAAACAACAAACTATGGTAAAGGAATTAGGAGGTAAACATGAAAAAAGTAGTTTCTCTGCTGCTGGCTCTCATCATGGCGTTCTCCCTGGTCGCCTGCGGCGAAAAGAAGGGCGAGACCGATGATAGCACCGTGCCCTACAAGATCGGTATCGTGACCGGTTCCGTCTCTCAGTCCGAGGACGATCGCCGCGGCGCCGAGGCCTTCCAGAAGGAGTATGGCGAGGATATGGTCCAGCTGGCCATCTATCCCGACAACTTCACCGAGGAGACTGAGACCACCATCCAGAGCATCGTGAACCTGTCCGCCGACCCCCTGATGAAGGCCATCATCGTCAATCAGGCTGTCCCCGGCACCACCGAGGCTTTCCGCAAGATCAAGGAGGCTCGCCCCGACATCATCTGCATCGCAGGTGAGTCCCACGAGGATCTGCCCGAGATCGGCTCCGCTGCCGACCTGGTCACCAACAACGACTTCGTCTCCCGCGGCTATCTGATCATCCGCACCGCGCACGAGCTGGGCTGCGACACCTTCGTACATATCTCCTTCCCCCGCCACATGTCCTATGAGACCATGAGCCGCCGCGTGGCCATCATGAAGGCCGCTTGCGAGGAGTTCGGCATGAAGTTCGTCCTGGAGACGGCTCCCGATCCTACCTCTGACGTGGGCGTTTCCGGCGCTCAGGCTTACATTCTGGAGCAGGTGCCCGCATGGGTCGAGAAGTACGGCCAGAAGGCTGCTTACTTCTGCACCAACGATGCGCACACCGAGCCTCTGCTGAAGCGCCTGCTGGAGTGCGGCGGCTACTTCATCGAGGCCGACCTGCCCTCCCCCCTGATGGGCTATCCCGGCGCGCTGGGTATTGATCTGACCGAGGAAGCCGGTGATTTCGAGAAGATCCTGACCAAGGTCGAGTCCGCCATCGTTGAGAAGGGCGGCGCCGATCACTTCGGTACCTGGGCTTACTCCTACGGCTACACCCTGTCCGCCGGTCTGGCCCTGCACGCCAAGAACGTGCTGGACGGCAAGAGCGAGCTGAAGGACATGGACGATGTGGCTGCCGCGCTGCAGGTCTACTCTCCCAAGGCGGCCTGGAACGGCGCCAGCTACACCAACGCCACCACCGGCGCGAAGTCTGAAAACGTGTTCCTGATCTATCAGGATACCTATATCATGGGTGATCCCGGCCACTTCATGGGCAACGCCGACGTGGAGATCCCGGAGAAGTACTTCACCATCAGCTGACACAGGCTTTTTAAGCTGCCATCAAAGCGGGGAGGGAGGGCATCCTCCCTCTCCGCTGCTATAAGTAGGGATGAATATGGAAAAGAACAATGCTCCGCTGCTTGAGATGCGGAATATCAAAAAGGGCTTTTTCGGCAATCAGGTGCTTACGGACATCAACTTCACCTTGAAAGAGGGCGAGGTGCTGGGTCTGGTGGGCGAAAACGGCGCCGGAAAGAGCACCTTGATGAAAATACTGTTTGGCATGGACGTGATCCGTGAGACGGGCGGCTACGAGGGGGATGTCCTGATCGACGGAGAAAAAGTGCAGTTCAACACCCCCTTTGATGCGCTGAAGGCCGGCATCGGCATGGTGCATCAGGAGTTCTCGCTGATCCCCGGCTTTACTGCCACGGAGAACATCCTCCTCAACCGCGAGCCCAAGAAAAAAAGCGTCATTTCAGAAGTGTTCGGCCCGCGCCTGGACACTCTCGACTATAAGGAAATGGATAACCGCGCCGCAAAAGCCATTGAGAAGATGGGCGTGGCTATCGACCAGAAGATGGTCATCAGCAGCATGCCCGTGGGGCACAAGCAGTTTACGGAGATCGCCCGCGAGCTGAGCAAGGAGAACCTGAAGCTGCTGATCCTGGACGAGCCCACCGCCGTGCTCACCGAGCAGGAGGCGCAGGCGCTGCTGGATTCCATCCGCGGCATGGCCTCCCGGGGCATCGCCGTGATCTTCATCACCCACCGCCTGCAGGAGATTCTGTCGGTGTGCGATAAGGTGGTCATCATGCGGGATGGCTACGTTGTCAAGGACGTGGCCGCCCGCGAGACGGACGTCCGCGACATTACCCACTACATGGTGGGGCGCGAGGTGGCTGCCGGCGGCGCTGCCCACGACATCCGCGACCACTCCGATGCCCGCACCATTATGTCCATCCGCAAGCTGTGGGTGGATATGCCCGGCGAGATCGTCCGCAACGTGGATCTGGACGTGAAGGAGGGCGAGATCCTGGGCATCGGCGGTCTGGCCGGCCAGGGCAAGCTGGGCATCCCCAACGGTGTGATGGGCCTGTATGAGGCGGGCGGCACCGTGGAGTTCGACGGCAAGCCTATTGCGCTGAACAGCCCCCGGAAGTGCCTGGACTCCCAGCTGGCCTTTGTGTCCGAGGATCGGCGCGGCGTGGGTCTGCTGCTGGATGAGTCACTGGAGTGGAACGTGGCGTTCCCCGCCATGCAGGTGCAGAACAAGTTCCTGAAGAGAATGGGTTTCTTCACATGGCGCGACGAAAAGGCCATCCACACGGTGACGAACCGGTATATCGATGAATTGCAGATCAAGTGTACCGGCTCCAACCAGAAGGCCAGAGAGCTGTCCGGCGGCAACCAGCAGAAGGTGTGTCTGGCCAAGGCGTTCGCGCTGGAGCCCCGCTTCCTCTTCGTGTCCGAGCCTACCCGCGGCATCGACGTGGGCGCCAAGGCGCTGGTGCTGGAGGCACTGAAGAAATTCAACCGCGAGTCCGGCGTCACGGTGGTGATGATCTCCTCCGAGCTGGAGGAGCTGCGCCAGATCTGCGACCGCATCGCCATCGTCTCCGGCGGCAGGGTCGCCGGTATCCTGCCTGCTGACCATTCCTCCGAGGAGTTCGGTATGCTCATGGTCAGTCAGGTGAAGTAAGGAGGAAGAAATGGGCAATACGACCACACTTGGAAACAAGTCAAAATTCAGAGAGCTGCTGGACAGCTTCGGCCTGCCGCGTCTGATCATCGCGTGCTTCCTGCTGCTGCTGCTCATCGCCGCGCCCTGCGTGGGGCTGGATTTCCCCACACAGATCACCAATATCATCACCCGTTTCAGCTGGAACGCCGTGATGGTGCTGGCCATGGTGCCCATGGTGCACTCCGGCTGCGGCCTGAACTTCGGCCTGCCGCTGGGTATCGTGTCCGGACTGCTGGGCGCCACGCTGTCCATTGAGCTGGGCTACACCGGCTTTGCCAGCTTCCTTATGGCCATCCTCATCGCCACGCCCTTTGCCCTGCTGTTCGGCGGCGGCTATGGTTGGCTGCTGAACAAGATCAAGGGCGGCGAGATGATGATCGCCACCTATGTGGGCTTCTCGTCCGTGTCCTTCATGTGCATGATGTGGCTGCTGCTGCCGTACAAGCATCCCACCATGGTGTGGGGCTTCTCCGCCAGCGGTCTGCGTACCGTCATCTCGCTGGAGGGCTATTACGACAAGGCGCTGGCCAACATTCTGACCATCGACCTGAACAGCATCGGCATCAATCTGGTGATCCCCACCGGTACGCTGCTGTTCTTCGTGCTGATGGCCGTGCTGATGTGGGCGTTCCTGCACACCAAGACCGGCACCGCCATGACCGCTGTGGGCTCCAACCCCGCCTTTGCCCGCGCAGCGGGCATCAACGTGGACAAGATGCGGCTTATCTCCGTGATCATGTCCACCTGGCTGGGTGCTGTGGGTATTCTGGTGTATGAGCAGGGCTTCGGCTTCATACAGCTGTACAACGGCCCCTTCTGGATGGCCATGCCCGCCGTGGCCGCCATCCTGATCGGCGGCGCGTCGGTGAACAAGGCATCCATCGGCAATGTGATTATCGGTACGATCCTGTATCAGGGCGTGGTGACCATGACCCCCACCGTGATGAGCGCCGCCTTCCAGATGGATATGAGCGAGGTCATCCGTATCGTGGTATCCAACGGCATGATCCTCTATGCCCTGACCAGAAAGACGGAAAGGGGGCGCTGACATGAAGGGTAAGAGATTCGACGTAAAGCAATTTCTGGGCAAAAACTCAGTGCCCGTCCTGTTTATCATCATCTGCGCCGTGCTCATTCCCGTGTCCGGCCTGCCGGTGAACTACATCATCAACGAGGCTGTGACCCGCCTGGGGCGCAACTCCTTCCTGATCCTGAGCCTGCTGATCCCCATTATGGCCGGTATGGGTCTGAACTTTGCCATGACGCTGGGCGCTATGGCCGGCGAGATCGCGCTGATCCTGGTGGCGGACTGGCAGATCTGGGGTATCCCCGGTCTGGTGCTGGCAGCCATCCTGTCCATCCCCCTGTCCATCCTGCTGGGCCTTATGTGCGGCAGCATCCTGAACCGCGCCAAGGGCCGCGAGATGGTCACCAGCTACTTTATCGCCTATTGCATGACCGGTGTGTACCAGCTGGTGGTGCTGTATATGATGGGGCCCATCATCCCCATCCTCCACAACACACTGAAGCTGCCCCGCGGCTTTGGTATCCGCAACACAGTCAGCCTTCTGCAGATGCGGCAGAGCGTCGATAATGCGCTGGCCGTCTACGTGGGCGGCGTGAAGATCCCCGTGCTGACGCTGATCATCATCGCATTGGCCTGCCTGTTCATCGTGTGGTTCCGCCGCACGAAGCTGGGACAGGACATGCGCGCGGTGGGACAGGACATGAACGTGGCGCGGGACGCCGGTATCAACGTGGATCGCACCCGCCTGATCTCCATCGTCATGTCCACCGTGTTCGCGGGCTTCGGCATGATCATCTATCTGCAGAACATGGGCAACTTCCCCACCTATACGGCGCATACCAACGTCGGCATGTTCTGCATCGCCGCGCTGCTGGTGGGCGGCGCCTCCGTGGAAAAGGCGTCCATCGGCAACGTGTTCCTGGGCGTGCTCCTGTTCCATACCATGTTCATCGTGGCGCCGCGCACCGGCACGGTCATCACCGGCGACTCGATGATCGGCGAATACTTCCGCGTGTTTGTGTCCTACGCGGTCATCACCATCGCGTTGGTCATGTATGAGGCGAAGAAGCGCAAGGCTAAGAGCGCGGCTGGCTTGCAGCTTGCAGCCGACCAGCTGGCAGAAGAGGAGGCGAAGGCAAAATGAAGAATAAGACCTCCAATCGCAGACTGATCTTTCAGCTCGCGGCAGTCGTCGTGCTCATTGCCATCGCCTATGCCATGACGATCGTCGGCCGCGGCCACACCGTGTATCTCGACAACAAGAAGTTAGAGTACAACGGAAAGACCTACGACACGCCGTACAAGGTCGTCGTCCTTGTGGACGGCGAGCAGGTCGCCAAGCTCTATGACCGCGAGCGCGGCAGCGCGACCTGCATCGGCCAGAAGTTCACGGTGACGCTCGAGATCACCGAGAAGAAGGGCGGCAGCGAGACGACGCAGACCTACACGATCCCCCTGCCCAAGAATATGGACGGCATCATCATCAACCTGCCCGCCTATCTCGCGGGACTGGGTGAGGACGCCTATCTGACGGAGTTCATCCCGTCGCCCGACGCGGAGATCGTCGAGGAGGACACCCCCTCCGGCGACGACTTCGGCATGGACGATATGACGATGGACGAGGTACCTGTCGGCTAACAGAACAATCACCACACAGCCCATGCGAAACGCATGGGCTGTGTGCACACTGAAAAGGAGGAAGGCAGCATGGCTGCATTAAAAGGGCTGAAGCCCGAGAAGGTATTTGAATATTTTGAGAAGCTCTGCTCCGTGCCGCACGGCAGCGGCAACACGAAGATCATCAGCGACCTGTGCGTGGGCTTTGCCAAGGAGCTTGGGCTGAGGTACCGCCAAGAGGCGTGCAACAACCTTATCATCTGGAAGGACGGCTCCGCGGGCTATGAGCAGTCCGAGCCGATTATTTTACAAGGTCACATCGACATGGTCTGCGCCAAGACGGACGAGTGCGCGAAGGACATGGCGAGGGAGGGGCTTGACCTGCGCACGGACGGCGAGTGGGTCTGGGCGGATCAGACCTCGCTCGGCGGCGACAACGGCATCGCCGTGGCGATGATCCTCGCCATCCTTGCCGACGATACGCTCCCCCATCCGCCGCTTGAGGCGGTTTTCACCGTCGATGAGGAGGTCGGTATGAACGGCGCGTTTGCGCTCGACTGCTCCGACCTCAAGGGAAAGAAGCTCTTGAACCTCGACTCCGAGGAGGAGGGCATCTTCACGGTGTCCTGCGCAGGCGGTATGCGCGCGGATTGCACGCTTCCCGGCAAGCGCGAGCCGCTCGGCGGCGAGAGCTGCTACGCCGTGACGCTCTCCGGCTTGCAGGGCGGCCATTCCGGCGGCGACATTGACAAGGGCCGCGGCAGCGCAAACGCGCTGATGGGCCGCGTGCTCTACTCCGCGATGGAGCAGCTCCCCGGTCTGCGCCTCGCGGCAATACAGGGCGGCAGGTTCGACAACGTGATCTGCTCGCGCTGCGACGCGGTCATCGCCGTCCCCGCGGGGAAGGAGGCGGACCTCGAGCAGTTTATCCGTGGCTTTGACGCGACGCTCAAAAATGAGTACGCCGGCTGCGACGCGGGCGTGACGCTCGAATGTGCCAAGACCGAGGCGGCGTCCGCCGTCAGCGCGGAGACCACCTCTGTGATGCTCCACACGCTCCTTGCGCTGCCGCAGGGCGTGGAGGAGATGAGCGCGGACTTCCCCGGTCTGGTGCAGACCTCCCTCAACCTCGGCGTGATGCATTTGACGGAGGACGGACTGCATTTCTCCTACTCCATCCGCTCCTGCATTGCCTCGCAGAAGGCGATGCTTGCTCAGCGCGTCCACGCCATCGTGGAGTTTGCGGGCGGCACAGTCTCCGAGCGCGGCAATTATCCCGGCTGGCAGTACGAACGCGATTCCAAGCTCCGCGAGCTGGTGCTTGGCGTCTACCGCGACCTCACCGGCGCGGAGGCCAAGCTCGAGGCGACGCACGGCGGACTGGAGTGCGGGCTCTTCATTGAGAAGATTCCCGGTCTCGACGCCATCTCCCTCGGGCCCGAGCTGCACGACGTTCATTCCGTGCGCGAGCGGCTGAGCGTGCCCTCCACCGAGCGCGTCTACAAGCTGGTGTGCGAGGTCCTGCGCCGCAGCAGGTAAGCCGAAAACCCTGCGGGCATAAATAATCTCCACCACGAAAAACCTTGAAGCCGCAACGGTTTCAAGGTTTTTTGCATATGGTTTACAGTATACAGCAAAAGCGGCAGAGCCAAAAGGCTCTGCCGCTTTGTCGCATCTTAAAAGGGAGAATCTGCTCTGCCGTCGGCGCACCGTAGGGCCGGTCCGCGTGGCTTCATTCGGAAAGGAGCATACGGTCGTTGTCGAGCGTCCTGCCCGTGCCCGCGCGGAAGCGCTCGATGAGGTCCTCCACCGTTATGCCGGCGCGCTCCGCGCCCGCGACATCGAGCACGATTCCGCCGTCCGCCATCATCAGCGTGCGGTTGCCGAGCGAGAGCGCCTGCGTCATGTTGTGCGTCACCATCAGGCAGGTGATGTGATGCTCCGCCACCACGCGCCGCATGAGCGGCTCGGGGCAGACGGAACCGGCCATGATGCCCGTGCGCAGGCTGGAGACGTCGAAGCGCTTGAACATCTTGTGTTCCAGTTCGGCCAGGAACATGGTGGGCACGCCGTACAGGGCCGTGCAGCGCTCGCTGTCCACGGCGGCCAGCACATGCAGGGGGTTGTAGGCTTCGAGGATGACCATGCAGGCCCCGTGGTTGACGCAGGCCGAGACCCC
>OHIU01001040.1_pt1 | contig 10608 bp, 8 predicted proteins | sample 1568281 | NCBI WGS metagenome assembly OHIU01 (sample SAMEA3879543, study PRJEB24766) | human gut metagenome | biome: human-associated habitat; feature: feces | place: USA | collected 1985/1987 | reverse complement strand
TCATTCGAAAACCCCTGCCAAAGCATTCCGCCGTTTGCGAATGCAGCGCAAGTCATTGTTTCCGCTCCGATGTTCACAATCATATGTGCCCTATCCGAAAACAAATCCGCATCAGCCCCTATTGCACCCATCAAAAGCGGATCATGCACCTGAAGCGCACGAAATCCCGCAAGACGTGCCGCCTGTTTGAGAGCATTTTGCTTCACCGTGGGCAGCATATGCGGTATCGCTGCATGCAGCTCAATCGATGCCGTTGTACGCTTGCCGGTTTTTTCACATGCAAGCCGACCGAGCAGCAGCGCAAGCATACGCGTGTTTGCCGCCGCACCATCGCGAACAGGCCGAATTACACCGCTGCGATGCAGCAGTGCGGCATTGCCCGCTGCGGCGACCGTGAGTTTTGCTCCCGCTTCAAGAGCGATTGCCGTTTCCTCCGCCGCAACTTGCCCCCGAGCAACACATTTAATACATTTTGAACCTATATCCGCTGCAAAAACGGTTTTGAACATCTTTGAACGACCTCCGAAACAATTCCTTCTCGGCACGGGGAATGCATTCAGTCTTTGCACTCCCTGTCCCTATAAGAAATTATTCCCTTTTTTGCAAAGAATAACCCGTTCCGATTCAAAAATTTTCGGTTTTTTTGGCTTTTTACGGCAAAGCAAAGTGTTCCGCAGCGCCGAGTTGCCGCACACGGCAGAAACCTTTCTCACTTACTCTATTCGATACGTTCGTAAAAACCGTGTGGTAATATCCCTATTTTTTTAAGCATTTTGTACAGTACGGGAATCGGCATACCGATAACCGTGAAATAATTGCCCCGAATTTCGCGGACAAACATGCCGAACGGCCCCTGTATGCCGTAAGAACCCGCCTTGTCCAGCGGGTCGCCCGAATTCACATAATCCGTTATCTCGTCGGGAGACAGAGTTTCAAACGTGACCTCCGTAATGCTGCATTCAGTTTGAATTTCCGCTTTTTCCCGAATGCTGCATTCAGTTTGAATTTCCGCTTTTCCCTGAATGCTGCATTCGGTTTGAATTTCCTCTTTTTCCTGAATGCTGCATTCGGTTTGAATTTCCTCTTTTTTCCGAATGCTGCACTGAGCGGCGGCGTTTTCATCAGGGATATCCGCAATCACGGACACTCCGGTGAAAACTCTGTGGGTTTTTCCGGACAGCATTGAAAGAACGCGCACTGCATCCTCCGCATCTTTGGGCTTGCCGATAATCACGGGCTTTGTCTCCCCATCCTTTTGAAAAGCAACGACCGTGTCGGATCCGATAACCGCAGAAAGACGGTCAAACACCTCTTTCGCCTTGCGAAGCGAAAGAGCACGAACAAAACTCTCCGGGTCATTTTCATCAATCGTTTCATCAGCATTGCTGACAATAATCTCATAGTCATATCCGCACATTGTCAGCAGCTCGCGCCTGCGCTGTGAGCCGCTTGCAAGAACAAGTTTCATAGTCATTTTCCTTACGTTGTATAAATTTCGGAATACTGTATACGCGGTTCGCACGTATTTGTCGCATTTTACATTTTATTGTCAAATCAGACTTTTTCAATACGTCTCGTTCTGCGTTTGCCTTCGGGCAGGGCTATAATACCAGTATTGCCGATGTATTTCAAGGGCTGCTTCCCCGTTTTAAAAAAATTCAAAATTTTTTTCATTGAAGTGGTGAAAGGTGTTGATTTGTGGGGCGATTGATGATATAATCAACACACATCCCACGATACGGGTAATGCATTACATAGTAAACGCCGAATCCGGCTTATTCTGCAATAAAGACCATGAATTCCGCGCTTTTTTGCAGAAATGCGGATTTTCGGTGTACTCAATCGAAATTAAGGCGGTGTCGATATGCTGTTGGGGCAATCCAGAAACAATTTGGACTCCAAGGGGCGAATTTTCGTCCCCGTTAAGTGGCGTCCCGACACCTCCGATCACGTTGTTGTTCTTATCGGATTGAATCCTGCCGATGTCAAAAAGGAAGAAAGATTCCTTCAGATTCTTCGGTACGAAAAGTTTGTTGAATTTGCAAAGGATCTAACCTCCTCGCGTCCCTCCGATTTATCCCTCATGCGTGCCAAGCGAAAGATCTTTTCAAGCGCGGAAGAGTGTACCCTTGACAAGCAGGGACGCATACTGATTCCGCAATGGCTTGCAAAGTATGCAAACCTTAAGGATGAGGTTCTGCTTTGCGGCGTTGAAGATCGCATTCTCGTTTGGAATCCCGATGATTTCGAGGCAGCGGAAGCCGACTACACGCTTAATGAGCTTTGCTCCGATGTTCAGAATTATTCCGATAAAACTCCCGGTAATTCTTCTGCGGCATCGCTCATATCATCCGCATTCGGAGGTTAATAAAAGATGCTCAATGATATAAACACAAGCTCTTATCACACCCCAATAATGCTTCCGCAGGTTCTGTCCCTGCTGCGTCCGGAACGCGGCGGAACATATGTTGACGGAACGCTCGGCGGCGGCGGTCACAGCCTCGGAATTTTGCGTTCACTCCCTGCCGGCGGCAGATTGTTCGGCATTGACCGCGACGGCGAAGCTATCGCCGAAGCCTCCGCAAGGCTTTCGGTTTTTCCGAATTTCACGGCTGTTCGCGGCAATTTTTTTCAACTTACCGAACTGCTCAATGCCCGCGGAGTCAACGGTGCGGACGGAATCCTGCTTGATCTCGGCGTCAGCTCGCATCAGCTCGACGATGCAGAGCGCGGATTTTCATACGGAAGCGAGGCGCGGCTCGATATGCGAATGGACAAATCCGCTCCGCTCAGCGCACATGATGTTGTAAACGGCTATGATACAGCTGCGTTGACACGAATCATACGCGACTACGGCGAGGAACGCTTTGCCTCACGCATTTCAAATGCGATCGGTGCGGCGCGTGCGGACAAGCCCATTGAAACAACAACCGAACTTGCCGAAATTATCAAAAATGCAATACCGGCGGCGGCAAGGCGCGACGGGCCGCATCCGGCAAGGCGAACGTTTCAGGCAATTCGAATTGAGGTCAACGGTGAGCTTGCGGGACTTGAACAAGCGGTGCGCGATGCAATCCGCTTTCTGAATCCGGGAGGAGTAATTGCTGTCATAACTTTTCACTCTCTTGAAGACCGAATCGTCAAGAACGTTTTCAAGAACCTTGCAAACCCCTGCACCTGCCCGCCTAATGCGCCCGTTTGCGTATGCGGACTTAAGCCCGAGGTTGCAATACTTACCAAAAAGCCGCTTGTTGCGGATGATACCGAATTGGATTTGAACTCAAGATCGCGCAGCGCAAAACTCCGCGCAGCGCAGAAACTCATAAACACGACGGGGGACGAATAAAATGGCAAAGGATTCAAGATTTAACGGCAGAACTGTTGAAGAAATGCGTGTCTATGCGCCAAACAACGGCTCATTGGCATACAAAAGCGATTATCTTTACGACACAAGGCTTGCAGCGGCTCAACCCAAGCGCAGGCAGGAAACTGCCGCGCCCGCAGAAACCCAGCCAAAGATTCGCCCGCAGAAAACGCGCATTCCGCTTTCCGTCACGCTGCGTGAACGCAAAGTCGGAATTAAGCTGACTGCTTTCCTTTTTGTTGCGTTGATCGCAATGTCCGCGCTTTTGGTAGTTCTCCGTTTTGAGCGCATTGCCGGAGTTCAGCGCGACATCAACGAAATCAATGCCGGCATAGCCGCCGCCCAGCGCGGGTTCGGAGAACTTGACATGGATCTCAGCTCCTCCATCGACCTTGAAGCGGCACGACTCGCTGCCGAAACCGCAGGCCTGCACCCGAGAAAATAGCGGCAAACGGCGGACGAAAACGCCTGCCGATAAAACGGAGTCCGCCGCGCGCACACAAGCGGTGATCGGTAGAAAACGAAATATATCCTTTGTTCGTTTTCTGAGCCGACCGGCGTTTGTCATATATATTCGGAGGTAATTCTGCAATGAGCATCACAGCCGTTCCCCCCGGCAAAAAACATCGCAAAAAGAATAAAAAAGCACAAAAAGCCCTGAAACCGCAATGGTCAACATACAAGCGGATTGCATGGCTTTTGCCTGTTTTTGCTTTATTTTTTCTCATCCTCCTTATTCGCATTTTCTGGCTTCAGGTTATTGACGCAAAAGAGCTTCAGCAAAAGGCATTAAGCCAGTGGACGCGCCCGACAACCATTACGGCCGAACGCGGCATGATAATCGACTGCAACGGGCAGACACTTGCCAAAGACGGCCCCGTTTACAAAATTGTGATATGGCCGAATTCCATTTCCGAAAGCGACAGAGTTCGTGTTGCCACGGAACTCAGTCGTGTTCTCGACCTTAACTATGAAAAAGTTCTTGAACGAGTTTCAAGCAAAAAGCTTCGTGAGTTTGTTCTCAAACGGCAGGTGAGCAAAGAAGCCTGCGACGAAATCCGCAGTTTGCAGCTTGGCGGCGGTGTCGGAATTTCACCGGACACAAAGCGCTATTATCCGTTCGGCACTCTGCTTTCACAAACCATTGGGTTCACAAGCACGGACGGAACCGGGCAAAGCGGGCTTGAGCTGACATACAACAAGTATCTCACCGGCAAGGACGGCGAACGTATTGCCGAAACGGACAGCAGGGGAAACCAAATTGCCGACAGTATGATTCAGGAGTTTCCGCCCACGGACGGTTCAACACTGAAGCTTACCGTTGATGCAAACATTCAAAGTTACCTTGAAAACGCGCTTGCCGAAGCTGTCCGGGTCAACAATGCAAAAAATGCACAGGGAATCATCATGGATGTCAACACCGGTGCCATCGTTGCAATTTCAACAAAACCCGACTATGACCCGAACTCCCCTCCGAGGGACGACATGCAGATGCTTGCCGAGCTTTCCCGCAATCGCATTGTAACCGATGCATACGAACCCGGTTCAACTTTCAAAATCCTTACCCTTGCGGCAGCACTCGATTCCGGAAGTACTCATCTTGAGGACAGTTTCTACTGCAACGGCGGTTATATTGTAAACGGCGAACGCATCAAATGCTGGAAACATGCCGGCCACGGCTCCCAGAACCTGACCCGCGCCACGGAAAATTCCTGCAACTGCTGTTTCATGAAACTCGCCTTGACAATGGGTACCGAAAAGTTTTATGATTATCTTTATGCGTTCGGCCTTGGGCAAAGCACGGGCAGCGGACTTGTCGGTGAAAGCGAAGGCATCGTAACTCACCAGAAATACGTCACCCAAAACGATCTTGCACGCATCGGCTTCGGGCAAAGCATTGCCGTGACGCCTATTCAGCTTGCAAGCGCAGTCTGTGCCGCAATCAACGGAGGCGAACTGCACACACCCTATATCGTTGACGAAATCATATCGGCCTCCGGTGAAACGGTATTCAAGGCCGATACGTCCCCCGTTCGCAGGGTCATCAGCGCGGAAAGCTCCGCATACGTTCGTCAGATACTTCAAAGTGTTGTTGATAACGGAACGGGCAAAAACGCAAAGCTTGCAAACTACACCGTCGGCGGAAAAACGGGAACGGCGCAGAAATACGACGAATACGGCCGCGTATCCTCGGGAAATTATATCTGTTCATTCATCGGATTCGCTCCCGCGGACGAACCCCGCTATCTCTGCCTCATCCTTGTTGATGAGCCTCGGGTAAGTTCAATTTTCGGCAGCACGGTTGCCGCACCTTTCGTTCGCCGTGTACTTGAAAATGTGTTGACGCTGAAGGAAGTTCCCGGATTGACCCCGGAAACAAGCTATCAGACGGTTCAGCTGCCCAACCTTGTCGGAATGTCCGCGGCTGACGCTTCCGCACTGCTTGCGCAGTACGGACTTGAGAGCATTTTCGAATGCAATGCGGTTGTTACAATGCAGGTTCCGGCAGCGGGTCAAAGCGTTGTTATCGGCTCGTCCGTTCTGCTGTACACCGGACTTGAGGGTGTGAACACTGCCGAACCGACCGCTGAGCCGTATTATGTTACCATGCCGAGTCTAATCGGGAAAACCGCGCTCCAGGCGCATGATGAGCTCAAACAGCTCGGGCTTACAATGATTGCCGACCCCGCCGATCCGTTCGGATATGTCATCGGACAAAGCATCTATGCGGGCACGCAGGTTGAATTCGGCTCATCCGTAACGGTTTATTTCGGCTATTCGACTACAGGCGGTTAATTTCCGCAACAGGCAGACTTTTTGCTGCAAAATCAATACTTGCTTTATAACAGGAGAAAAGCAATGCTTATAAGTGAACTGACAAAAAATACCGACTGCCGCATAATCGGCAGCGACTGCGACATCAGCAGAATCGAATACGACTCAAGAAAACTCACCGGCGGTGAGCTGTTTTGCTGCATCCGCGGCACTTTCAAAGACGGGCACGAATTTGCCGAAAGCGCAGTTGCCCGCGGCGCAGCCGCACTCCTTGTTGAACGGGAGCTTCCTCTTTCCGTGCCGCAAATTATTGTGAAAAACTCACGTCATGCAATGGCCGAGCTTGCAATTGAGTTTTACGGTCATCCGCTTGACGGAATCCCTGTCATCGGCATCACCGGCACGAACGGAAAAACGACAACAACATACATGATAAAAGCGATCGCCGAAAAGGCGGGCTATAAAGTCGGACTGATCGGCACGATTCGAAACCTTATCGGCGACAGAATCATCCCCACCGACCGCACCACACCGGAAAGCGTTGAGCTTCAGCGTGTGTTCAGGCTTATGCGTGACGAGGGTGTTCAGCTTATCGTGATGGAAGTCAGTTCGCACGCATTGGATCAGGACAGGGTTCACGGAATCGAGTATCTCATAGGCGGATTCACGAACCTTACGCAGGATCATCTTGATTATCACAAAACTTTTGAAAATTATCTTGCGGCAAAAAAAATTATGTTCACACGCAGCAAATTTGCCGTTATGAATGCTGATGACAGCCACAGTGCGGAGCTGCTTCGCGGAATCAATATCCCAAGCATCACATACGGCATTCGCTGCGAAAAAGCCGATGTTCGCGCCGCCGACATTGAAATCTGTGCGCGCAACATCGAATTTGAAATGCTGACGCCGAACGGAAACAAGCAAATCAATGTTTCCATTCCCGGGCTTTTCAATGTTTTTAACGCAATGCTTGCGGCATCGGTCTGCATGAAACTCGGAATTGATTTGGACACCATCGCGGAAGGGCTGAAAAGCGTGAAGGGCGTTTCCGGCAGGATGGAATCGCTGCCTGCGGAAGGCTTTGATTTTTCCGTTATACTGGATTTTGCACACACACCGGACGGACTGTCCAACCTGCTCTCTGCCGTTCAGGGGTTTGCCAAAGGACGCGTCATTGCCGTGTTCGGCTGCGGAGGCGACAGGGATAATGCCAAACGTCCGATAATGGGTGCAACGGCGGCAAGACTTGCAGACTTCTGTGTTGTAACATCCGACAATCCGCGCACGGAAGACCCGACGCGCATCATCAACATGGTGCTTGAAGGTGTGCGCAGCGAAAAAACGGAGTACGTTGTTATTGAAAACCGCCGCGAGGCAATACGTTACGCACTGAATATTGCAAAGAAGGACGATGTGGTTGTTCTTGCAGGCAAGGGTCACGAGAACTATCAGGAAATCAACGGCATCAAGCATCCGTTCGATGAAAAAATAATCGTTGCCGAAATTCTTGAAGATATGCGCTGCGGGCGCAAATAATTCCGTATTCGGCACAGTTTTGCGCATCGGGCCGTTTCGGTTCCGTGCAAAGAAAAAATATAAGAGGTTCGTATTATGCAAAAGATGATTTTCGCTTTCATAACCGCCGCAGCAGCGGTCATGCTCATTTCTCCCCTGTTCATTCCCATGCTCCGACGACTCAAGTACGGGCAGGTTGAACGTGCCGAGGGGCCGCACGCACATTCCGCAAAGGAAGGCACCCCGACAATGGGCGGCATTATGTTCATAATCGCGATCATTATTGCAGTTGCGGCATTCAGCATATACGGCATTGCATTCGATTTTTCGGTTCCTGCCGTGCTTATCATGCTTGCGTTCGGGCTTGTCGGCTTTCTTGACGACTTTATAAAAGTCAAGCGCAAGCGCAATCTCGGTCTCCGCGCATACCAAAAAATTATCGCACAGCTTCTTCTGTCCTTTGCGGCGGCGTACTATGCCTATAAAAGCAGTTTTATCGGCTCAACATTGTATGACCCGATTTTCGGCAGCATCGAACTCGGCGGATGGTACATTCCCTTTACGATGTTCATGATAATTGCCGTTGTCAACAGTGCAAACCTGACCGATGGCTTGGACGGTCTGCTTTCCGGCGTCTCGCTGATTTACAGCATTGCAATGGGTGTGCTTTTTCTCTATTTTGCAAAAGTTTTCGACGGCAGCTTCATTAACGAACCCCGTTTCGTTGCAAACCGCGACGGAATGCTTTGCATGAGCGTTTTTGCGTTTGCGGTCGCCGGCGGCTGTCTCGGCTTTTTGAAGAGCAACAGCTATCCCGCAAAAGTCTTTATGGGAGATACAGGCTCAATGGCACTGGGCGGCGCAATGTCCGCAATGGTCATTTACAGCCGTTCCCCGTTCCTCTTCCTGCTGATGGGCGTATGCATTGTTGCCTCCGCCGTAAGCGTTGTGCTGCAGGTCGGCTCGTTCAAACTGCGCCACGGCAAGCGCATATTCAAAATGGCACCTCTTCATCACCATTTTGAGCTTTTGGGCTATCCCGAAACAAAAGTCGTTTCGGGATACATGATAGTGACCGCACTTGCCTGCGTTGCCGCACTCGCACTGTTCCTTTGATAGAGCAAACAAATAAAAGTCTGCTTTATTGTGCAGCATAACGCTGCATTTCAAAATGCCCACTATTGGTTCCTGCGGTTCGGGTGAACCGTTTTGAACACATAGCCGCCGTTCGGCGCCGAAAGTCGTGATTTTTGTTGGCACTTGGCACGACCGATAATGATATCGGGTTTTTAAGAAGGAGCATCGGCACACTTCTCAAAACCCCGCTGCGCCGAACGGCAGCATCTAAAAAGACTGCACTGCCGCAGATACGAATTTGTTCCGCAGGCAGCTTAATTCACCGAATAAAACCTATAAACAACGAAAGGACGCGATTCGATATGAAAAAAACCGCACTGATCGTCGGAATGGCAAAAAGCGGCATTTCGAGCGCAAAACTGCTTTACAGAAACGGGTATAACGTTATCATTAACGATATGAAACCTGTCATTCCCGAGCTTGAGGAAGCTCTTTCCGGCATTGAATACACCGACAAACTCGGCGAAGCTCCCGAAACACTTTTGGACGGAGTGGACCTGATGATCATTTCCCCCGTTATTCCGATTTTCGCTCCATTTGTCCGCAAGGCACAGAGCCGCGGCATTGAAGTTATCGGCGAAATTGAACTCGGTTATCGTTATTGCAGCAGAGGAACGCATTTTGTGTGCATCGGCGGCACGAACGGAAAAACCACAACCACTGCGCTTACCGGCGAAATATTCAAAGCAAACGGCGAAGGCCAAACGTTTGTTCTCGGCAACATCGGCATTCCAATTACCGAACATGCATCCGAAACGCGCCCGGGCGACACCGTTGTTGCGGAAACCGCCGCGCTCCAGCTCGAAAGCATCCGTGACTTTCATGCCGATGCAGCCGGGCTTTTGAACATCACCGAGGATCATATCAATCGGTTCGGCTCGATGGAAGCGTACATTGCGGCCAAAATGCGCATTTTTGAAAACCAGACCGAACAGGATTTTGCCGTTCTGAATGCGGATGATCCAATTGTTTCGGCCGCAGAAACAAAAGCAAAAAAGCTTTACTTTTCAAGGCTGCATGAGGTTCGGGACGGCGCCTTTGTCCGCAGCGGCATCATCATCTTCCGCATGAACGGAGTTGAAACGCAGCTTATTCCCGCAAACGAACTCGGCATCATCGGCGCACATAATCTTGAAAACGCGCTCTGTGCGGTTTGCCTTGCTATGTCCATGGGAGTAAAGCCGGATGTCGTCTGCAATGTTTTGAAATCATTCAAAGGTGTTGAGCATAGAATTGAATACACCCGCTGCCTGAACGGAATCACCTTTTACAACGATTCAAAAGGCACAAACCCCGAATCCACCGTTAAAGCCGTTGAAGCAATGACAAAGCCGACAGTGCTTATGCTCGGCGTCGGTAATTATGATAAGCAAAGTGATTATCGTCCCGTCTTCCGCGCCTTCAACGGAAGAGTTAAGGCTGTTGTTGTAAACGGTTCGAACACCGAAGCTATCATGCGTGCGGCCAAAGACGAAGGGTTTAAAAACATCTACCCCTGTTCGGATGATTTCCGCGCACTGATACTGAAAGCAGCATCCCTTGCCGAACCCGGCGATGCAGTGCTGCTCTCCCCCGCCTGCGCAAGCTGGGGCATGTTCGACAATTTTGAACAGCGCGGTGACATATTTAAGGAAATAGTAAACTCACTCTGAGGCGGTTTTGATTCCCGCCCATCGGGCTTGAGTTTCCGCCGAAAAATGCCGCATTCTGCCCGAAACGGTCCCTCCCGTTTCGGAATAATCGATAAGAGAGGTTGAGATGGAAAGCAACGCAACACATATTCGTTCCACCGAAAGGCGCGGCGGCAGTTCTCC
>OHIU01001029.1_pt1 | contig 10772 bp, 10 predicted proteins | sample 1568281 | NCBI WGS metagenome assembly OHIU01 (sample SAMEA3879543, study PRJEB24766) | human gut metagenome | biome: human-associated habitat; feature: feces | place: USA | collected 1985/1987 | reverse complement strand
TAATTAAAAATTATGATAATAAAAGATAACAAAAAGTAAAATTTTACATTCGGATGATTAATTTGTATAATTTTGCTTTATTTTGTTCTGTATTGTATTGACAATAAAACATTTTTGTATTATTATATTTGTAAAACAAAATAATATTATAAAAGGGGTAATATCAGTGGCAATAAGATTTTTGAACTCTGTAACATCTACAAGTTCAAGCTTTCGAGTTTCGTGTGGAGAGCTTGTTGTAGATGATTTATGGAGCGTTCATCACGAAGTAGAGATGGGTGTTGTCAGGAGCGGTTCTATTACAATTGAAACCGCAATCGGTGTTGAACAGCTCAACAAAGGCGATATTTTCTTTATCGCACCAAACCAGAAGCACAGATTTGACAACAACAACAATGTGTATATTGAGATTATGCTTTTAAATCTTAATGACGGTGCAAATCTTACACAGCAGTTTATTCCGAATGCAATTATAAAGAGCATAGTAGGCGGAAACTGTACTAAGTTTTTCTCTTTTAAGCCTGGGGAGGATTACTACAATAATGTTTCCGAATGTTTTGAATCTGCTTTTAGGGCAGAGGTTGACAAGCCGAGAGCATTTTATCTTCTGGCAACAGGTAAATTTTATGAACTTTACTATTATTTGTTTGAGTCAGGAAAGTTAGAAATTTACGATATTGAAACACAAGGCAAAAAGGATAGGGCTTTGCGCAGAGTTACAGAGTATATAAACGAGAATTTCTGCAATCTGCTTACTCTCGACATTATTGCAGAGCACACAAACTTGAGCAGATATTACATTTCGCATCTGTTTAAAGAGCTTTTGAACACAACTTTCATTAATTATCTTAATGAACTTCGTTTGTCAAGAGCGGCACTTTTGCTTACAACAACCGATACTCCTGTTATTGAAATCGCAGGAAAATCAGGTTTTAATAATATTTCTAACTTTAACAGAGCGTTCAAGATGTACTACGGCATTACACCGTCAAAGTACAGAAAATCAGAGCGCAGTAAAGCTAAGGTTTAAAATTTTAATTTAACAGGCAGTCAGTCTTATGGGGTTATAGAAACTGACTGCCTGATTTTTTGTGTTTTTTATTAAAATTTGGGGTAATTTATGGTTTAGCGGAATATTCGTAAAACAATTATAAAAGTTTGGTCAACCTTTAAAAAGGCTTGACCTAAAATTTTTAATTATTTTCCTGTCATTTAGAACATAACTGTTTATTATAAAAACAAAAAGCAAAAGCCCGACCGAAGTCGAGCTGATTGCTTATAAAAAAAGAGAGAGGAAAATATCTATGAAAAAAATGAGTTATTAGCTTTGTAATGTAAGTTTTATCAGTAGTTATCTTACACATATATAATACCATACGAACAGTGACAACAGTGTGACAAAATATTGGTAGTTTTCCGAAATTTAAACATTTTTTTAGAAATTAATCAAAAATATCGTTTGTCGGGTTAGATTTGACCTTTTTGTGTACTTTCAGAGTGTTGTTATTGTCGCAAAAAGCAATGAAAACTTCGCTTGTTTTTATATTTTGCTTTTTGAGTTCTTTTTTTAACCACTCAATATTATTTCCCGTGGCTTTAAGATTTCTTTCCAAAACCTTGCCGTCCTGTATCACTACCGCCTCTACACCGGATTGAAGAACCGTAATTTTCATATCATCGGGAGTGAGCGGTCGATTTTTGTCTTTCGGTAAAATTGAAAGCTGACCGTTGCTTTCAAGGATAACGGTTTGTATCTCATCAAAATTAAAATATCCCTTTGAACGGCACATTACCAAAATTTCATTTATATCTATTTTTGCGGTACTTAAGTTTTTGTTGTAAAATTTGCCGTTATCGTAAATTATAATAGATTTGCCCGTAATGAATCTTCTTAGAAGAAGCGACTTTTGCGATAGGAAAGTCAACATAATTGCTATAAGCGAGTAAATAACCATAGCCATTACACCGTCGTAAATATCGGTAAATTCGCCTGTCGCCAGTTCGGCGGCGATTGAACCTATTGTAATACCGTTGATGTAGTCAAACATATTAAGCTCTGACATCTGCTTATTTCCCATCAGCTTTGCAAGCAAAAACAGGACTGTAAGCGAGATTGGTGCGGTTATAAATACTCTGAAAAAATCCATAATAACCTCCTGTGTTATGGTTATTATGGATTTCTTTTTTTATTTTATTCGTTTTTGAATTTTATGTTAGGTGATTTATGATTTAGCTGAGGAATTTCGTTTAAATGATTTAAAAATTCAGGTCAAGGTTGACCAAACTTTTATAAAACCTTACCGATTACCAAGGCTTGATTGTGCCTGTGAGTTCTGTAACGCTCTTCATACCGTTTTTATCAAGGTATTCGTTAATTCCCTCGGCAATTTTAATCGGTGCGTATGGGTCAGAGAAGAATACTGTGCCAATCTGTAATGCGCTTGCGCCTGCAATCATCATTTCAACTGCGTCTTGCCATGTGCTGATGCCGCCCATACCGATAATCGGAATTTTAACGGCATTAGAAACCTGCCAAACCATTCTTACTGCAACGGGGAACACTGCAGGGCCGCTCATTCCGCCTGTATTGTTGCGGATAATCGGGCGCTTTGTGTTTATGTCTATTCTCATACCTGTTAATGTGTTAATCATTGAAATTGCGTCTGCGCCGTTTGCCTCTGCCGACTTAGCAATCTCGGCAATATCTGTAACATTCGGACTTAGCTTTACAATAAGCGGTTTTGTGCAGTGCTTTCTTACCGCACTTGTAATTGAACCTACCGATTCACAGCTTGTACCGAACTGAACGCCGCCGCTCTTTACATTAGGGCAGGAAATATTCATTTCTATCATATCAACATCAGTTGAAGAAAGTTTTTCTGCCATTTCGCAGTATTCTTCCGGTGTGTTGCCTGCAATATTTGCGATAACTCTTGTGTTTTGCTGTTTAAGCCAAGGAAGATCGTCGTTTATAAATACATCTACGCCCGGATTTTGAAGTCCGACGGCATTTAAAATACCCGACGGAGTTTCTGCGATTCTTGGCGGTGGGTTGCCGTCACGCTTTTTTAATGTAATGCCCTTGCACGAAATACCGCCAAGTTTTGAAAGCGGATAAAATTCGCCGTACTCCTTACCGAATCCAAATGTGCCCGAAGCGGCGATAAGCGGATTTGAAAACTCTACTCCGGCAATTTTTACAGATAAATCAGCCATTAAAATACAACCTCCTCTGCGTTGAATACAGGTCCGTTTTTGCAGACATGCTGCATAATTTCTTCACCGTTTTTGCGTACCTTAACGGCGCAGACAAGACAAGCGCCGATTCCGCAAGCCATTCTTTCTTCAAGTGAAATCTGACAAGGCTTGTTAAATTCTTTGCAAACTTGAGCAATTGCCTTAAGCATCGGGGTAGGACCGCAGGCGCAAACCTCGTCAACTTCATTTATCTTTTCTTTAAGTACATCTGTAACAAATCCGTGTACGCCTGCACTGCCGTCATCTGTTGTAAGTACAAGCTCGGCGCCTGCATTTTTAAAATCATCTTGTAATATAATAAGGTCTTTGTTACGGAAACCCGTGATAACAAGCGGATTTTCGGTTTGCTTTGCTGTATAGAGCATAGGAGGAACACCGATGCCGCCGCCGATAAGGCAGTAGCGCTTGCCTTTTTCAATATTAAAGCCGTTGCCAAGCGGAGCAAGAATATCTACAGCTTCACCCTTTTTCATTTCGGACATAATCTTTGTGCCCTCGCCCTTAACCTGATAAACAAGGCGGAGTACGCCGTTTTCGCTGTCGCACACCGAAATAGGTCTGCGCAGAGTTTTTGACGGAACATATACATGGGCAAACTGACCGCATTTTGCAAGCGGTGCAAGTTCGTCATTTTTTACACGCATATCAAAAATTCCTTCTGCAATTTCTTCATTTGACAAAAGCTCAAAGGCTTTAACATCATATTTCATATATTTCTCTCCTTTTGCAACAGAATGATTTATTTAATTAATATAGTTTAACACTATGGTAATAACACGCAGGGTATCGTTTTTATATGCATAGCTTGAGGTGTCAAGCTCGACTTCTCCCCAAAGCATATTGTTGGCACTTTCAATGTAGTTTACTACATAACCGTCTTGTACAAGTGTTGAATAAGCGTCTTCAAAGTCAAGACTGTCATCAACAATTATGTTGAAATAATTGTCACCGTTTACGGCGGAATTTGCAAGTGCATTTGAAATTGTATTGTCATTTTCTTCATCAAACGCATAGAGGATAGGTGCAGTTTGATTATAATAATTGTACTCGGTAGAATTACATTCGGGCACATAGAGGTTGCCGATAAGGTTTTCGTCGTTATTATAATTATCGGGTTCTATTTCATCAAAAAGGTCATCTGCCCTGTGCGAGGAATACATTTGCTCGTCTGTAAGATTAAAGTAGTAGTAGTTGGAAAAATCATCTTGCGAGTCGTTCCATGTTACATCGACCTGATACCAATTACCGTCAATTTTTGCGCAGTTCCATTCGTGTCCGACATCACCGGTCATTCCCGCAATACTTACACATTCAATGCCGAGCTTGTTGCACAAAAGCTGAAATGCCCTGGCATATCCTTCACATATGGCTTTACCGTCAACAAGAACTCCGTAGGCGGTACTGACATTTCCTTTTGTGTTATTGTTGTAGGCAGCCTCGTCATCATATACGCAATTTGAAATAATATAATCGTTGACATACTTTTCACGCTCATACTCCGAAGAATACATAGTTGCGTTGTTTACAAAGTCGTTGAGCGCCTCGTTAAATTTTTCTTTTTGTGTTTCAAGCGTTGTGCCTGAAGAAATATAGAAAAGTTCTACATATGTTGAACCGTCGTAATCGTAGTAAGAAAATGTGTTTTTTATCCAGAATATATCGGGGTGGTCGTTTTTAAAAGCTATTATTGCCTCGTAAATATCTTTTTGCGTAAGCGTGCCCGTACATTGTATTTCTGCGGGAACGGGTTTTTGACATTCGTTTTCAATTTGTGCGTAAAGATTTTTAATGTGTTCGTTTGTTATTGCCGAATAGCTGTACGATGTTTGCTTCGGCTCCGGTATCTCTGACAAAAGCGTTTCACTTTCGCTTGTCGGCTTAAAATCAGAATTGTCGAAAATCTTAAATTTAAGAGAACAGCCGGCGATTGAAAAACATAGCACCAAAGGCAAAGCAGCCGCAAGTGCTTTCTTTGCAACAGTCTGTATTTTATGGATGTTCAAGAAATCATCTCATTACATATAATATATCATTTATAATTTTACTTTATTTTGGCTTTATAGTCAATTCAAAATTTATTTTTTGAAAAATTGTTGCAATTAGTGCAACTTTTAGGATTTTTTTATGCATAGTTGGAGGTGAATAATTTGATTATTTTTAACAAAGAAAAGTACGAGGGTATTGCCGCAGAAGATAATGCGGGGATTGTGGGCGAAAACCTTGTGAGTAAAGTTGAATTTACGGTGAATGGTTTTGTCGGCAAAAATACGATTGCCGCAATTCATTTAAGATTTAAAGACGGCAGTGTAAACACGGTTGCACCGCAAACCGTAAAAACTGTTAACAACAGCACATATATAATGTGGAAAATCGGGAAAAACGATATTTTCTGTCACGGCTGGGTTGAGGTTCAGCTTGAATTAAGAGAGGAGGAAACCACTTTGCAGACCGATATTGTAAGATTGTTTGCGGGAGAATCCATACCGATTGAGGACAAGGGATTCACCAATCCAAACAGCGAAACGCTTGCATTGAGAGATGAGGCAAAAAAATGTTGGGATAAAATTGCAGAGCAAAATAAGCAGATTGAAAACAATATAAAAGTTATTGCCGACAGCGACATTACTCTTAAAGAAGAAAAAGCAAATAAGGTTACGCTTAAGGCTGATGTTACGGAAGAGAGCTATCCGAGTGTTGCATATCTTGAAAACTATTATTATGATTATGATGATGTTGATGATGAGATACAAAACCTTAAAAGCAGTGTCGATACAAAGCTCAATTTAAAAGCGGATAAGGCGGATACTCTTGCCGGTTACGGAATTACCGATGCTTATGATAAAACGTATATAAACAGATCATTAAACTATAAGCTTGACAAAAAGCCATTCGATGCCGTACCTACAGTGAATAGTCCTAACTATGTAACAAGCGGCACTGTGTATAACAGTGTTAATTCGCTTAGGCAGACCGTTGTGCAGAACAAAGCCGATATAGAAAAATCGCTTGCAAACAAATATGATGCGGCGAATAACGAAATCGGTTCGGGAGAATTATCTCCGGCGCAGACAATTTATGAGGGCAGTGAGGGAAACTTCGTTTACGCAAAGAACGGCGACGTAGTTACTGTGTCTGTAAATATTACAAGTATGTTGGCGGATAAAACATATTTGCAAATGACGGGTTTGCCGTTCCCGTCAAAAGCAGAAAGTAGACTTGCAAGTATTGCCGTATATTCTACAAAGAATAACTTGCGTAATGTGAGAATAGACGGTTCGTGGATTTACATAAGTGCACCGTCCGATAAATTTGTTGAAGATGAAAAAATGAATTTTGTTGTTACATATATTATTCGCAGATAGGAGGATTAAAATGGAGGTTACAGAAAAAATTACGCTTGATATGCTTACAAAAGAGGGAGTGAGCGTGTTAAGACAGAAATTTATAAACATTAACGATGTTGAGGTACAGGTTGGTGAAAATGTCCGCAATGCTTTTACAAACTGTGAAGATGACAGAAAAATTTTAAAAGGACAGCTTTCGGAAAATTACTACAACGCAGTTATGGCAGTCTGGGGACTTTAAACATCACAAAAGCGCAATCGTGTTGCAGACGATTGCGCTTGCTTTTTTTGTTTGAGTGATTTTGTTTAGCAGGTATGCATAGTATAATTTTACAAACATTTTCCAATAACGGCAATTGCGTTTGAACGACAGATTTCTTGTGCATTTTCCCGCAGATTTGCGGCAAAAATATTATCGCCGCACCGTACACCGTATTCGTGCAAAATACGCTTAAATCTTTTTGGTACTGCCGGATAATCAAAAATAAGGTAGTAAACTCCGTCTTTTTCATAGGCAGAATTTTTGTTGCAGCACACATTCTGCTTGTAAAGCAACTGGATTACATCAAGAAAATTCTTGCTGTTGCCCACATCGTAGCAGCTGCATTTTTTACCGTTTTGCAGTCTGTATTTTTTCCTTTTTTTATCCTCAACCGTCAGCAGCAGCATACAACCGTCAACAGTCGGAAGCGCCTCCACAATCATTCGTTTATCTTTTATTTCTATATCTGTTTTAAAACAGGCTATCTGCAAAATTCGCATAAGTATTTTTCTGGAATGGCTGTCATACAGGCTTAAAGTATCATAATCAAGCGAAAAATCTCGCATCTCTTCATCGCAGAGAGTTATCAGTATTTTATTGCTTTTTATTTTATCAATCGTCAAAAAATCTCCCTCCTCACATTGTGCTTTGCCGCAAAATTATTCTTATATATATTATGATGAAATGCCGTTTCCTGCAAGTAATTATTTTTGGAAATATACTAAGCAAATTATAGTAATATTTTTGTTAAAACGCATAATATGCTTGTCAAAAATCCTCAATAATGTTACTATGTTATTGTAATAATAAAAATTAACAAAAGAAAGGATGCTTTTTATGCCACAATGGCTCAACGATTCGGTTTTCTATGAAATTTACCCGCAAAGCTTTTATGACACCAACGGTGACGGTATCGGTGATATTAACGGTATCATCGAAAAACTCGACTATGTAAAAGGGCTCGGCTGTAACGCAATCTGGCTCAACCCCGTTTACGATTCACCGTTTATGGACGCAGGTTATGATGTTCGTGACTACAAAAAGGTTGCTCCCCGCTACGGCACAAACGATGACCTCGTAAGACTTTTTGACGAGGCTCACAAAAAAGGAATGAAAATTCTCCTTGACCTCGTTCCCGGCCACACATCGGACACTCACCCTTGGTTTTTAGAGTCTAAAAAAGCTCAAAAGAGTGAGTATACAAACCGTTATATCTTTACAAAATCAGTATGGGACGCACCGCCGCAGTACAGAATGATGTGCGGTATCTGCGAGCGTGACGGTAACTATTTGGTAAACTATTTCAGCTCACAGCCTGCTCTCAACTACGGTTTTCACGAAATCACACATCCGGAGTGGCAGCTGCCTTGCGACCACCCGGACTGCCTTGCAACAGTAGAGGCAATCAAGGACATTATGCGTTTCTGGCTTGATAAGGGCGCAGACGGTTTCAGAGTTGATATGGCAGACTCACTCGTAAAGAACGATGATGAAAAGGTTGCAACAGCAAAAATCTGGCGTGGTATCCGTGAAATGCTCGACAAAGATTATCCTGAGGCTGCAATGGTAGCCGAATGGTGCAATCCCGAAAGAGCAATCAACAACGCAGGTTTCCATATGGACTTTTACCTTGACCATTACGGCAACGGTTACAGCAGACTTTTCCGTTACGGCGATGATGAGGGCAATAAGGGTATTTTTAATCCAAACGGCAAGGGCGATATTAAGAACTTTACAGACGAATATCTCCCTGCTTATGAGCTTTCAAAGAATAACGGCTACATCAGTTTTATGACAAATAACCATGATATGCCGAGAATGACACACTACTTCGGTATGGATGCAATTAAACTTGCGTATGCAATGATTTTCACTATGCCGGGTGTTCCGTTCCTTTACTACGGTGACGAAATCGGTATGAAATATCAGGAAAACCTTGTAAGCAAAGAGGGCGGTTTCAGCCGTACAGGTTCGCGTACACCAATGCAGTGGAACAGCGGTAAAAACCTCGGCTTTTCTGCAAGCGATACACCTTACCTCCCTGTTGATACAGACGAAAACGCACCTACAGTTGAAAATCAGCAGAACAACCCTGACAGTATTTATAAGGTTGTTACAGACATTATTGCCATTCGTCACGCAAACGATGACCTTCACGGCAACGGTGATTTTGAAATGATTTTCGAGGCAGGCAAGTTCCCGTTCGGATATAAGAGAGGCAAGTTTGTAATGCTCTTTAACCCACTCGGCAAAGACAGCGAAATCGAAATCAATGCTAAGGGCGCTAAAAAAGTATATGAAATCGGTACAACAGAGGTTGCTGACAATAAGGTAAAAATGTCGGCACAAAGCTTTGTAATGCTTGAATTTTAATAGATTTATTTAAAAGTTACGGCGGCAATCCTATTTGGATTACCGCCGTTTTTGTTGATGATTATTTGTCAAAGTCGGAGTAAATTATAGTTTAGCAAATTGCTTAAAGTTATCCCAATATTTAGAATAGAACATTGTTAATTAGGCTGTCCGGCTTGAATTAAAATTTATGCATTAACATCTGCATATTTTAATGTCATATTAACGCAAAACTTATTGTCGACATCAACAGCTTCAAAATATCCGCCATAAACCTCTGCCATATTTCTCATTGAACGCAGTCCAATTCCTCCGCCTTTATGTTTTGTGGACTCATAGCCTCGGTCACTTTTCTTTAAATCTCCGCAAAAATTATTCGTTGCAGCAATATAAATATAGTCGCCCTTATAGTCGATTGACAAATCAAAATATTTTCTGCCCTCGCTTATTGTTTTGCATGCGGAAATTGCATTTTCACTTAAGTTTCCTAAAATACCGCAGAAGTCAACTTCGGGTATTTCGAATTTAGGAGGCATATTTATTTTCCAAGTAATATCTATTTCATTGTCAATTGCGCTTTGGCGGTAATAATTCAGCACTGCGTTTATAGCGTTACTGCTGCATAATCTTACGGGAGCAGTAATATTAAGTGCCTGATAATACTTGCAAAGGTATTTTCTCAATGAGTCCAAATCGCCCTCGTCAAGCAAACACTGCGCAAGATGTACCGAGTGTTTTAAATCGTGTCTGGCTTTTGCGGTTTGATTAATATATGTTTGCAGAGATTCGTTATAGCTTGTCTGTATTTCAAGCATAAAGTTCTGTTCTTCAAGCTTGGTCTTTTCAATTGTAGTTTTACTGAATATGTAAAACAGCGCAAATACCAATATATACAGCAAAAATATAATACTGTTAATCATTAACGCCTTTATGCCAATCATTCCCACACGCAAATTCAAATATGTGATTGGTATGGAGTAAATATTTAACAGAGTTACAATAATCGGTAAAACCATAAATGAATACCAAAGCTTTTTATATTTAATGTTATCTATCATCCAGGAATAATATTTCAGCATATGATACGCAAGTATTGCCATAAAGAACAAACTTATTCCCATAAACAGCAAATCAAACGAAAAACTTATTCCGTAATCCATTTCCGGCTTATAAAACGATTCAATTTCATAAGTAAACAGTGAGAAAGTCGAAAACAGACATATAACGCTCAAAAACACAAACAGAGTTTTGGCAAAATCTGTTTTTACCGTATACCGAAACAGTAAAAAGCAGATTATCATATCGGGCATAAGCACCGTGTTTATCGTACGAATGTTAAAAAGTACCGTTATTAAAGAAGATACCGTTGCAATAATTACAAAAGCCCCCGTCAAAAGCAAAGCAATTTTTTTAACCGAAAATTTAAGCTGATTTTTCATCGGCAAATAACACATTATACTTGCGGGAATGATTATAGAAAAAGAAAAAAGTCCCTTTAAAAATGTGGTGACCCCCAAAAGTTAGATTTGAAAGCGTAGTGGCTTTTAGCTGCTACG
>OHIU01001014.1_pt1 | contig 10948 bp, 10 predicted proteins | sample 1568281 | NCBI WGS metagenome assembly OHIU01 (sample SAMEA3879543, study PRJEB24766) | human gut metagenome | biome: human-associated habitat; feature: feces | place: USA | collected 1985/1987 | reverse complement strand
TGCAACCGTTGTAGGCGCAGACAGCATCAACGAAATGGCATTCAACAATGCAGACAAAAGTGGTGGTGGTAGAAATTGTTCAACCAATGGCGGGGCACTTGCTTTCAATGAACAACAATTGATGAATGAGCTAACCGGTCTCAAGAAGGGTGGAGCATTGGGTACCGTTGCTGCCACTGTCATTCCTGCGCTCATTCAAATGGCACCACAGATCATATCGTCAATCAAGGACTTGTTCAAAGGAAAAGAGGGAGGCGCACTAAAGTTTGGTGGCGCTTCAGCCGTGTTTCTAAATGGTATTGATCCGTCCAAGTATGATGATGTTCTGAAGACCATGAAAGCCATTGAACGACAAAGTAAAAACATTGAAGTCCGAGGTGGAGCATTGTATGCCGGTTCAAGTCGTGTGGGTTCATTTTTCAAGAATGCTTGGAACAAGATCAAGAGTTGGTATGACAACAATGCTGACAAATTGAAACCAATCACTGACATCCTGGTGAACGCGGGTACGAATGCTGCGAACAATGCAATCACGAAGGGTGTGAATTATGTGAGCGGTAAAACAGGTTCTGACACTGTGAAACAAATCGCGAACGTGGTAGGTGACATGGCAAAAGACACGGTTGACGAGGTAGCGAATAGGGTCCGTGGCGAGGAGAACACAGAGCAGGCGACTGGAAGTGGCTACGATGTAGGTGATGTGGAGAACGTTGTGATGCCCAAGGAGATGAAGGTGAAAAAAAGAGGGCGCACTCCACGGATTCACACAGCCCTACCCCAGAGCGAGAACAAGATACACAAGTCAGTAGTCCAAGCCCCGCGAAGGAGAGTGTACTGAGGAAACTCTATACGTATGGGTACATGAACGTGGATGCTGAACCCATGACCTTTGCAGAAGTGACGAAATTGGCCAAACAACTCGGGATACCCGATTTCAAGGTGTTGGAATTGGACAAGTACAAACAGCTGGCAAAGAAATACAAGGAGCCAGCGAATTGTATCATTTGGATACCATTTGAAAACAATGAAGGAAAGGGTGCGATGGGTCATTACGTTTCCTGCTTTCGTGAACCTGATGGCACATTGAATTACCAGGATAGCTTTGGTGGACTCAATGACTTCCCATTGTCAGATACGAACCGTGTATTCCGTGTGAACAAAGTGAAATATCAGTCGATATTTGCCAACAATTGTGGATACCTCGCTCTCCTCCACTTGTACACCCATGACGCAGTTGATCCAGCGATACGACGGCTCTGAGGGTTGTACACCCTTTTCACTTTGGTTAAATGGATGACCCGAATAGTCCATACATAACCAACATTGATACTACATTGATCGCCATTAAGAATCGAATAAGACGACTCAATCACCGTTGTCCATATAATAACAAACGATTGACAAGGAGAACAGAGAATACGCTCAATCAGGCTGAAATAATGCAGGATACTGTCAAAGAGCGTATGGCGAATGAAACAAATGAAGAGAAGAGCAAACAATATGCTAAAATATTGCGAGAACTAGCTGACTATATCCAGCCAGAACAAACCATTGATGAGCAATTGCAGGACCTTCGTCAGAACAAGGAGAGCATGGGTATCATGAAATTCGATTGGGAATTGGATTGTCAAGACACATTCTTGAACCAATTCACACTCATTATTGCCCCATCCAAATCAGGTAAATCATTCCTCATCAACCAATTGTGCTACGAGATTCCACATTCGTTTGACAAGATCTGTTTCTTCATGGGCAAGGTGAGCTATGAAAACAAGTGTCCACAAGTATTGAAACATGTAGCCAATCGTGCAGGAATCAAAACACAATGGATCAACACGGACAATGAGAAAAAACCGGAGTTCACCGATAGTGAAGACCTTGCATACAAACAGTTGAATCCCGATGGTTCAAGTGTAGCGATATACAATGATACCACCTATCCATCCATATACATATTCGATGACCTGTATACAAAACAGAATGATCATTGGGTGGTGAATTTCATGGATACAATGGCTTGCATGAGTCGACATCGTAAGACAAGTTGTTTCATTGCATTCCAAGGGTTTTCGAGATTGAGCAACAAGATCATTGATAATGCGACTCGTATCTTCCTATTCTATGACATCCTTGGACGAGAAGATCTATGGCGTAAAATGAAAATACCTCCTCCTACCAATTTGAGTGAAATTCTGCGCGATATTCAAATGGGTATGCATACACGATGGTATTACCTGGATGACGATTCGTTGGTGGAGTATGTGCCATATGAACTGAGTAGCAAACAACAGGCAATCAATAAGATGCGATCGAAACTACCTCGTGCCATTAGTGACGAGCGCAAGCGCAAGGAGGTAGAAGAGAAACAACGACAAGTCCAACAATTGGAAGAAGAGTTAGGACTGGGCAAAAAGGAACGAGTGGAACAGAAGAATCGCACATACAACCTGTTGGATATCAAGGAAGCGGTGGAAATCAAACCATCCGACTATAGCAAGTCAATCAATACAAAGGAGTTCCAATTTGTACAGAAACCACGCGATGGAACGGCAAATTACACGGCAGAGCCAACAAGGAAGAAACATGGTAAGGGACTACGAACAAAGTATGACCTGGTGTAACCAAAGTGAAAACAATTTACTTTGGCTAGCGTGGTTATTTTATGCCGCCGCTCCGCCGAGTGCCGCCTTACGCGCTCACCGTGTTTGCACGAATCATGATGAGATGCATTTGAATCGTGGCTGTTTTATTTGGTGCAGTATCATAACTATTGTCCAACTCGATTTCGAATTGGATTTGATTTGCTGCTCGCATGGGGAACCATTCTGCTATAGGGAATGCGAAGATTCGGAATTGATTCAACCATGTTTTGTATGTCAATAGCGTATCATAATCATCCGATCGACTATTGCAAAGATAGTCCATCCATTCGAAGAATGTGTGATCAATTCCGTCAGGTGTGTTCGTATTGTCCACATTGATAATACGTTTCTGTTCACCCGCAATGTTCAAGGCAATGCGTTTGAATCGCACATCCTTGAGCGATGAGAAATCGCCAGCATCGTCTGTGAACATCATGAACATCATTTTGACAGGGAAATTGACAAGCACACGATCATCGATAAATCCTTGTCCACTGGGTATACGGAATGTTTTGGTCATGATCTGATTCTTGACCAACTGGGTGTCTTCAGGATCAAATGTGGAATCATCAGAGGTCTTGTAACTGTGATACCATAGTGTACAAGTGTCAAAATACACACCGGTGAATGCTGTATTAGTGGGTGTGGCATCAGGAGAGGTAGCAGTCTGAATATTAGTTCCATTGATATAGAAGTATGCATCATCGTTGGTGGGATAGATCTGTGCATCCATTTGAGTGAGATGAATGAATCGCTCCTGAGAACATCCCTCGAATATGTCAGCAAAGTTGACATTGATTGTTGTGTATGCCGTGGTTGAATTAGCTGGTTGTGTGAACTTGAGCATGTTATGGAATAACTTGCCACCATATGGTCGACCAATTTCAGCAGCTACTTGAGCGGTGTGACTAACAACGCTTGCAGTAGCTGAACCAATGTAGTCACGATCATCGTAGTAGATGTAGGACAGCTCTTTCAGACCCTCATTCACAACATTATTGTGTTTGTTGTCAGTGAGAGCATTGAGTAGTGAACGGATCTGACCAATGTTTTCATTATCAGCCGATAGAGGCAATGATGTCAGGTTTTCACCATTCCAATAGGTGTATGTGACTTTTGTGTTGTTCACAATACCTGACATGTTCTTTTTCACAGGAACATATAGAACCTTGGGTGAAGTTGATGCATTATTTGCCAATCCTGTGATCTTGAGTTTGAAAGTCATTCGAGACTTGTATAGATTGAAATAGACATCATCGCCGGATGGTGCGATTGTCCAATTGATGACATCGGTGGACTTGATGTTATTGGATTGATTGCTGAATACAATCTGTGATTCGTAGTTGTGTACAGGTGGAATTGTTGTTGCCATTTACTAATAGGGTGTGAGAAAATAATTTCACCCAAAGTAAATGTCATCATCAACAAATCCTGAAAAACTTGTGTATCTTCAGAATGGTGTATTCAAGCGCAAGGAATTGACAGATGGTCTCCAATACTATGCTAACAATGCATTCAACACATTTGCATTACCTGCTGCAAATGGTAACTACGTGCTGACCAATACCAACAATGTATTCACATGGACCGATGCGGGTGATGTGAGCACGGGCGGAGATGAGGAACCCTCATTCACTTCCCTTGATAACTCCTATTTCAAGGGAACAGACGGTCAAGCAATACCGATTGCTGCAAATGGAACCATTCCATACTTCAAGAACAATTCACAGTTTGCTGGACTTGATTTCCCTACCAGTGGTACACATGTGTTGGTCACGAATGGCGACACCTCAGCACCTACTTGGACTCAATTGAACGAGGAGATTGTCCTGAATAATGGTGGATACAATAATACGAGCAATAAGTATTTGCTCACCAATTGGAACTCCACCACAAGTAATCATCGAACATTGGCATTACCAGACACATCAGGCTATTATATGCTATGCTACAAACCATTGAGCGATGGGGATATCAGTACTGCCGATAATTTCATGGAGATCACAGGCTCAACCCTTTTCACCAATGTGTTGGGAATTAATTCGACACAGAAATCAGTGATCGCATATAGTGGAAGTAGTGCACATGGATTATCATTACCAGCCGAATCTGGTTATGCAGCTCTATACAATTTCACAGGTACAGCAATGCCTGTATTTCACATACTTGATGCAGAAGCTGTGTTCAAAACAATCTATGGTTGTACGACTTCTGAATACTGTCTCATGTATAATAATGGAAATACGGTGAGCAAGTTGTCCATTCCCTCAGATGCGAACAAGTACATGATCGAACGGACAAGTGGAGGAGAAGTGCTATTGAGTGCACCCGATGAGAAGTTGACATTCACTTTTGAACAATTGCAATCGAATAGTGGAACTCAAATTATCGCATCTGACACTATTACTCCAACTGGTGCTCCACGGTTAGAAAGTGGTAAGAAGTATCTGATCACGCTTGACATAACAGTCATTTGTTATGATTATGAACAAGCACTTGTGGGTTTTACGACAGAACCCACGTATACAATCGGTTTTGATAACGAGGCTATTATTCGAGCAAATATTGGTAATGCTGTGAGGTATACTCATCTAAGTGGATCAGCGATTGTGAGTCTTTCAAGCGGAACGAGCTTTGCATTGACTTGTTCATACAGTGGTGACTCAACGATCACCTATTACCGTGGTCGATACAAAGTGAATATTGTTGAGCTGTAGAGGGAGCAGCGGTCAAAGTGAAAAGGGTTAACCCTATTTTACTTTGGGTGGGGTTCGTCCTTTCGCTGCCTTGCCTCTCTCTCTTCCTTGTACTTGGCAACACTCTCCAACCGTTCTGCGTACTCCTTTTGCTGTATCGACACACCATTGAATATAATCGTGACTGTACCGTTGAGCGAATGTACACAATGACCATCAATGTCGTAATAGTTACTAACGCAAAACGGATTCAGCTCCCTATGCTTAGTTGCATAATTATCAGAGTTACAAGCAATTTCCAACAATCGTTCAATATCGGGTGCATATATTGAAGTCATGGTTAAACCCTCCTGCTCCCGCTCCTTCACAAACGATCGGACCATGTCGTGAACATATTGTCGAGCAATTGTTTTGCGTTCATCATTCATCCACAGATTCATTTCTATTTATGTCTCACTTTACTTTAATCTCTGTTGGACTGATTGTTATATCGGATCCGCTGTCATCCTCCGATTCGTTCTTCTCGTTGTATACGCACAGACAACTACAACGATCTTTGCATTTCGAGTCCAGCACCAGTTTGTGGTTCTTGCGACGGAATACCTTAGCCCATATACCCTTGATCCATTGAATAAAGCGATTCATTTACCTAGGGCGAATGAATGAGTTCAAAGAACTACGGAAACCAGCAAAGCGTAAAGGTGCTACCCGAATGATCATTAGTGGGTTCAAGAGAAACATATACTTCATCGATCTCATGGACTTCTCTTCCAAACAAGACAAATGGATTCAAGAAGTATTGCGCAAGAGAACGAGTGGATTCTACAAGAATCGTGGATACAAATATGTTCTTGTATGTATTGATGGTTACTCACGATATCTGATGACTCGTAAGCTGAAGAGTAAGAGTGCTACGGAGGTTACGCATGCGATGAAAGACATCATTCAAACATACGGTGCACCAAAGCACATATGTGCCGATCGTGGTACGGAATTCGTAAACTCCATCTTTCGAACCAACATCTTGGACAAGTACGGGATCAGCATGTATCATATGAATAGTTCGAACAAAGCAGTTCTAGCGGAACGAGCAATTCGAGATATCAAGGAAGATATCATGGTTGCATTCAATCAATCGAAAGGTGTATGGTTTGATTTGATCGATGGCGCAGTTCGACGACACAATGCAAGGAGGAATCGAGCGACTGGTTACCCTCCTAATGACATTTGGCACAACAACATCTTGTACATGGAACAAACAGAACCGACAGATCTCACACCCAAAGACACAACACCTCAGTTCAAGGTAGGTGATTATGTTCGTGTGACTCGTAGGCCACGCATTCTAGAAAAGCGATCACTGACTATCAAATGGTCAAACGATCTGTATGAAGTTGTCGACATTGACGACCATATCATGCCATTGATGTACGAGGTCCGCAATGTAGATAGCAATAGCAAGCAAAAGTGTTATCATTGGGAACTCCTTGCTAGCAAATGCAAACCGGAGCCAGAACCAGTACAAACACGAAGTCAAGCACGTACCCAAGCACAGAACGAACCCAATGCGCTACGTGAAGCAGCGAGGAGTCATAGACCAGTAACGAGGTCAAAGACCTCTAGCGGAGCGACACGTTCCAGGAATTCGCGCAGTGTGTCTAAAAAGTAAATTTATTTTTGTGAACATATATAAATGGAAATGTCAATTGCTAACCACATCAATCATTCATTCTTTGAATTGAATCCGCCTACTGTCTATGAACATGTGTATTACAAGAACAACAGTTTCAGGGCAAAAGATGATGGTCGAAAATTGGAATGTGTGATGAGAAATATATGTCTCAACTGGGCTTGGTCGAAACGAGTCAACAAAGAGACTATTAAGTGTATTAGCGAGTGTGCTCATGACTTATATACACTCCGATATATAGTTCAAAGTGGATTATCTGAGAATGAGCTTAGAACGAATGAGAGTGTAGAAAACCTTGATTCTGTTATTCCTACAAGTGGTAATGTGGAACTCACTCTTACCAAGAAAACAAAATATTATGACATTGATGGAGAAGAGATCAAGGAATTGAGTACAAAGAATATTGATTTGGAATCACTGATTGGAAAGAAGATGGATATTTGTTTCCAATGTAAAACAAGGAAGAACAAAGCTGGTGATAGAGAGTTCTCGTTAATCGTATCTAGTGTGAGAATTCATGATCGTAAAGAAAATTTATGATTCCATTAGGTGTTCGAAAACGATCGTGATGCTTTTCACACCTCCCAGACATACAAGAGAGGGAATGTTGGTGGATGCAGTAATAGAATGCCCTTCGCTCACCCACCCTGTTCCATTGATCAATTTGGTGTCTGAAGTGGTCACGAGATTGTTAAGAGTATCAATGAATGGGAGATCGAGCAATGGTGTGCCGTCCATTGAAATATTCACTTTGTATCCCTTGTTCACAACCGATTCAATGGAGTCACAATCATTGAACAAGGCATCATTCTCATTGTAACAAGTAATCGTTGTGGTTACGAGATATAAACCAGCAGGTAGTTGGAATTGCCATGTATTGTTGAATGGTTGTGTGGTTGTGGGTGTATGTTCAAATAGTGTGGCATTATTGACTTTCACGAACACGGTAGCAGTCGTCCATGAGTATTGTGGTACACCATCCACAGTCTCGCGAACCAGAACATGGCGACCATCCGACTCAGGCATATTAATGAGCATGCTATCGAGTTTCTTGAACGTGTAATTGTTGCCATTGCTACAGAAAATGTATGACATTTACTTTGGACAAGAACGTTCATACGGTTTGACATATACACCTTTGAGACATGCGCCATCATCGATAAAGAGGTCAGACAACTCAGGGGGAGCAACATCACTCACTACCTTGTACACCAATCGTACATAGTAGTTTGAGAAGAAATAAACAGCACGATACTCTGTCAATACACCGATGATGTGGGTCGGTTCTGTGTCATGCCAAAACACGTTCAATGGCACACCCAACAAACCATTGGATTGCAATTGTGGGAGGAGGTAGTCCCATTCATCCTCTGTGAACAATGACGGACGAGAAGTGCCATCAAATGTCATCTCAGTGCAATCATAATCGTGCAATATCAAACCACAGTTGACATTGGATTGTGAGGTTTGTACTGTAAAGCCAAATAGTCGTTCTGAATCAATTGGATACTTGGTATGGATGATAATGTCAGCAAGTTGGATATTCTCGTCTTCACAAGTACGAACAAGCGATGCCCAAGTGTTGTTGTCTGTTTTCTTGTACTTCATCATTTACAAGAACAGGCATGTCTATTTTCATATTGTAAAAAGTATTTACACATATATAAATGGAAACCAAATACACTCATACATTGAATCCAGCAACAGGACGAGAAGTAACAATCAATGGTGTACGATTCAATAATCTGTTGAAACATGGCTACAAATATAATGCAGAATTGAATCGATTGTATGAAGAATCATTACCTCCTGATACTACGGTCTATATTCCTAAATCAAGAGTACTCTCTCCTAACAATCGTTCAATGATAATTGGTGGTTCAGCATACTATGAATTAATTCGTGATCATTATAGACGACAAGGTGGTAAATGGGTGAAAATGAGCAAGGAAGAAGCAGAAGCATATGACAATGATCCGAATATAGGAGACGACTTGTGCTATTCGGATTCGGATTCAGATTCAGATTCGGAGTATGTTGACATCGATGAATTTGAATATGATGAAGATGGTCATGCCATTTTTCCATTCTAATCGAAGTCGGGTACTCGCGCCCTTCCTATGCTAACTAATTCCAACATGTTTTCACTTTGGGCTTAAACATTTTTCTACACATATATAAATGGATTCAAATCGCGATCAAATTCAATACACCATCAATCCTGAAACTGAACGAAAGATCAAAGTGGGTGGTCCAACTTGGAGACGATTAACTACCAAGTATTACACCTACAATGACGGATCATTCACAGATGAACTCATTCCTGATTCAAGAACTTACAGAACGAACAAGGTGTGGGATGAGAATACAAATTCAATGAAAACAGCGAGAAAAGCAAAACATCCCACTCCTCGTAAACGAGTTAGTGATCCGAAAGGTAAACGAAAGTATCTGATTGTAGGTAGCAAGTTATGGAATGATCGTTATCTCGAATATGAATGGAATGGTCGTGAATTTACAAAAGAGCGAGATGAACCATTGCCTGAATTCGCGAACACTGTAGGAAAGCGACGAGAAGTAAGGCGAATGAGCTACTATGACTTGTTTGATCGTAAGATCTCTGCAGGTCGATTATCGGATGTGATTGATTCATCTCTTGGATATGCTCTCACATATTATCACACATTGAACGGGAAGATGGTCAAGGAGTGGATGAATGTGAAACGAACCAAGAAAGACTTCCGTACTCGGTATGACATTGATGAAGAAAAGGTTTGGGTTCACTTACCGGATGGTAAGAGTGAAGAAGAAGTCGAACCATTGCAGCTATTGGTGAATGAGAAAAACAAAGATGAGTTCAAGGAGGTGGCAAAGAAATATATCATGAATGGGTTGCGTGATTATGCCCAATGCTTCGTGACGATCATGGCATACAATCTCATGAAAGTCCCACAGAACTCTGAACTCAAGATACTTAACCTCACCGATGATCGTTTGGGTCATCTTCGTATTGTTCATAAAGATCGTATCGATGAATGGTTGGATAATTATCTGAAATGGTACAGCAATGGTGTGGAAGAACAAGAGACCGAGGGTAGTGGTTTTGTGTACTTGGGTTGGATCGGTTTCCACATTGAAATGTTTCCTCTTCGCACATACATTGGTTACAAACATCCTACACCTTCTATCCTTGGTCACACGGTTGTCAATCCCAATATCGATGACAACCGTTGTTTACAACGCTGTTTGGTCCTTGCGAGCGAAGGTGGGCATAAGATCATTGCAAATCGTAAGATGGGTGATGAGAGTGTATACAACAAGTGGTGGAAACATCCTGACAAGTACAAGATATTCAACCATACGATTCACGAAATCGAAGAAGCAATGGACATATGTGACAATAAACCATTCGAACAAAATGAAGAAAAGTTCGCGAAATTGGAATCATTGTTGAAAGTGCCAATCAATGTATTCGAAGTCACACTATTACCTGAATATGATGACAATTCGAAAGACAAGTATGATCACTTCATGACTTCTCAAATATATCGTGGGCAAAAGGAAGACGAGGCTATTTCACTGTGTGTCTTGAACGACACGAGAGTGTCTAGCGGAGCGGACGATGTGAGAAATGCGGAACTTCCCAAACATTTCTTGTTCATCAAGGACTTGGCAAGTTTCAAACGACTTATTCTTCGTCGAAGCGATGCGAAGAATAGAAATCTCACTAGAAACAAGAAATGTAGGTTCTGCGACTTTGTGGGATCCGCAACAGCTGTTCATGCTCACGAAGTACAAGCACATCGCGAACAAATGGATGAACGTGATCAATATGAATTGACAAATGAACCAACTCGTCTGCGATTTAAGAATCAACGGTTCGAAATGCCTGCACCTGTGGTCGTGTATGCTGACTTTGA
>OHIU01001013.1_pt1 | contig 10950 bp, 7 predicted proteins | sample 1568281 | NCBI WGS metagenome assembly OHIU01 (sample SAMEA3879543, study PRJEB24766) | human gut metagenome | biome: human-associated habitat; feature: feces | place: USA | collected 1985/1987 | reverse complement strand
TATAGAAGCCTCACGTGAAGGTCTGCCAATTGAATATTTTATAACGCCCCAAAAACATGTAGGCGAATTAATGGTAAGTTCCCTCCCACTCAAACTTAATATCCGCCAGCTTGGCATAGACTCCTATCCGTCACGTGAACTGTATGTGATAGATTTTAATGAAAACAAAATAGGAGAACGATTACGGGCAAAAGCCTCCAAAGAGGGAATATCCATGACGGATTTGGAAGTGCAGGCAAAGGCAAAAGACGTGATAGACGATATGCGCCGACGAATGCCGTATTATGTCACTATAGAACAAGATCCTGACAATAAAGAACTGCTCTCTGTTACAGGCATTACTGATCGTAATGGAATAGATATAGGAGACGGATATATCGAAATTAATATTCAAAGTTTAGGAGTTAATAATCAGTATTGGCTTGATACCGGAGCTTTCGAGATACAATAAATTGGTTGATCATGATGAAAGATATTAGACAACAACTCGACATAATAAATCGTGCTATAGACTGGGCCGACACATATAACAAAGACACATTTCCAAGAGAAGAATTAAGGGAATATCGCCGTCAGATAAAAAAAATAGCCGGTGCATTGGAAGAGAATTGCTCTGCCGCTGCATACGGCGAGAGTCAGGTGGGAAAGTCCTATCTGATGAGCAGTTTGCTTTCTACACCAGACAAACCATTTGTCATAACTAATAAAGGACATGAATATAACTTTATAGACAATATTAATCCCAGTGGCGGCAACACCTCTAAAACGGAATCGACAGGTGTTGTTACACGGTTCACCGTGAATAACGATAATGAAAAAATGAAAGATTTTGTGAGAGTAAAAAATCTTTCTGTGGCTGACATAATCATGCTGTTGGCCGATTCGTACTACAACGATTTGAAGATAAATCCGGATTCAATACTGAGATATGATGACATCAATGCAAGACTGAATTCATTGAATGTCAAGTCGGACATACAGCAAAACTATTTGACAGAGGATGATGTCAAGGACATTTGTGACTACATTTCCGACACCTTGGGAAGCAATGCTGCGGGGATTGCCCAGTCTGACTTCCGTAAAATAGTATCAAGCCATATTCAATATGTTATGCCAGACCAATGGGTAAACATTTTTTCTTTGATATGGAATAACAACCCGGAAATCAGCAGACTATTTGCTTTCCTTATCAATGAATACCGAAAGTTGGATTTCCAAACAGAAGTTTACGTTCCTTTCGATGCCGTATTAAGAGAACATGGCACGTTGCTTAAAATAGAATGGCTGGAGTATCTGAATGCTCCCGTTACAACAAATACGACCGATATCTATGATACCGATGTCTATGATAAGGATGGTAATCTGCTTGCTACATCTTTTAGTAAGTCATCATTGTCTGCATTGATAGCTGAACTTACATTCATTTTGCCTCAAAGCATCACCGAGAATAGAACTTTTCTTAAACGGATAGATTTGTTGGATTTTCCCGGCGCACGTTCACGGGAAAAATTTAAGGAACAGGATATTAAAAAAGTTTTGTCATCGATATTCAGAAGAGGTAAAGTGGCTTACCTGTTCAACAAATATTCAAACTCGCTTCGCATTAGCTGTGTGTTATTTTGTCATCACAATGACCAAAAAAACGAACCAACACTTGGAGATACCATAAATGAATGGATAGAACATAACATAGGGAAAACCCCGGAAGAACGGTCGGAATGTCTCATGCGTACTAATGGAGTATCTCCGTTATTCTTTATTGCAACGAAATTCAATATTGAGTTAGAGCGCAACAAGCTTGATACTCCTACCAATAGAGAAACACTTGAGGAACATTGGAAACGATTCAAGACAGTAATACCAGAAATTATCAAACCTGCCACTTGGTTTGAAAAATGGGTAAAACCATCTGGCATATTCCGCTCGGAAGCGTTTCAAAGCATATATCTTTTGCGCGATTTCTATTGGTCCTCCAAGAATCAGGTATTTGATGGCTACATAGAAAATAGTAGTCTCGAAACAGGCATCCACCAATTTCCGGATTACCCTGATTATTTCGATAATTTGCGGGACAGCTTTGTTAGGAATGCTTTTGTTCAAAGACATTTTCAAAATCCGGCTCAAGCCTGGGAGAGCGTTGCCAGCATAAACTGTGACGGGTCAAAAGCAATCATTCGAGACTTGGATAATATATCATGGAATTTGGACAACGCCAGAAAAGAACGATATCAAAAAGAATTGAATAAATCAAAGAAGACATATTGTCTAAGCTACAAGCCTATTATGAACCAGAGGATAAAGAGCAAAATAACAAACGAGTCAGGACGATAATCGGGAAAATACGCCATCAACTGGATATGAACATCGGAACACGTCCTGAAATTTTCGGGAATATCATAGACCGGTTAATGATACCTGTTGAAGACATCCGTAAAATAGCATACGATATAGTCGTACTCAAGACGAAAACCCCAAAAGACTTTAATGAGATTATACTTATACGGACAATGGCCGGAGTTGACTTGAAAGACGGTCGTGAAACAAATATTAAGCGTCTGTGTGATTACTATGCCTGTGATGCCAATGCTTTGGAAGAAGAATACAAAAAGAAAGGATTTACTATTGATGACATAGTTACCAACGAATGTAGCATAGCTGCAACGGTAGCAGATGTCGTATCAAAAGAAATACTTGAATATTGGGCAACTTTCATCAATAAACAGGTCAAGGAAATATCGCAATACCTTCCTTACAGTGACGAGATTGCCCGAATGCTTCAAATGTTGTGTAAACGATTGGGGGTCGAAAAAATCATCTCAAAGAAAATCGATATATACTCACGCGTATTCCCTGAAACGGATTTACCAAATGCGATAGCAGACTTTTCGTCCTTAACTCTAAATAATTTTGTCAGTTCCGTAGGCAGGGAATATATGAATGCTAATGATATGCAAATGGTATCGGTAAAAGCTGACACTTGCCACATACAAGTGGAAACATCTACAGAATATGTTAATAAGGAATACCAGAAAACAACATTGATAGAAGCATTAAAAGCTTTTGATGATGCCTCAGATCCTACGACTGTTCCAATTAACGTACTCATGAAGCTTCCTTTTTGGGACAACTATCAAAGATGGAAAAATTTTTTAGCAATAGGACTCCTCTATTCCGCCGACGTTTCGAAACAGAATCCTAAAGCGAACGCAGCAATGAAGGAAATCATCATAGAATGCGAATCATTATATAATCATAACTAAAATCTGCCATGATGAAAGTTACATTCTATAATAAACGGTTGCTGTGCTATATAGACGACACAGATTTCACCGACTATCAAGGAATTGGGGCCGACCCGATGTATCTTCGTTATGATAGTGTTTATAGTATTGTGCAAAACCATATTGCCGAAGAATACCGTGACTTCTTGGCCCGTCCATTTTATGAAGATGGTCTGATTTATTGGTATGTAGCGGAGTGGATAGAAACCCCGGTACAACTATCAGAATTGAACGGTAGTAAAAAAGAGCATTACAAACAAATTAAGGAAGAAACGTTAAAGCAATATAACAAAGCGTTATCTCAACTGAACGCTGAAGAACACAATATATTATCTTCCGCGCTAAAGTATGTAAATGACGATTTCATTTATTGCTACGATAATAAAGTAGTTTTGATAGCATGGGGTATGCGTCCTGACACAAATAAACATAAGGTATCGGGGCAATGGGTTAAAGGCTTAAAAAATGAAGAAAAATGTACTATCACCTTTGATTGTGGTACACAAGGAAAAATCAAAGGGCACTTTGGCAAGAATATTCATAGGGAAAAGGGGGCTCGTCTAACTACAAAAGACATTCCAGAAATAATTCCCAATGATGGGTATATCTTTACAAGATGGTCAACAGACCCTATCGGTTATGAAGTAACAGGAAATATAACTTTTATCGCGCAATATGAGAAGGCAGAAAAAAGCGAAACACAAAAACAACCTGATGAACAAATTGTAATCAGGTTTGAATGTGGAGAATATGGCCATATTGAAGGCAATGAAATTATCAGCATAAACAAGGGTGAAGTCTTAAAACAAGACATGGTACCAAATATACAACCTAATGAAGGATATCGCTTCATAGGGTGGCAACCGACGCTTGTTTTTTCACCTTTATACAGCGATATGACATACGTTGCGCGTCTCGAACGAGAAACTGTACAATGTCGTTTCATTCCTGGTGAACAAGGAGACATAGAAGGAAAATCTATCCTGACAAAACCTAAAGGAACAACATTATCACAATCAGAAATACCTACCATAAAACCCAAGAAAGGATACAAATTTATGGGTTGGAGTCAATCTACTAATTGTATCTTAAACCATGATTATGTTTTCAATGCACAGTATGAACGAATATTGCCTTGGTATAAACGTCTATGGTTATGGTTCACAGGAAAAGGTTGCTTGAAATGGTTGTTGTGGCTCATCCTTGGATTATTGGCTATATTACTGCTGCTATTCTTGCTGAGAGGATGTAAAAGCTGTTCTTCAGAATATCATAAAGATATATATGGCAATGAAGTTCTGGATAACGACACCGTTATTCCTGTTGAAACGGTACGTGATGCCGATGGAGTAGTCAGAGACAAGAATGGCAAAATCAGAAACATTTATGAAGACGGCCATCTCCCAAATGAAAATGTTGTCTCTCCGATAGTAGGTGACGATGGCATAGAGCCTCCCATTGTAGACAATCAAGGAGCTCCTGATGTTATAGCTAATCGTTTGAACATATATTTTGATACCGACAATCCAGATTTGGATAAATGGGCACAAGACTTTAAGGAACAATACCCTGGCGACCAATATCAAATTATTGGATGTGACAGAAATGTGCCTATGATTCAAATCATGATACCGGAATCAGAACGGGACAAAATCAGGAATGAATTGCCGGAGCGTATTAAATCCTCCTCATTCTTTGTAGTTGACGAATCAATCATACAATTACAAGGAAATGTCTCTTCGGTACAAAATGACGAATTGAGAGGCTGGCACCTAAAGGCCATCCACGCACAAGAATCGTGGTCTATTTCTAAAGGAAGTCCTGACATCGTTATTGCCATTGTAGATGATGGAATAGATACGGAGCATCCAATGTTTAGCGGTAAATTCTACAATGGATATAATGTATTTACACAGAACAGGGAGTTAAGTTGTGGCCAAGGGCATGGAACGCATGTGGCTGGGCTTGCAGCCGGAAATTTACAGTTCTTGTCGGACGGAGTAGCTGGAATAGCACCGGATTGCAAAATTATGCCCGTACAAGTTTTTGACAATGGCATGTGTACATTCTCATCTCTTGCTAGTGGTATTATGTATGCCATTCATAACGGAGCCAATGTTGTAAATGTTTCCATCGGACCAAGTTTTAATGGTTTGGATCAATTACCATTGGAAGAACAGCAGAAGATAGCAAAAAGTTATTTCAAAAATGAGGAACGTGTCTTCCGCCATATCATTAAGGTCGCTAATGACAAAAACACAGTAATTGTTTTTGCGGCGGGCAATGACAATGTAATGACAGCCATCCTACCTAATTGCAGGGAAACGAATAATACGATCAATGTTTCGGCTGTAACACCTGAGCTAAAGGCAGCAGATTTTACCAATTATTCTATTGGAAGCAATGTTTCAGCACCCGGCGTGAGTATATATAGTAGCTTCCCTAAAAAGACATTTGCCATGTTGGACGGAACTAGTATGGCAGCTCCTATTGTCAGCGGTGCTGTCGCCTTAGCCCTAAGCATAAAACCTGATATTAAAGTAGAACAAATTATAGGAACAATGCAGCAAACAGGGAAAAAGTCCGACAGATACGTTCCTCCGATATTGATTTTAGACAAATTCCTTGAAGCTGTAAAAAACGGGAATATTGCCAGTGGGGTTTTGTCTGATAATGTCGATAACGAATCGCAATACTCAGACAAAACATCTCAACGTACAGAAGATGGATACAGTGCCATCAAACAAATGATTGAACAGCTAAAGGCACAACGGGATGCTATAGATAAAAAGATAAACGAATTAGAACAAAAAATAAAGTAACATATAATGGAAAACGTAAACAATTATTCTTGGAACAAGACATTAAAGTTCTCTTGGGGGCATATCATTGCTTTTATAGCACTGATCTTCATAAGCTATGTAACCTATATGGGTGACTTTTACCAAAATGGAGGTGATTTTGGTAAAGCGGCAATTAAGGTGTTGATTATCGACATATTATTGCTCTGTACTTTTATTGGTGCCCAAATATATAAGGGAACTGATGAAAAGTTCAAGCGTTCAATAATAATAGAACGTATATTGATTTGCTTTTGTCCAATAGCATTCTGCTGGATGATGTTGACTTATAACCACTTTTGGACAGTATTGGGACAGCATGAAGGAATTGAAACTAAATTCAATCAAGCAATCAACAAATCCAAGCAATTATTTACTGAGTACAACACCTACGCAAATAATCGTATCGAAAAATATGATCAGTTTCTTACCTCTGTCATACACAACAAAAATAAAGATGTTGCAACTTATCACCGAATTGGCTTTTCGGGAGTTGACGACCAGATGCAAAAGCAAGATTATGTAAGGACGCTACAACTTCAACTTTTATCGCAAAACACAGATAGTCTTGAATATGTAGCAAATAAATGGATTGATGATGCGAATCAGGGCGCAAGCGTCTGGAATGCTTTCCTTGTGGGAAACATAAAAGAAATATCGAGAGCCATTACAGGTTGGAATAAGACACTTACCTCTTATTCTAAACCTGTCCTAAGCAACGAAGCCAATGCCCAAGAAGAGATAACTGCTTTCGGCGATAATAATAGCGCCATTAGGGATGCGATACAAGACCTTACAGATTTAAGACAGATATATATGACCCCCAAAAAAGGTATTAATATCCAAACAATCTGGACAGGCATAATATTATTTATCATGCTATTATTCCCATACCTATTACAAAGCAGAAATACCAAAGCAAATGGCGTTTACAGCTTATTACCGTTTTCTTTGTCTTCCCATACTGAAAGAAAGAAGGAAAGAAATGATAAAGTGGAATACGATGAGACAAACAAAAGCGATGCAACGCAAAATGAATCAAACGGTGATATTTATAGTGGAACTTTCTAAACAAAAATATTATGGTAAGTAGAAAGGAGTTATTAAAGAATATTCAAAGTTACAGTCCGGAGGAAATAGCGGATGCTATTCGTGCAGGAATTGTAACATTATATGAACTTGGACATGATACAGAGGGGCAATTTACTCCCTTATTGAAAAAACAAGTAAAGGACATATTGGCACGACCAGTTACGCCTCATGTTGTGTCTGTGTCTACATCTCAGAATACTACAGAAGAAACAACTAATAAGCAGTCAGTTATGAATGCTGCCGAAGAACCATCTTTCGAGGAGAATGGTGAGGTAAACACACCATTTGTAATGCCTTCACAGGAACAAGAAAGCAACAATGATAACAAGGAAACGAATACGATTTACACAGAAAACAAAAGCAAGCCTGGCATGTTCAGAAATCCATTCTCATTCAAAGGGAGGATTCGACGATTGGAATATGGAATTTCATTCATTATTATGGTAATAGTGAACACAATCATGCAAGGCATACTCAATGTGGCTGGAAGTTCAAATGGTTCCGAAGGCTTGATTATCCTATACTTCATACTCCTGATCCCCTATTGTTGGTTCTCGCTTGCCCAAGGAGCAAAGCGTTGTCATGACAGAGGAAATTCAGGATGGTATCAAATCATACCGTTCTATGGATTTTGGATGCTATTTGCTGACGGAGAGAAAGAGACTAATGAATATGGCGAATGTCCTAAATAAACAGAATATCACAGTATGGTAAGTAAGCAAAATATATTGGATAATGTTGCTGAGTATTCAGCAGAACAACTTGTTGAGTATATTCAACAAGGTATCGTAAACTTTGACGAACTTGTTAAAGACACAGATGGCGAGTTTGATGCAGTTAAACGTAAAAAAGTAAAAGAACTGCTTGATCATGCAGATGAACTTGCATGGGAAAGAGTGCAGAATGAACATACCATTGAGACGGCACAGTGGTATTTAGACACGTTCCCCAATGGAGCATATCGTAGTCAGGCTCGTTCTATAAAAGCTGAAATAGAAAAGCAAAAAGAAGATGAATATATTCAAACAACAACTGATGATGCATGGATATTAGTTGACAAAAATAGCAGCGAATCATTAAGAGAGTTTGTCAAAAATTTCCCGAATAGCAATCACGTTGAAGAAGCTAATAAACTCATTAATCAGCTTTTATACGATGAAATAATGGGTGTCAACGCAGACACGCTTGTCAGTCAAATTCATAACTTTCAAACAGATAAAAATCTGACTATTGAGCAAAAAGACAATAATATTATAGATGCGATAGAGGATTACATAAAAGGCAATAAGATTACAAAAAATGATTTTCTTGTAAAATTGTCCGACGATCATAATCTATTAAGTTCAGGTGTGGTAAAGAGATTAATCAATCAAGGTATAATTCTTACAAGTGATCTATTAAATCTTGGTATTGAAAAAGCTTTTATCCAACGTATGTTCAAAGGTGATAGTGCAATAACATTTCGCACACCAGAAAAGTTAGACCGGATACACAAGCAATCGACAGAAATCTACTTTTGGGGAATTCCATCTTCTGGAAAAAGTTGTGCATTAGGAGCAATATTAAGTGTTGCTGCAAGTGGGCGAATTGCGAAATCTATGGATCCTGATACAAGTTCACAAGGTTATGGATATATGACAAAGTTGATAGATCTTTTTCAAAATAGTGAGATTGGAACACTATTAGAAGGAACGCCTGTAGATTCTTTTTATGAAATGGGATTTGATGACAACTCGTCCATCCATACACTGTTTGTTCTGCCGGATGACTGGGGATATACTCACACAGTTCTTTAAGGTTCATCCATTGCTCGGTTGGAACATTTGAGTTTTGATTGTTCAGACTGTCAATCTTGGAATCCAATTCATTCAGTTTATCCATCATCCACGACATTGCCTTGGGCAAATCTTCAAAAGTAATGCTCTTTTCGCTCATATTACTGCTTGTTATTTGTTCGATTTTTCGGCAAAGTAACAGTGATTTCAAATACTGATTTTATGGTGTAATACATCACATAAAAAGACAGCAACGAAACACAATCATCATAAGGATTACATATTGATTATCAATATAAATAGTGGAGAATATCAGTAGCAGATTTTTCTGATAGTGTCGCCTATCATATAGGAATCATAAGGCAATCACAAGAAATGACCGTAGATAAAAATAAAAAGCCACCCACGTAAATTCTACGCAGATGGCTATATAAATAACCACTAAACAGTAAATGAATTACATCATTTTAGATAAATAAATTTCAAATAGTTTGATGTAGATTTTATCTAACAAGATGATGATTGACATGTATAAAAAATAATTTTGCAGTTTGTATCCTTTAGACATCATTTCCTTGATTGAAGGCAAGTTGTGTTGATAAGAACGTGTATTGTGAGCACAACGATTACGTTCCTTATAGACATAGTCCGTAAACAATTCTTGCAATACCAACCCACAAGTAGCTTGCCTTTCCAATTCTGAGATATTGTCTTTTTTCGTAAATAACTGCTTCTTGTTCATAATCCAACTCTTACGTACATTTGCAACAAGCACTTTATATTCACCATAGCTCTTCTTAAAATTTTGCGCCAGCAAACTATTTTCAAATACTCGCTGAATAGATACTTTCCAGTCATCAAGTATTTCATCTTTAATGGCGTCAGTAACAGTAAACGACTCGTCGAGTTTTTTTATTTCGTTCAAAAGGTCGTTGTACACCATACATTTGTCATCGTAACTAGAACACTCGCCATATGGCTTGCGTTCATATCGTTCGTAGCGGTACTCATAGTCTCTGCAGGCCATTTCCCAACATATACATTTTAACTTTTGTTCTTGAGCTCCGGTTAATCGTAAAAAGAGAGAATGGAGTAGATAGTCACAGATTGGGTATGTCTCAATACCGCCATTAGTAGCATCAAGAGATCTAAATGCTTCTTTTATTATTTCCGTTTCAGACTTCAGAATAAACGGTATATGGTTAGCGGGCTGGATGTATGACATAACGATTGAATATAGTTATAGATTGTTCGACACGGGCACGCATATATTTCAATAATGAAGGAGAGGCTTTGTGACCATCGTTCCGTTTGAAAAAGGATATTTTATTTTGAAGTTCCCTCATTAGAGCATCTTTACGAGCAAGATCTATATTGTTCCCTTCTATTACGGTATTATACACAAGACCAAACATATAAACATCAGAATCAATGATAGACCTGAAATGTAATTGATTATATCCAAGTTCGTTTAAAGTCTCATTTAATAGAGTAATTCTGGGAGCGAAATTTTTGTCAGGAAATATCGTTGAAAATTGAACAAACATATCACTATTTTTATCATTGACAACTGCATATATATATTCCTCATAGTATTTTTCCATTTTAGGCTTATATCCCTGCGCAAGTCGGTTGCTTCTTCCATCTTTTTTATATTGTGATAGAATTGCCATTGTCCTAACAAAATCGTATGCTTGATTTTTCCCAACCAGTTCAACTTTTAGATTTCGGCAGCATTCTGGATTGAAGAAACTTTGTAGTTCTGATTTAAGGAAATAAAGTGATTGACGACTTTCAATTGGATTTAAAGGAGTTCCTAAAATATTTATGTTACGGAATACGGAAGAATAAAATTCATGTTGCTCCGCTTCATTATCTGCATTAGGGATAATGAATGAAAATGGAAGATATTTGTTTTCAAAGAAGTCTTCGGTTACTTCGTAGTCTACAGAATTGTACTGT
>OHIU01000990.1_pt1 | contig 11125 bp, 8 predicted proteins | sample 1568281 | NCBI WGS metagenome assembly OHIU01 (sample SAMEA3879543, study PRJEB24766) | human gut metagenome | biome: human-associated habitat; feature: feces | place: USA | collected 1985/1987 | reverse complement strand
AGCTCCCACCGAGGTATTCCGTTCTATTTTTGCATGGCTCGTAACTCTCAAGTTATTGCAGGTAGGCGTTGATCAATTCCCAGGCTGCCTGTGTTCCGTAGCCCAGTCGCCATACTGCCACACCACCGATATTCTTCGTGGTCATCATGTTCAGTTTCACGGCGATGGATTCCGCATCCTCCAGCCAGATCTGGTAGGTAGCATTACCGGAGGTCCACTCTGCATAATTCTGACAGGTCTCTTCATCCCACTCTGCCGTCACACCGGCTCTGCTCATGAACTCCGCCTCATTGCGCATGGTAATGTATTCATCCGTCACATCTGTCCCTTCTGTCTTCCACAGGATAGTGTAGAACGGAAGTGCATTGACTACCTTATTCGCCGGAACCTCCTGCAGGGTTCTGTCCAGTCCATCGGATACATAACCGATACTTGCCACGCTTCCGGGATCCTTGCTGCCATGCCAGTGCTCATCATATCCCATAATGATAACATAATCAGCAACCTGTCCCTGTATATCCAGACGGTAATAATCATTGAAATTAAACGGTACGTAATTGTCTACGGAGAGTACCAGTCCCTTATTGCGGCACTGAATGGAAAGTTCTCTTAAGAATTCCACATAATGAGGTCCGCAATCGCTGCTCAGTTGTTCAAAATCTACATTGATGCCGTCCAGTCCCAGGCTGACTGCCGTATCCGTCACATTCTGCACCAGGGTCTGTCTCGCCGTGGTGGATGACAACATATTTAATGTACTGATGGATATACCGTTTTCATTAGCGTAATTAAAGTTATCCAGTACGCCCCATACCTGCAGTCCCATATTGTGGGCGGTGGTTACATAATCCGCTGTTGCAAAGCTTCGGAATGCTCCGTACTCATCAGTCATACTGAACCAGGTAGGTGCGATCACGTTCATTCCCTTCGTACCGGATACCATGGAATACAGCGTATCGTTACCGCCGACGCCACCAATGGAATGCCATCCAAGACAGATCTTGCTGTCACCGGTGAGTGAAGTATATTCCGGTTCCTGATAATCCGTCACCGGAGTTTCGGTCTCTTCCGTAATATCTCCCAGACGCTTATTCTCCACATAGCCGATCACGGAATCCGCAGTCTTTACTTTACTCCATGTCTCCATCTGCTCTAAAATCTCCAGGGTATCTCCCTTCGCTGCCTGCGTCAGGATCGGGCTCTTCACACCGCCGCGTAAACGGACAGCTGTATCCTTCTTCAGCTGCGCCACCTGTCTGGTGCCCCATTCCGTATAGACCTGTACATGTCTGTCATAGCATTCATAGGAGTAATTCGTGAACAGCTTTACATAATCCGCAGCCACATATACCGTATCTCCTTCGACAAAGCTGATAACGAAGCCCACATCCTGCATTCCTTCCGTTGTGTTATAGGAAGTCTCGCCGAACACCGTCCGGATCACTTCCGTCGGAGTGGCATATAACAGCAGGTTCTCCGTCACATCCGCATAGAACACTTCATTCATATATTTATGCACAGTTGCCAGATCAAAATAGCAGACACCATCTCTGATAAGCGCCTGTTCTTCCACCATCTCATCCTGTAAAATAATAGCGCTTCTGTCTGTCTCTGACACCTGGTAGAATTCATTCCAGTCTGCTTCTTCTTTGCTGTAGGAATATTTATCCAGCAGCACCTTGCCCAGTGTTACGCCTCCGATCACAAGGATCAACAGGACTGCAATGATCACCGGTAATATCTTTTTCTTCATATGTGCTCCCATCCGCAGGGCCAACCTGCATCGTTTTTGCCCGTTCTTACATTCCGCCCACATCGGCAGAACATTTTTATTCTATCACAGTTCCTCCATATAATACAAGGAACACATAAAAGTTCATTAGTACATGTTTATTCATACTTGTTTATTCATACACTGCAGGACACAGCCAGAGAGGCAATCCCGTTTTGCGCTCCTGCAGTGTATTCCCTTTTTAGATCTCAGATCTTCTCACGGGTGTGAGCTGACACTTTCTGTCCCTATATAGGAGTAAATACCGGTATCCACCATTTGCAGCAGCCTTCGACCAAAAGTATTCGTGAGACTTCCCTCAGTTGCCGCTTTCTTGCAGACACCTCTTCATTAAATATAAATGCCTCTGACAGTACTGGTAATAAAATGAAAAATTTGGAATTATGATTGTGAAATTATCCGTTGAAATATTATGACCAGACACGTATATGCCTGTAAGACATCTCCATACTATATTTTACAGATGCGCATAACCTATAAATACCCTAATACATTAACAGCTATCTGCATAATAAATAAAAATGGGATGAAATGGAACGAATCGTTCCCAGTAAATCAACAAGAATAAAGAAAAACCGTCAGCCTCCTCTCCGTACCGGAGTATCAGAGGCATCTATGGGTTAGATTATATACTGTCGCAACCTGTTTGGCAAGCTGTTTTATTAAATTTTTTTAAAGAGTGAACTGCGTCTATTGACTAAAATATAGGGAAAGTATAAGCTATATACCATACCAATGCGAAGGCAGAAAGGAAGTGTTGTCGCATGAAAATAGAAAAAGTAAATGAAAATCAGATTCGCTGCACGCTGACCCGCGAAGATCTCGCCAGCCGCGAATTGAAAATAAGTGAGCTTGCTTACGGCACGGAAAAGGCAAAATCTCTGTTCCGTGATATGATGCAGCAGGCCAATTTTGAATTTGGTTTTGAGGCAGAAGATATTCCCCTGATGATCGAGGCCATCCCGCTGAATGCGGATTGTATCGTACTGATCATTACGAAAGTGGAAGACCCGGATGAGCTGGATACCCGTTTTTCCCGCTTTGCACCTTCCGTTACGGAAGATACCGATGAGGATGGTGACAACAGTTCCGCGGATGAGGTGCTGGATCTGTTCCGCCGCATCCAAAATGAGGAGACTGCAGCCGAGACTCCCGCTGCTCCCACTCCCGAGGAAAACGACGCTGTCAGATCCCGCCTGTTCCGTATGGATACTCTGAATCAGGTAATCAACGCTGCCGTCGTGACTGCCGGTCATTATCATGGGTTCAGCACACTGTACCATGAAGAGGGGAATGCATACTATCTCGTTCTCACACAGGGTCCGGAAGACCGTGATGTATTCGACAGAGTCTGCAACGTAATCTCTGAATACGGAATTCCCAAACGCTCCACTGTGGCGAGCCGGACATTCTTAGAAGAGCACTGTACCACACTGATTGCAGATCATGCTTTACAGAGCCTTTCTAACACTTCAATGTAACAACAGATCATAACATTCAGGAGAGTTCCCACTCTGTGGGGACTTTCTTATTTTTATGACTGTTTTATACCTGTCTCTCCCGGCGAAGATCTGCAGAAAAGAAGCCGGGAAACGCGTAACTTGAAAATATAATCTTATTCGCATATAATAAAATTTAATACATGATTGCTCCGTTGCAATGCAGCTTACGCAATTCCATACACATTCGAAATTACAAAGGATCAAAACGCCGGTTACAGTGGAAAGGATGTACACAATATGATTTCCGACGAAGAATTATACCGACAATATTTAAGCGGCGATGAAACAGGGCTGGAAGAATTGATGAGAAAATACGACAATCCACTGACCTTATACATCAACGGCTATCTGCATGACGTTCACGAGGCTGAGGACTTGATGATAGAAGTATTTTCCTACCTGTTCGCCAAAAGGCCCCATATCCGGGATGGCGGATTCAGGGCCTACCTGTATAAAGCTGCGCGACATATGGCTTTGCGCCATAAAAGCATCCGACGGCATCACTTCTGTCTTGATGATCTGACCAAAGAGCCGGAAGGTGGAAAACTGGTGGATGAGGTGATCCGGACAAAAGAACGGAATCAGATCCTGCATTTATGCATGGGTGAACTGAATCCGGATTACAGAGAAGCTCTTTATCTGACCTATTTTGAGGGTATGAGTTACCGGCAGGTCGCTGAAGTTATGGGAAAAAGCGTGAAGCAGATCACTAATATAATGTACCGGGGAAAAGAGCGTCTGCGGGGATTATTGGAACGGGAGGGAATAACAAATGCGGAGTCATGAGGAACGGATTGCAGAAGTCCGACGAAGGATTGCGGAAAAAGAGCGGCAAAAAAGGCGGAAACAGCGGCGGATCGTTGCTATTTCCTGCATAGCGACATGCCTTGCTGTGATCTTCGGGGCTTCCTTTGTCATGCCTGGGATTTCCGGGCAAATGGTGCCGGGGATCTCCTCCGGATATGAAACGGCGGCAACGATCCTTGGCGGTGGCGCTGCACCCGAATATATCATAATAGGGCTGCTTTCATTTCTTCTCGGCGTATGCGTGACGATCCTGTGTTTTCGTGTCCATCTGTTGGACAAAGAAGAGCAGGCAGAGCAGAGGGGGGACCGCACCAATGGAATTGATCATTAATCTTTTGCAATTTTTCGTTACCCTGCTGGGCTTCTGTCTGAGCGGCATTCGTTATCTGAGACATCGGACACTGTCATATTTTCTGCTGATTTGCTTTTATGGCTGTTTCGCACTGGGCTCCCTGTACTGGACATTGTATCTGTTATTGTTTTCCGAAACACCACGGATCTTTTATGTATCGGAATTCGGCTGGGTCTCCAGCGTTATTTTTCTCTGTCTCCTACAATATACTCTCTCCTCCCCGGAGGAAAGAAGCTTTTCCTGTCGGAAATCCCTGCTGGCTCCGCTGATCGGAGTCCCATTGTGCGCATTTTACTGTACCTTTGGTGACATTCTCTCCAACCTGCTCTGGTGCTGCATGATGATCCTTGTCTCCTATCGTTCCATCCACGGTCTTGTCTACGCAGAGACACAGACGGGAAAAGGACGGAACCTGCGGTATTTTCACATTGGAATCCTCTGCTATGTTGCGGCAGAATACGCTCTGTGGACCTCCGGCTGCTTCTGGCCGGGCGACTCCATCTTCAGTCCCTATTGCTGGTGTGATCTTCTGCTGACGGTCTGCCTTTTCGGGCTGCTGCCTGCCACAGGAAAGGCGGTGCGGACATGATCTATATTGAAAATGTATTTATCTGTATGGCCTCGCCCCTGTTGATTGCCGCCCTGTGCATGGGTAGGCGACAGGCCAAATTCTTTTTGTGCTGTCTTGCAGGAATGGGGGCATGCCTGCTCTCCGCTTACATCAATACCTTCTTTGCCGCTCTTTACGCAGCAGATACGATTGCCGCCACTGCAGAGATCGCACCTGTGGTAGAGGAAGTAATGAAACTCCTGCCGCTGCTCTTTTATCTTCTTGTATTTGAGCCTGAACCGGTGCCGATAAAAAATGCTGCCATCATCGTTGCACTTTCCTTTGCCACCTTTGAGAATGTCTGCTATCTGATTCAAAATGGAGCCGGACATTTTTCCTTTATCTTTTTCCGGGGCATTGGAACGGGTGCCATGCATGTGATCTGTGGTGCCATCGTCGGCGGTGGACTGGCGTATGTATGGCAGCGCACCTGGCTGAAGATTGCCGGAACCTGCGGTCTGCTCGGGGCAGCCATCACTTTTCATGCAATTTATAATCTTCTGATCGCCTATGGCGGTGCGATACAGTATATCGCATACATTCTGCCTGTGCTGATCCTGACGGTGGGAAAACTGATTGTCCGCCTGCCCCAGAGTCACAACTGAATCCTGTCTTTTGAGGAGCTGCTATCGGCAGCTCCTGTTTTTTTGAAAAAATTTGATTTTCAGGTGAGAGTTTTTTCGCTTTTTTGTACCTAATTAGATGAAGGGCATATGTATTTTATGACTTTACTTTCCGAAGGGAGGTTTTCAACGATATGTATGATACAGAAAAACGGGTCGAACTGGTGAAAAAACGGGTGCATGAAAAATATCGCCGGAAGGAGCGCCGCGGGATCTGCCGGCTGTCTGCCCTGTGCACGGCACTGTCTGCGTTCCTTGTGGGAACGGTGCACACAGCAACCGGCCAGACGCAGATCACCGCCCGGGGAATGTACGGTTCTATCCTGCTGCATGAAGACGCCGGCGGTTATGTGCTGGTGGGGGTAATTTCTTTCGCCACGGCGGTCATGATCACAGTACTGTGTATCAGACTCCGGGAAAGAGAACACTGCGGACAAGGCACGGGAAAAGGAAATGCATCACAACAACGGGAGGGAAAAAATAAATGAAAAAGCAAAGAATACGGATCTATGCGGCGCTGCTTTGCAGTTCCATGGTACTTTCTCTGGTCTCCACGCCGGTATCGGCAGCAGAAACCGGACAGCTGACAAATCCCCCGACATCCACAGAGGAGTTGGGTTCTCTGGAAAGCGCATCGGGAAATGAAGCTGCAGCGGCCCTGAACGGACTGTACGCAGCACTGCCGGTTGCAAACGGTGTGAAGGAAGTGGCGACAGCGGAGGAACTGACTGGGGCACTGGCAGATAGCAGTTTTTCCTGGATCACACTGAAGAGGGATATCGATATCGGCTCTACACTGACGGTCAACCGTACTGTGACACTGGATTTGAACGGTTGTGTACTGAAAATGACCGGCGGCGGCAGCGTAATCAAGGTAGAGTCGGACGGCAATCTGACAATTGCGGACAGCAACAAAACCACACAACACAACTTTAACCCGAACTGTAAATATCTGACCTGGTACATTGACATGTGGAAACTGGACAAAGATGGCACGGAAATTGTCTCCGGTGGAGTTATTACAGGCGGTGGCGGTGATCAGAATAACGGCGGCGGTGTGCTTGTTGCCGGCGGTACACTGACCATGACCGGTGGCAGCATCGTCGGATGCTCGGCAGGTGGTCTCGGCGGCGGTGTACGCCTTGCCTATGACTCTGCCATCGGCAAGAGCAGCACATTCACCTTGACGGGCGGAAGTATTATCGGCTGCGCGGCCCAGATAGGCGGCGGCGTGTATGTCGCCTCGGGGTGCACATTCGTCATGGCTACCAGCTCTAATATCCACAACTGCATCGCAAATAACGATGGTGGCGGTGTAATAAACCACGGCACCTTTAAAATGTACGGTGGAACAATCAGTGCATGCACGACAGTAGCGTTTGGGGGCGGCGGTGTTTGCAACAAGGGAACTTTTATTATGTCAGATGGTATGATTAAAGGCTGCACCAGCCCCGACGGTCAGTATGCTTCAGGTGGCGGGGTGCGGAACAGTAATCAGTTCACCATGACAGGAGGCACAATCGGTGATCCGTATAATGAGAATGACGCAAGCCATGTATACAATACTTCCAGTCAGGAGACTACTCTTACTATAAGCGGCAATGCAAAAATCTACACAGATGTAACAAACGTTGGCATTCTGAATGCTGACGGTGGCGAAATGTCCGGCACCGTGACAAACGGTAACGAGTACGGCACCGGCACGATCACCGGCAGTGAGAATGCTGCCGGCAGCACTGAGTTTCCGGGCAAAATAACCAACAACGGCACCATCCGAAATGGCACATTCACGAATGAGGTTATTAATGAGAGCAGTGGTGCCATTATCGACGGTACATTTACCGGTACGATCACGAACAATGATGGTACGGTTTCAGGCGGTGATTTCAGCAAAGCCACCCTGAACGGTATGCTCGTGATCACTTTTGACCCGGACAATGGAGACCAGAGCATCACCCAGAAAGTGAATTGGCGCAAGGACGGAGCGGCACTCACCGCACCGGATCCCGTTCCCACCAAAGAGGGGCATAGTATTGAAGGCTGGTATTATGATAACAACGGTACGGAAACAAAATGGAACTTTGACACGGATACAGTCAAATGCACTATGACCCTCAAGGCAAAATGGACGAAGAACACGACTCCCATCATTCCCGGCAACAACACCAACAATATCGTAGAGCAGTATAAGACTGACGACAGCAGCTCAGGAGAACAGACCGACCGTGAAGTTCCCTCTCCTGTCGTGAAAAACACCACCTCCTATATGACCTATACCGTACAGGCAGGTGACACTCTCTGGGCAATCGCCAGAAAATACAACTGCTCCGTAACCGAGATCGTGGCAGCCAACAGTGACCGGATCAAGAACCCGAACCGGATCCACGCCGGCTGGCAGCTTAAGATTCCCCAAAGCGGAGCTCCTATCACAGGCGGCACTCCCGACGCTGTCCTGCCTGAGAATAAGAAAAGCGGGATATACATCGTCAGACAGGGCGACACCCTTTGGGAAATCGCCAGAAAGTACAACTGCTCCGTGTCTGAGATCGTTTCCCTGAACCGGGAACTGATCCGCGACCCTGCTCTGATTTATTCCGGCTGGGAACTGAAAGTACCACAGGATTAGCCTCCCCTGAAAGAATCTACCGTGCTAGTCATACTTCATAATATCGGATCAGATAATATCTAAGGGAAAAAGGCAAAAAAAGACGGCCAAAGGCCGATGATCTGAATTCCTTGAATTCTTTAGATTTCTCAAATCCGCGCAATCGGCGGACACATTTCGATTGCGCGGAAATCTGAGCTATGAAATTCCATAAATACTTTGTTTCACCTGTGTGCCCCAGTCAGGCGATGTTTCCAAAACAGACATACAAAGCTTACAGCTCCTCGATCACTTTCATAAGCTCATCTACATCAATGCCATGTACCATAGCTGCCTCTTCCAGGGTCTCTCCCTGTGAAGCAGGGCATCCCAGGCAATGCATTCCTGCATCGAGGAGTACGGGAGCTACTTCAGGATTGGCACGTAAGATCTCACCAATGGTCATGTCTTTTGTTACTCCGGTCATATCGGTCTCCTTTCTGCCGTATAAGGCTTTTTTAGTATAATACTTTCCCCAGAATAAGGCAAGATTATTCTTGTACATCAGCATTTGTTGGACCGAGACTCAGAGCTGATGTACTAAACTCGGAACAATTCCTAAAAAGGTTGACACTTACCCTTGTCAGGTAGTACACTTTTATCGTAAAGAAACAGCTTGGGATGCCAGCGCAACTGGTACTCTCAGTTGATAATATTAATTGTTTTTACTAGAAGGAGGTAAATTTTCATGGCAGAAGCATGGAGAGGCTTTAAAAAAGATGGCCACTGGGATGTAGACGTCAATGTACGTAACTTCATCCAGACCAACTACACTCCGTATGATGGAGATGAGAGCTTCCTGGAGGGACCTACCGAAGCAACTGATAAGCTTTGGGGCAGACTTCAGGAGTTACAGAAGGAAGAGCGTGAGCATAACGGCGTTCTGGAATGCGAAACAGAGATCGTATCCAGTCTGACCGCTTATGGCCCTGGCTATATTGATGAATCTATGAAGGATCTGGAGCAGATCGTTGGTCTGCAGACAGACAAGCCTTTAAAGAGAGCATTCATGCCTTATGGTGGTATCAAGATGGCTCAGCAGGCTGCAAGCACCTATGGCTACGAAGTAAATGAAAAGTATGACAAGATCTTCAATGAGTATCACAAGACTCACAACCAGGCAGTATTTGATGCTTATACCGATGAGATGAAGGTTGCTCGTCATACCCATATCGTTACCGGTCTTCCCGATACCTATGGTCGTGGACGTATCGTAGGCGACTACAGAAGAGTTGCTCTGTACGGTATTGATTTCCTGATCGAGGAGAAGAAGAAGGATAAGAAGAACTGCGGTACCGGCGTTATGACCGAGGATATCATTCGTCTGAGAGAAGAGATCGCTGATCAGATCAAGGCTCTGCAGGGAATGAAGGAAATGGCTAAGATCTACGGTTACGATATTTCCGGCCCCGCTACCAACGCTAAGGAAGCTATCCAGTGGTTATACTTCGGTTATCTGGCAGCTATCAAGACCCAGAACGGTGCAGCTATGTCCGTTGGACGTATCTCTACTTTCCTGGACATCTATATTGAAAGAGACTTAAAGGAAGGCACCCTGACCGAGAAGGAAGCTCAGGAGCTGATCGACCATATGACCATGAAGTTCCGTATGGTTAAGTTTGCTCGTATTCCTTCTTACAACCAGCTGTTCTCCGGTGACCCCGTATGGGCTACTCTGGAAGTTGGTGGTATCGGCATGGACGGCCGTCATATGGTTACCAAGAACGACTATCGTTTCCTGCATACTCTGGAGAACATGGGACCCAGCCCCGAGCCGAACCTGACCGTTCTGTACTCTAGCGCTTTGCCTGATAACTTCAAGAAGTACGCAGCTAAGATTTCTGTAAATACTTCTTCCATCCAGTACGAGAACGATGACGTTATGAAGCCTATCTGGGGTGATGACTACAGCATCTGCTGCTGCGTATCCGCTACTCAGACCGGTAAGGAGATCCAGTTCTTCGGTGCTCGTGCTAACCTGGCTAAGTGCTTACTGTACGCTATCAACGGTGGTAAGGATGAGAAGCATCTGGACAAGGACGGCAAACATATGCAGTGTGGTCCCGAAATCGCTCCTATCACTTCCGAGTACCTTGATTTCGACGAAGTTATGCATAAATATGACATCATGCTTGACTGGTGTGCATCTCTGTATGTTAACATCCTGAACCTGATCCACTACATGCATGATAAGTACTACTACGAAGCAGCTGAGATGGCTCTGATCGATACCGATGTAAGAAGAACCTTCGCAACCGGTATTGCAGGTCTGTCCCATGTAGCTGACTCCCTGTCCGCTATCAAGTATGCTAAGGTTAAGGTTATCCGTGATGACCAGGGTTGTGCTGTAGACTTCAAGATCGAAGGCGACTTCCCTAAGTACGGTAACGATGATCCCAGAGCTGATGAATTCGCTGTATGGCTGCTGAAGACCTTCATGGAGAAGATCAAGAAGAACCACACCTACAGAAATTCCGAGCCTACCACTTCCGTACTGACCATTACCTCTAACGTTGTATATGGTAAGGCTACCGGTGCTCTGCCCGATGGTAGAGCAGCTTACACACCGTTCGCTCCCGGTGCATCACCTTCCTACGGTGCTGAGAAGAGCGGTCTGCTGGCTTCTCTGAACTCTGTAGCTAAGCTGCCTTATGAGTATGCTCTGGATGGTATCTCCAATACCCAGACCATGGCTCCTTCCGCTCTTGGTCACAACCTTGACGAGCAGAAAGAAACTCTGGTACGTGTAATGGATGGTTACTTCGATCGTGGTGCTCATCACCTCAACGTTAACG
>OHIU01000983.1_pt1 | contig 11252 bp, 9 predicted proteins | sample 1568281 | NCBI WGS metagenome assembly OHIU01 (sample SAMEA3879543, study PRJEB24766) | human gut metagenome | biome: human-associated habitat; feature: feces | place: USA | collected 1985/1987 | reverse complement strand
TGTTGATGAATTTGCAATCCATAAAGGACATAGTTACGCAACCTGCGTGATGGATCTGGAGCAAGGAGAGCTTGTAAAATAAAGTGTGTAAGTTAGAAAAATAACTTGCACACTTTTTGCATTTTGAAAAAGTGTGCTACAATGAAAGAAAGGAAAAAGGAATGAACGAAATGGCAAAGAAAAAGGAAATCACACCGGGCGAGAACCTCGCAAAGCAGATCATCGAACAGTATCATCCGAAAAGCGTTGTAAATATGCAGGACGCATTGAAAGACATTTCGGACCGATGTTTGAGGCGATGTTGCAGGGTGAAATGAATAGCCACCTCGGATATGAAAGTAACGATCACGGTGCAAAGTCTACCGATAACCGTCGTAACGGCTACACCAACAAGAAAGTCAGAACAAGTGCAGGAGAGGTTGAAATTAAAGTGCCTCGTGACAGAGCTTCAAGCTTTGAACCGAAGCTTGTACAAAAGCGGCAAAAGGATGTATCCGAGATTGAAGAAAAGGTATTAGCCATGTATGCAAGAGGAATGAGCCAGCGTGATATTGCCGAAACGATTGAGGATATATACGGCTTTGAAATTTCGCACGAAATGGTATCTCAAATTACCGATTGCGTTTTAGATAAACTTGACGATTGGCAAAACAGGCCTTTGAAAAGGATGTATACATTTCTGTTTGTCGATTGTATGTATGTCACTATCAGAAAAGAGTATGAGAGCAAGAATTATGCAGTATATACAATTTTAGGCTATGATTTAGATGGACAAAAAGACATTTTAGACTTGTGACTTAATAAAAGCGAAAGCAAACACACATGGATGCAAATATTTGATGAATCAAAAGGACGCGGTATGGAGGACGTATTGTTTATCTGCATGGACGGTGTTTCCGGTCTTGAAGACGGAGCTAAAGCGATATTTAAAGATGTTGTTGTGCAGCGTTGTATCGTACATTTAATTCGAAATTCAATTAAATATGTGCCAAGCAATGACTACAAAAAATTCACACAAAGCATAAAGAAAGTGTACGGAGCACCAAGTCTTAATGGATGAGAAAAGCCTTTGAGCAGTTTTGTCAGGAGTGGTCGCAATACCCGGGAGCAGTTGATGTGTGGAAACGAAATTTCAACCATGTTGAGCAGCTTTTCGATTATGGCAGCGCGTTCGTAAGGTTATGTATACAACCAATGCGGTTGAAAGCATAAATTCAAGTTTCAGAAAAGTTACAAAAAAGGGTGCTTTTCCAAATGAAAACGCACTACTCAAATTGCTCTATTTACGCACAACCGAGCTTTACAAAAAGTGGAATGGCAGTAAGGTTCAAAATTGGGCAATGGTCAGAAATCAACTGTCTACAAATGAAAAAATTAGTGCCCGTATCGAAAAATACGAGCACATGATTTGAAGCATTAACATAATTTTTATGATTTTTAAAAAACTTACACACTTTCCTTGACAAAGCCGTTAATGGCAGACTTGTTTTATTTGGTGATGTATATGACAGCAAAAACAATCCTGTACTTGTTGCACTTGAGTTAAATCCAACCGATAGAGGCGGAAAAAATTTAAATGTTATCAAGGTAGCAAGTGCTTATGGTAAAGAAAAAAATCTGCAAAACTTTATTAACAAAAGTAAAATTTTGTATGTTGAACCAAATAAAAAAAGAACCCATATGTGGCTGAGAGTCAATAGGCTCCAATTGCCGTTACTCAGTAGTTCCACATATGGATTCTTTAATAACAGTATATCTCAAAATTCTAAAAAAGTCAATACGAAAAATAACACCGGTAAGGGTGTTGATATTAAATATTCTATAAGTGATGATGTGATTAAAAAATTTGAGATTGAAAATATAAATGATTATGTGCATGTTCAAAAACAAGTATTATCTACACTCAATGCAGAAAACTTTTTCGATGATGAAGGTGGGAAAAGTAAAACTGTAATTAATAAAGATAGTGGAATGGTTATTGTTATAAACAAAAAAGGAATTAAAGAAACTTTTAATAACAAAAATTATTTTAATTATAGTAGGAATTTAAAATTAGCTTCAATTCGAAAAATTCCCGAACTTATTGAAAATGGAAAATTAATTTTAGATGATGAAAAAAATTATCATAGAAATAACAGTTCAATTAAGTATGCATATATTGTATGTGAAACAAAAATTAATGGTAAAAATGCTAATATAAAAATTACAGTGAGAAAATCTCCTCAGAATAATAAATTTTGGGTGCATCATATTTACATAGAAAAAGGCACCGAAAGAACCTCCGCTGGAACTTCTAAGAGTTCTAAAACGGCCTTTATACCTTTCGGTGCCACTAACAGTATATCCGAAAACAGAAATAATGTCAATACAAAAAATGACGAAAGTAGCAATGATATCAAATACAGCATGGGAGGATTGAAAGCAGAAACTGCGGACAAGAGTGCACTTGAGAAAGCTATGGAGCTTGAAAAGGACGGTACAGATTCCGAGAAAATCCGTAAGGAAACGGGTTGGTTTAAGGGATATGACGGCAAGTGGCGATTTGAGATAGATAACAGCGAATTAGAGTTTAAAACAGATATCAAAAAGAACAGAGCTGCCGCAATTGAACTTGCGAAAATGGAAGTTAAAAGTGCATAGCTTGAAGAAAAGATTGTAAATAATACAGCAACAAAAGCAGAGGAAAATGTTCAAACAATGTATTCGGGCAAAAATAAAGGAAGCCTTGCCACTACGCCAAGTGGAAATAAATCCCTCTCGCAAACGTCCGAAACGCTTAGTGGTACAGCTTCCTATAAAATATTAGCACATGAGGATAACAAAGTCAATATAAAAGAAAATGATAACGTTTCCGACATAAAGTACGCAACAGATGATACGATTCAGAGTGAAAAGTATGACAACCTTGAAACTATTGATGATAAAGAAATCAAGGTGTATAATAAGCGTGGATGGGCATATGGATTGTTTAACGGGGAAGACATGAAGTTGCTTAATGAAAAATTCAGTGAATTAGACAGACGATTAAACAGTAGGACAGATAATATGCTTGCTGACGGTACAAGAGTTGTTGAGGTAAACAACAAAATTGTGTCGATTGGCGGAACATATAATGATCCTGAAATTTACAGTGTGCTTCTTATTAATGCTGAAAATGAAACATATGCAGAATATGTTAAGGAGGAAATTCTTGGTTATGTCAATGAACAAAGAAATTACAGTAGAAGAAAGTATGAAGAAATCTGGGAAACTACTCCATTTGTGTATGGAGAAGAAAATATCAGACACTATAATGCGTATGATTATATCTATAAAAAAGGGGGAGATGACACAGGGCTTAGAGCAACATTACCAGGCGATTTTAGCCGTTACGGATATAATAAAGAAAGCAACATCAGAGGAACAAGTGATGCAAATGCTAAAGGAGAAGTATCCGCAGTACAGTTAGATGAAGATACCTCCGACATAAAGTACGCAACTGACGATACCATTAATGATTGGCTTGATGATGAAAGCACACCGCAGGGAATTGACTTTGACAAGGCAGTTGAAAAAAATCCTGTAATAGCAGTAGCGAAAATATATAAAAGTGCGGCACAAACTGCAAAGAGCGGACTTGCACAGGGAAAGAATGTAAAACTTGATGAGAAAGAATACCTAAGAATTGCCGGAAGTATAATGCAGACATACGGTATAAAAGGCAAGTATAACCCTAATTACAAGAAAGAGCTTGCAAGTCAACTTAAGAATTTTGTTGACAGCATAGGAAAGAAAGATGCGAATTTTACAGATTTATTTGAAGAACTTGTAAATGACTGCAAGGGCGGTATTTTGCTTAGCGGTGAGTATGACACAACTCTTATGCGTGAAGAACGAGAGTTTGTACTTGATATGCTCCAAGGCAAAGTACTGCTTATAAAACCGAGAGATGTACAGCAAATTGAGGAAGACTACGGTTCGGTAGCAAACTACCGCGTTGCACTTGAATTAAATCCAACTGATAGAGGCGGAAAAAATTTAAATGTTATCAAGGTAGCAAGTGCTTACGGCAAAGATGTTGATTTACAAGGTTTTATAAATAAAAGTAAAATTTTGTATGTTGAACCAAATAAAGAAAGAACCCATAATTGGCTGACGGTTAATAGGCTCAAATTGCCGTTACCCAGTACCAGATATGGATTCTTTAATAACAGTATATCTCAAAGTAAAAATAATGTCAATACGAAAAATAACACCGGTAAGGGTGTTGAGAGTGGAGATGTTAAGTATTCAATTAAAGAAAATGTAAAAAATAAGGTTTCAGGTGAAATATATGATAAGGTGGTTGTTCTTGATACAAACATATTTAAAGGGATTCCACCACGCAATTGGGGTAAAACTTTTAGAAATTTTATTTCAAAACATCTTATAGGAAAAAAGTTTTTAACATTTGACGAGAACGGTAAAGAAGAAATTATAGAATTTGCAAAGCCAAATGAACGAGTAACCAAAAATGGTGCTAACAACAGTCATAAAGTTATTGATAAATTATCAAGAAAGTCAGACAGAAACAGTAAGTTAGTAATCGTTCATTCTGATGAAGTAATAAATATTTCAGAAAAGGAAAATGAAAATGCAGAACATTCACATCAATGGTTAGATGAAAACGGATGGGAATTTAGAAATGCTTTTGTAATGGATAAGTATGGTAAAATATACTCGGTAACATTAAATATTGCAAAGTCTAAAGATGGGCGAAATATACTTTACGATATAAATAAAATAAACGAAGTTGGGTACGGCGACGTGCTCTCAAATGCCAAAGGCAAGAGGAGCTCGCACATAAACCCCAACTTCGTCACTAACAGTATATCTCAAAGTAAAAATAATGTCAATACGAAAAATGACGAAAGTAGCAATGATATCAAATACAGCATGGGAGGATTGAAAGCAGAAACTGCGGACAAGAGTGCACTTGAGAAAGCTATGGAGCTTGAAAAGGACGGTACAGATTCCGAGAAAATCCGTAAGGAAACGGGTTGGTTTAAGGGATATGACGGCAAGTGGCGATTTGAGATAGATAACAGCGAATTAGAGTTTAAAACAGATATCAAAAAGAACAGAGCTGCCGCAATTGAACTTGCGAAAATGAAAGTTAAAAGTGCAGAGCTTGAAGAAAAGATTGTAAATAATACAGCAACAAAAGCAGAGGAAAATGAATACTACAATCTTGACGAAAAAATGATTGAGTACAGAAAAGGAGTGAAATTGAGTGATGTAATAAATCATCCAAAACTTTTTGAAGCGTATCCGCAACTAAAGAATGTAGATGTTTATTACGAGATTTCTTCGGTTAATCGAGGTGTATACAGTTCAAACGGTAATGTGATAATGTTAAATCCGATGCATACGATTGATGAGCAGAAAGAAGCGATTATTCACGAAATTCAGCACGCAATACAGGGAATAGAAAATTTTGCGAACGGAAGTAATTTGGAATACTGGAAAAATCTCGGATACAGCGATGAAGAAGCAATGGCAATGTATTATAACACTGCCGGAGAAAGAGAAGCAAGAGATGTTTCTGCCAGAAGAGATTACAATGCAGAGCAAAGAAAAAACATCCGTCCGGACATTGACAGGAAAGATGTTGTATTTGCTAATAGCGGTGATGCAGGGTATTCGGCGGATGAAAATATAATGCAAAATGATTTTGAGAAGAAAGTTGACCAAATAGAGAATAACACATACAATTCAGATGATGTTGTTACTATGGGCAGAACCCCAAAAGTGTTACAGGATATTGGATTTAATTCGTTGCCTGTTGCAATGACGAAAAATCATATATATTCTGTTGCAGTATCAGAAGCGAGGGCGAAAAATGAGGGGAGATATAAGAAAAACACTAATTATCATGATTTAGGTTTCAATACGGTTAAGCAAATTTATAATAAAATTTCTGATCCGCTTATGGTAATTGCTCACCCTGATTTTACTAATAAAGAGAGCAGGGACAGTACTCATAAAGTTATTGCATTGGTTGATTTATCCGTAAATAATAAGCAGGTAATTGCGCCTATCGTGGTAGATTTTGAAAGTAGATATAACAAAAAAATAATTGATGTCAATCTTGTGGCAACATACTTTAATAAAAACAATATTAATGATTTAATAAAAGAAGCAATAGCTTTAGAAAATAATAATCAAGTTGGTTTTTATTATTTAGACAAAAAAAGAACTCAAAGTATAATTAAGCAGAAAGGGTACCAATTACCCAGTGTACTTAATAACTTGAGTTCCAATATTATTATACGCAAAATTGACAGCAATGTCAATAAAAAAATTAATAAAATTACCCAAAGCAAGCAATTTGTAAGGTGGTTTGGTGATTGGCAGAATAGTCCGAAATCTGCAAGTAAGGTTGTGGACGGTAACGGTGAACCTCTTGTAGTGTATCACCAGACGGGAAATGATTTTACAGTATTTGATACTAAGCATACCGGTGCTGGTGAGTTTGACAGCGAAATGCCGACAGGAATATTTATGAAGCCGACAAATTGGGTACCCCATAAAATTCTGTGTAAATAATAATCCTTCAAGCAATAACAAAACAGCGGATTGCGGTGTAATCAGTCTTTCTGATTTGCCCCGTGTCAACTTTTCATTCCGCAGACAGGAAATTCTATTCTCGGGGGCAAATCAAGCCGGTATTCTGTCCTCAAATATTATTTGATAACTGGCTCAAAACTATATCCAAGTTTCGACATCTTTGTGTCCAGCGTTCGACAATCTTTTGCGACGCTAAATACAACATTTTGCGCAGGCTGTCATCATTTGTGAATGACGGCTTGTTCTTCGTAATTTGCCTGAACTGACGGTTCAAACTTTCAATAATATTCGTTGTATATATTATCTTCCGAACCTCGGGCGGATATGCGAAGAATGTGGATAGAATATCCCAATTTTCCTCCCAACTTTTTACGCAGGAGGGATAAGTTTTGCCCCACTTATCCTTGAACAAAATCAGGTTGTTCATAGCTTCTTCCTCGCTGATTGCCTGATACACTTTCTTGAGGTCAGCCATCAGCTCCTTGATGTGTTTGTAGCTGACAAACCTTGTGCTTGAGCGTATTTGATGAATGATGCAACGCTGGATTTGTGCGTTCGGAAAAGCCGCTTCAATAGCCTGTCTGAAACCTGTCAGACCGTCCACGCAGAACAGAAATACATCTTTAATTCCACGAGTCTTGAGCTCGTTCAACACATTCAACCAAAATTTACTGCTCTCATTTTCGCCAATCCATATGCCGAGGATATCTTTCTGACCGTCAAGATTGATGCCCAGAACTACATACGCAGCCTTCGTGATATACTGATGATTTTCCTTGACCTTGTAATGAATTGCATCCATAAACACAAACGGATATACAGCTTCAAGAGGTCGGTTTTGCCATGCAGTCACATCTGGCATAATCTTCTCGCTGATTTTGCTGACAAGCTCGGGAGAGATTTCTACATTATACAGATTTTTGATTTGTTCGGAAATGTCACGCTGGCTCATTCCACAGGCATAGAGTGAGAGAATTTTCTCTTCCATACCGTCAGCATTGCGGTTGTATTTGCCGATTATTTTAGGTTCATATTCGCAGTTTCTGTCCCTCGGAACTTTAATATCAAGCTCTCCCATCTGCGTTTTTACTGTCTTTTTCGAGTAGCCGTTTCTGTAATTTTTCGATTTTTTGCCATATTCATCATTCGACGTTCTTTCGCTTTTCTTATAGCCGAGTTCATCGGCAAGTTCACATTCCATAACCTCCTGAAGAATGTCCTTGAACATATCTTTCATCGCTGTCATAACTTCATCTGTTGATGTGAAATTCTGACTTCTTACAAATTCTCTCATCATTTCTGCCGGTGCTTTTTCCATAAAAAAACTTCCTTTCAAGCTTTAATTTTTCTATTTCCATTATGCTTGAAAGGAAGCTTATTATTCACTTTTACTCAAACTTTTCGGCGGTATCCAAACGAATCGGCTACGTTTACCGTGATGATGTCTTCTTCTTTACCTTGATTCGCTATCTTTCTATTCCTTCTGTCCGTTCACCATCCCACAAAAAATAGTGATGAACCACTTTTTTTATCAGTCATCGCTTTTTTGTGTTATTATTTTATTTAATTTTCAAAACAACTGCGAGAGTGAATTTCATATTTTCGGGGTCAAAATTATGACTTACATTACCGTTGTATTGTTTTGCTATTCGTTCTATACTTTTTATTCCGTAGCCGTGAATAAATTTATTGCTTTTGGTTGTCTGTAATTTGCCGTCCTTAAGATTAGGAGCACTTGCACAGTAATTCCATATGTTGATTACAATATAGTTTGTGTTCGTTTGCTTAACTGTAAGCTCAATTTTTTTGTTATCGGCATTTTGCGTTGCCTCGAGAGCGTTTTCAAGAATATTATCAAGTAATGATGTTATATCGTTATTTGAAATGCAAGAAAAATCTATATCACGAATATCGCAGTAGAAGTCAATCTCTTTATCTTTGCAAGCACTGACATATCTGTTTATGATTGCATTTATAAGTTTGTTATCGCTGTATTTCTTTAAGTATTTAATCTGATAATCTTCATACAGACTGTCAATGTATTTGTTTATGCTTTCAAAGTCTTTTTCGTTTGAAAGTTCTTTTATTGAAAGCAAGTGGCGTTTTATATCGTGAATTAAAATATTAGAATTTTCGTATTGATTTTGCAAAATAGAGTAATATTCGGTATCAATTTCTGATTTTTGCTTTTGCAGCTTTAGCGCCGTGTTTTCGTATTGAGTTTTCAATACGTCTTCGTGTACAAGAAAAACAACTATATTTGAATACATTAAAAGCAGAGCGCCTACCGCAAACAAAACATATGTAAATTCGTCAAGTTTATAGTTAAGCGAAATGTATGACATACCGCATATTATAAGTATTGACGCCATCGGCAGAAAGAAAAGCATATTTGTTTTATTTAGCTTCAAATTTTCTTTATTTTCTTTGACGGAAATTTTAGATACAAAGTATGCAATAAAGAAGAAAAATAACTGCGAGCTGCCGCTTAATAAGAAAAATATCATACCGTTCTCAGTAATTCCTTTAATATCAATATTAAAAGTTACCATTACAAGGAACAGCAGAGTCATTTTTGTTATGAGAGTTATAGATGTGAGAAGAATTGAAGTAAATATTGCTTGAAAAACATTTGTGTTAAAGCAAAAAATACACAGCAACAGATTGCAAGCTAAAAATGCTACAATATTTGAATATTCCACACCTACCGTATTTATTATAAATTGCAGTGCAGCAGACAATGAAAAACATAAAAATAAACCCATATTGCTCATTTTCTGAGCAAATTTGCCGGAGATAAATATGTAAGAAATGATTGCCTCAAATACCGTTACCGTCGCATAGCTGAAAATTATCATACAATACCTCCCGCAAAATCAAAAAAGGCTTTTTTAAATTCTGCGTATTTTCTTTGTGAAATGCAATGCTCCATAAGATTCTCATTGGCCCCCTGAAATGTAATTGAACTTTTATCAAAGTTAATTACATTTTGTAAGTTTACGATATAGCTTTTATGCGATTGGACAAAGCAGTTAGGCTGATTGATTATTTCGTACCATTCGGCAGGTTTCTTATTGGTTTCGTATGATTTGTATTTAGTAACGATAAGTGAACCGTGTTTTCTGTTTTCAATATAGAGAATATCCCTTGTTTTTACGGTGAAAATTTCGTCATATTTTTCTATTATAATACTTTTACTGATTTTCTTGTAATAGTCAACGGCTTCAAGAAAATTTCTGTTAAACCTTTCAGTGTCAATCGGCTTTGAAAGATATCTGAAAACCTGAATTTTCATTGCACTGTCAAGGTAAGCCGGATATGAGGTAAGAATCATAATAATAATGTCGGGGTTTAATTGTTTTAATCTTTCCGATACCTCAAGTCCGTTTACGGCAGGCATTTGAACATCGACTATAGCGATGTCGTAAGAATGTTTTTCTTTAAAAATAAAATCACCGCAGGTACGCATATCTATATTAAATTCTATTTTATAGTTTTTTTGAAGATTACTTATAAGTAACCGTACTTTTTCGAGTATTGATTTATCATCATCACAAAGCAGAATATTAAGCACCGAAATTCCCCCTTTAGAAGATATTATACAACATAATTTTTAATTTGTCATATAAAAAACATCACTTTTGACTTTTTTTAATGCGTTTTTGCCCAAACTGTAACAAATGAAAATCCTTGTGCTATAATAAAATCAGTAAATAAAGGAAAAACAAGTACATTTAGAAGTTTTGTATTTAGCAGTTTTGATTATGGCACTTCACAGCTACTTCATACATCTGCGATATGATGTGTGAAGTAAAGCGGTGCTGTGCAACGGTACGGAGGTTTGTATAAAATAAAAAGGGAGAAATACTCTTGAATACAGTTGCATTACAGGATTTTCAATCATATGCAAAAGTTAATGACAATGTTATTAACAAATTCAAGAATAAAATTCCTGAAACTTTGCTTGAAATTTGGCAAAATTACGGATTAGGCATTTTTATGAACGTATATATTAAAGTGATTAATCCCGATGATTATCAAAGTATAATTGATAATACATAATTACCTTGGAAAGCGGCGAGTATATAAGTATAATGCATCTTCGCTACTGAAAATGTGAACTGATGCTCAAAGATTTTGATTTCTTTTTAAAAAGACTCGCAGACAAGAGCTTTTTAAACGAATTTTTTTCCTTGAATCAGTATTATAAAGCTGTTAACGAACATGGAAATTTGTTGTATATAGAGTGTTTTGGTTATATGCCTTTATTAGCGCTCGGTGGGAATGAAGACACCGATAATCTGAAAAAATTTCAGATACCGGAGCACATAGCGTTGATAAATTCATATTTCCTCATACTGATGTAAATCCGTTCTGCCTGACATCTTGAGATTTATAAAAATTGAGTAATCGGCAATATTGATGTTTAAAGAGAGAGGGAGCAAGATGTTAGGCAACGAGATTTAATTTTAAATTTGATAGTATCTTATATGTTTTAGTGGTATCTGCAGTTAATAAGGATACTGCTTTTTTTATTTATATTGTTATAAAATTTATAGGCTCTATGTCAATAGTTGGGGTAAATTATGGTTTAGCAAATTGATTTGCCAATTAATTATAAAAGTTTGGTCGACCTTTTCAAAGGTCGTGGGTGTGGGCAAAGC
>OHIU01000980.1_pt1 | contig 11299 bp, 8 predicted proteins | sample 1568281 | NCBI WGS metagenome assembly OHIU01 (sample SAMEA3879543, study PRJEB24766) | human gut metagenome | biome: human-associated habitat; feature: feces | place: USA | collected 1985/1987 | reverse complement strand
TGCATATTGAAGCCGTAATTGCCGCCGTAGCCGTAGGCCATAGCCAGCGTCACGGCATACCGCTGATTCCACGTCAGATCACTCCACGATGTGGAGGAATACTGCAAATCGCCGCTGGCCGAACGCACCTCCGGCTCCATGCAGTAGGCCGGGACAGTCTCCCCGGTGTCGTTCCGGGTGAAATACTTGAGCTTGTTGCTGGTGTACGGCCCCCACTGGGACACAGGCGTCTTGTCCTCGTGGTAGCGGTACTCGTTGCCGCTGCTGACGGTGCCCGTGACCGTGGCGGCGTGGGCGGTCACGATGGACAGCCCCATGACAGCCACCAGTAGGCACACCAGCGTCAGCAGCTTGGGAATTGTTTTCTTCATAGCGTTCCTTCCCCCCAACGCAAAAGGCCGGCAGCATACGCTGTCGGCCTTTCGGTCGGGTGCTTGATTGTTTATCCGTACAGCACCACTACGATGTACTCGTCCGATGCCGCGTCGTAGCGGACGGTGCAGTTGAACCGCGCATACGCGCTGACCGTTTCCGCGCCGTCCATGGCGGCGAGGCAGGCGAAGGTGGCGTCCACGTTGCCCTTTACAGCGGCGGTCAGTGCCGCCTGTCCGCCGTTCTCCGCCAGCCATGCCACGCTGTCCGCCGTGCCGGGGAAGTAGCTGGAGTCAGCGGTGGTCATACCGGTGTCGATGGTCACGCCGTACTGCGCTCTTGCGTACTCGTTGCCCGCTTGGATAGCCTCCGCGATGGAGTAGATGTCTCCGCTGGCGGCAGGCTTAGGCGCTGGCGTAGGTTCGGGCGTAGGCGCAGGCGCAGGTTCTTCCTCCTGCTTCTCTGCCGGTTTCTGTGTAGGTGCCGGCGTGGGTGCGGGAGCAGGTTTATCCTCCGGCACAGGCGTCACCGGCTGTTTGGGTGCAGCAGGCGGTGCCGTTTCAGCGGGTGCAGGATTCTTTTCCGCTTCTGCATCCGTAGGCGTATCCACCCGTTCGGCAGGCAGCAGCGCATCCGCACTGTCCTCGGTTTTGCTGTTTCCTTCCACCGTCTGCGATGGCAGTAACGCGGTCGCCACTTCTGCCGTATCATCGGCTTTCTGCGCCGAGGTCAGTTCTGTCTTTGCGGAAATCGGTGTCTGTGTCTTGCCCGATGCTTGCGCTGCACAGCCCGCCATGATCGCCATGCAAAGGATCAGAGCCACGCAAAAAATTGTTCGTTTCATTGTAACATCATCCCTTCGTTTTAAGATACTCCCATTATGTGGTCATAAATATCTGCCGTCAAATTTTTGCTCATCTCTCTACGCTCTGCTCCTGTTTCTTTTCCTGCTGCGGCGGCATAAGGCCGCGCTGGATGGCGGCACGCTGCGCGGAGAAGGTCTGCTGAAAATCAGCAATAACACCCATCCTGTCACGTGCTTCCAGTCCATCAAACATTTCCACAAGCCCTACGGGCTTAGGTCTGTCGCAGGGAACGCCATAGCTGCGGCAGAGCATATAGCTGACGCTATCCGCGCCCGACGCACAGGACTCACGACTATAATAGGGGAAGTTCCCATGATCATGAATACCCGCATGGACGATCTCGCGGCTCAAGGCGCGAAACGCCGCGCTGTCTGTGATATACCCGCTGACAATGATCTGCTGTTGACTGGGGTCATACAGTGCGTCCTGCCCACGGGCGTCACCGGTCACAACGGGGACGGGCGACACCGTCAGAAGCTGGTACAGCGCCTTGCTCATGGCATCGCTGCCGTCTGTCAACTGACTCTTTGCCGGCTGTCCGCGCCCGGCGGTCTGGGAGATGTCGAACACACGCCCCACCTTGTAGCCGCGGTACTGTCGCCCGTCCCTGACATAGGTATCGCCCACGCGAATCTTCATACCCACCTCCTCCCGCATGACATTGCGGTTCAGACCGTTCCAACCCTTCACACTGTTGAACACCGTCACCTCGGGGTTCTGCTCCATCGCCAGCAGCACATTGGACGCGCTGAAACGCGGGTTGTCCGCCTGTACATCCAAATAGTGCAGGAATGCGCCGGTACTCTCCGTCACACGCAGCGCTGCGGCGTCATTCATCTCGTTAAGGCTATCGCGCTCATCTGCCTTTCTCTGCTTCCATTCCTCGGTCTGCTGCTCCTTCTGCCGAATCAATTCACTCAAATTTGCCATAATAATCTCCTATCTCTGTTCATGCTCCGGCGCGGCAATGGTCCTTGCCTGACGCGCCATCTGTTCGGATACCTTCTTCAGCTCCAGCATTTTCGCCCGCACGGACGGCTTATCCATCTCGGTAGACGTTCTGGCACCATTCCCGCGCTCTCTGAAGCTGCTCTCTGACCGAGCGCGGGGATTCGCTTTTTTTGCGGTGTCATCCTCCCGTACCGGCGCAGGATAGCCCATCCGCTCAAAGATGCGGTTGATCTGTCGGGCGTCCTTGGCTTTCGCCATGATCTCCACTGTGCCGGTTTTCTCCACCCGATTGATAATGGGATAGAACAAAACACCGTACCGCTTGCTCTCCATTTGGAAGCCCCGCAGATCCTCCTGCTTGACGGAGAATATGGCCAGCTCCTCGCCGTCCTGGATCAGCCGCTTTAGTCCCGTCTTACCGGACAACTTAGGGTTGTCCTTGGCTACTGCCATCAGCAGAGCCGCCAGATTCTTTGCGCCCAGCCCCGCCAGCTTAACAGCACTCTCCGTGATCTGGATGCTCTCCCGCACCACCATATCGGCGGTTTCACCGTTGGTACTCATGCTTTCGCGCCTCCTTTTTCATTTCTTCCCGCCGTTCCGCCTCGGCTTGCTGCACCTGCTGGGATACCAAAGGCACATCCTCCAGTATCCTGCGGCACAGAGCAAGTTCCCTTCGCTTTTCCCGCAGGGCGGCGGTCTGGCGGTCGATCTCTGCACTGCACTGTGTTTTGTACGCCTCATCTTCTGCATCTCTCCTTTCCCGATATAGCGGTTTCCTCTGCTGTTCACCGTCGTATATCTCCCGCTCAAGGGCGGCGATCCGCTGCTCCAAATCCTCCGCCGTGGTCATGCCGTTCGCCCACAGATACCGAAACTGCCGGTCATAGCGTTCCAGTCGGACGACCTCCTGCCGCACGGAAAAAGGGACGCGCCGGAAGTACTTCTTCCGATGCGTCCCTCGCAGCAGGTACAGGTATCTGAGATACAGTGCCTGAAACCCCGTAATTTTCTTTTTTGGCCCGGTAGGGCGCTTTCCTCTGACGCGGTAGCGCTTACCCGTGCGTGTCATGGCCGGTGCACTCTGTGCTCCGCCTTCGCGCTGGGCGGTCAGCCGTCTGCGGATGTCCTGTTCTGTGTAGCCCTCACCCAAGCTATCCAGCCGAATCGCCCGCTTACCGCCCGGCGGCAGCACGGTCACATATTTACGGCTGGGGGCGTTCCGCACCACATACCCCTCCTGCCGCAGGAGCATCAGAAACGTCTCGTATGTATACGCCTCTCCGACGAATCGGTCAATATCGCCGCGAATGATACTGCGGATGGTGGGCTTGCCGGTGTTCTCCGCTTTCCATTCGGCGTAGTGTTTCCCCTTGCCCTGCGGCGTGATAGTGGATAGGTCGTTTTCCCGGCACAGGATGTCGGATGTGCTTCGCACCTCAAAATAATAGCTGCCAGGGCTGCTGTGATATTTTTTGCCGTCCACGAAGGACACAGAGTTCACCACCACATGATTGTGCAGATGGGTCCCGACGACCACCTCGTAGCGCTCGCCAAACAGGCGCTGGGCAAATTCCACGCCGATACGGTGTGCCTGCTCCGGCGTCACCTCCCCGGGCGCAAAGGATTGGATGAAATGATACCCCACCACGCCGCCCAGCTTGCCGAATCGCCGCTTCGTGGTCTGCATCTCTGCAAAGGCGGTCTCACAACTATCGCAGTTGATGGCAGACGTAAAGAACAGCTGTTCCGTTTTCTCTGGATTTGCGGCATAAGTAATACCCGTATCCAGCGTAGTCTTTTCTCCGTTGACAGCATAGTTTACCCGCTTATCCAGCCGGTCACGGATGGCGATGATCTTCGTAATGGCCATTCTTAGAGGGCTTTCACCGCCTGCCAGAGCAGCCCCTGCATCGCCTTGATCTGCGCTATCTCATCCATGCGGACAAAACCACTGGCATTGGCCACCTTGGCGATCTGGTTGATGTTTACGGCCACACCGGACATCTGGCGCAGCAGCTCCGTCAGCTCACCGGGTGGACGGGGACGTAGTTCCGCGCCCACAATAAGCCTGCGGATCACCGGCTCCATTTTCAGGCCGGTATCCATGGAGAGTTGCTTCAAATGTGCGTACTCTGTGCGGTCCAGTCGCAGTGAGACGCGCTTTGCAATTTCTCTCATGTGTTCTACTCCTTCCGTTTTTTATGGGGGTTTTAGGGGGCTTTGCCCCTTAACAAGCGCGTTTTGCTGTCAAAATGCTATGCTTGCCAGGACAGCGGCGCTCTGCGCCGCGTCCTGCAATACCTGCCGAAGAAAGAAATCAGCGGGCTTCGCCGCGCTGCGCGTCACGCCGATACCGCAGCAGATCATTGTAGTCTTTTCCCCGCACCGGAGGTCTGTCAATGACCTCGTATCCTCTCAGCAGTTCCTTCAACACCGCCGCTGCTTTCCGTCCCGGCTCATCATTGTCCAGACACAGCACAATGCGGGTAATATGGGGTGCGGCCTTCAAATACCGCGAAAGCGCCGGTGGCAGCTGCCAATCTTCCTTCCCGATACCTCCCAGCGACAGTGTGTTTGCCTTGCGCCAGTCCCTCCCCCGCTGCTTCAGCAGCGTCAGGTAGGAAAGGGCATCAATGGCGCTTTCAAAAACGCACAGGGTAGGGCTGTCCCCCGGTGTCATCGGCATCGCGAAGGAATACCGCTTGTCGCTGCCGACCACCTCGCCCACAAAACGCTTGTCTTGCAGCGTCCCCCGCTGCATGGCGTAGGCCGGTCTGTCACCGGCAAAGCCTACGAACACGCAGTTGTGATGCTGTGCCGATTCATAGAGCAGGCCGTGCTTGATGCAGTGGCTGATGATCTCGGCGTCAATGCCGCGGCTACGTAAATATGCAAAAACACGCCGATTATCGGCGTGTTTGGGCGGCAGCGTAAATTCAGTTTTCGGATACAGTACGGCTGGCTTTGGCGGAGGCGGTATGCAGGGCGATTCTCCGAGGATGCGCTGCACAGCCTCCGGAAGCCATAAGCCCTCTACCGCGGTCAGATAGTCCAGAGCATTTCTTCCACCGATCCCACGCGACCACCAAAACCATTTCCCGTTGGAAATTTTCAGAGAGTCATGGGTGCGGGTGGCGTAGGTGCTGCCACTGATATGCACCAGCTCCTGCGGCTCGAAGCAACGCAGGTAGGTCAGCAGATCCACCTCCCGTGCAGCAGTAAGCTGCTCCTTGGATACATAGGGCATGGTCGTTCACCTCTTTCGGGTATGAGAAAGGTGCAGACATTTCTGCCCGCACCCTAAGCATTTTTAGTTCCATTTCCGATTGCTTCACCCATCTAATTCACACATAGTTCATACTGATTTATGTATCTTCTGAGCAAAAGAATACCTAAGAAGCAAAAAGTCACTCTTAATTGAGGATATCTATCCAGTTCATCGGAAAACCCATACATGAAAGAATCTTGTTCGGAGGAATCTGCTTTGTCTCATTGCAAAGACATGCCAATGCAGAAGATATATTCGTACATGTACAAGCAAAGTCTTTGGCATCAAGCAAATACTTAAGACATATCAGCGCCGCAAAGAGATCCGTTTTTCCTTGTCTATACAGCCCTGCTTTGGTTTTTGATATTCCAATAGTGGCATGGATGGGGAAGTTTGGAATAGCGCGTTTATCTATTACAGAGAAATCATACAGCCGTTCACTATGCGCGCAAACATTCCGAACACGGGTCAGCATGTCCAGCATACCAATCAGGTCTTCTGTACTTACCCCCGGAAACTCTTTCGCTACATTGCTCTGTACAGATGATTTGCACAAACTGTACATTTTTGAGACATTGCCGAGTGTAAGTGCTTTCACAGCAACCCATAACGGGACATTCCCGTGCTTGTCCCATTGATGTTGAATGTATTTGTGATCAGACGGGGGGATTACAATGGAAAACAGTGTTGAAACCAGTTTTCTAATTTCTGCCTTTCGTTTACCTTCGTTTTTCGTTCCCGGCTTCTCATCATAGCTTGCCGGCGAAAGGTATGCAGCCTGATCATCTCCGCACAAAGCCACAAAGGAATATGACAACAGCGACTTTATATTCTTTTCAACAATCTGAATTGCGTGAAAGAACTCATCTCTCAGAGTATCGTCAAACTTATAGAGCGCCAAGATATCATCGATACGGGTATCTGGCATATATGTCCCATCCGCTTGCTTGAACAGTGCTTTGTAACCTGAAATCATTGAGAAGTAGCTATACTTTTTGAGCAGAGCGATTACTTTTGCCTCATCTTCCTCAGCAATAACAAGCTTCTTTTCATCTCTCAGTTTAACGACTAACTCTTCGTATGTTTTGAAAGGCTTGTCTTTCATCTTTCTGTCGACCCCCTTCTAATGAGAAAGGGAACTTCCTTACGGAAGTTCCCTTTCTCGGCTACACGCCCCGCAAGCATGTGTAGCACAATCACTATGGGTAATATAGCAGAATACGCACCTATTGTCAAGCTTTCTCGCTATGCATTTACGCATTCTTACACATTTTCATGCATTGCCCTACACTGAGCTCGACGGCGCTTGCACTGTTCCCATATTACCCACTATAGTATATGCGATTTAATGTAATAGTTGCAGCATATTGTGCAACAACTACTCGTAATTCGAAAAAGTTTTTCTGGCAACATCCTTCTCTCTACCTTACCCTTCCCGTCCGCATTCAATGGGCATAGTTCTGCACGCTATACCGGCGCATATAGTCATTTTCCGTGGGCGCGGCGCTGTCCAGGTCAATGCCCTCCAGCCGGTAATCATCTGGCCGCAGCACTTCCTCCACGGGGATCACGCGAACACGCGCCCTGCTTTTCCACTCGCCGCCGAACACGCCGCCCACGCTGTGAAATCCCCGATCACCGCACACCCACAGCAGCCGCCTGCCTGCCGGTATACTGCCCAAAGGCTGTTTGAGAACGACTACGGAACGCGGCTCTGCGCCAGCCACCCGATAGTAACCGGCCTGCTCAGCCTTCTCGTATGTGCGTATCAGCTTCTCGAATTTCCACTGCGGCTCAATGTAAAGAAAGCTCTCCTGGTATCCCATATTGACCTACCTTTCTAACTCTGTCGTTTTTCTTGTCGGAGACTGCTGGCTATTATCCGGTGCTTCCGTTTCGGCTACGACCTCCGGCTCACGCTTGTCCATATTCAACAGGGCGTTCAGCTCCTCCAGCCGCGCCAGCTTTGTTTGCAGCTCCTCCTCACGCGGAAATGGCTTCAACGCCTCCACCTTCGCCGTTTCCAGCTGGTTATGCAGATCACTCAGCTTTTCCCGGCAAGCCTGCTCCTTGAGAGGCAGCGATTCCAGCAGATTATCCATGCGCTGGATATTGCCGAACACATCGGTACCCAGCGTCACCACATGGCGCAGCTGCCCGATCATGGTCAGCCTGTACTCCTGTGAAAAGCTGTCAAAGGACAGTTCCAGCGTCAGGCCGCGGTAAGAGCCGATCTGCATCGCCTCCGGCGTCAGCATATTCTGGCATAGCAACAGCAGCTCCGCGCCAGCCGCCTTTTTCTCGGTGTAGACCTTACCCGCCAGCGTCATGGGCGAAAACCCGTCCTCATTAGGCGCGGTGTGCGCCTTGACTGCGGCAATATCCGCGCCGTACCCGGCGAGACGTTCCTGCGTCTCCGCGATGGATTTGGGGAACGTTTTGCTGATGGCGTCCTCCATGCTGTATCGCTGGCTTAGGTGACTGCTTTTCAGCAGCTTCAGCTTCGTCACTTCAATGTCCAAATCCATTTTCTCTTTAATGAGCGGGTTGCCGCTGGCCAGCGCCTTGATCTCCGCATAGGAAAGTGCCTGATCGTCCACGTCCTCAGCAGAGCGCACTGGGCTCTTGCTGGTCATGATCTGCGCGATGAATTTCTGTTTTCGCTCTACCAGTTGGTAGAGGTAAGCGTCGAATGTACCCTCGGTGACGTAACTGTAAATGTCCACCTCGGCATTTTCGTTGCCCTGCCGGATGATGCGCCCCTCCCGCTGTTGGAGATCTGCGGGACGCCACGGGCAGTCCAAGTGGTGCAATGCCACCAGCTTCTGCTGGCAGTTGGTTCCGGCACCCATGCGCTGGGTGCTGCCCAACAGCACCCGCACCTGACCGGCGCGCACCTTGGCGAACAGGTCTTTTTTCTGCGCCTCCGTCTTAGCGTCGTGGATATAGGCGATCTCGTTTTCCGGCACACCCATCGCTACCAGCTTACTGCGGATGTCGTCATAGACGCTGAAAACGCCGTCGCCCTTTGGCGTGGACAGGTCACAGAAGATCATCTGCGTGGAGTGCTTTTCCGCCGTGCGCCGCCAGATGTCAAACACCGTCTCCGCGCACTTGACCGCTTTGCTCTCCGGGTCGGCGGGCAGCATGGGATTGATGAGCCGCTGGTCTAATGCCAGCTTCCGGCCATCGTTGGTGATCAGCAGCATGTTGTCCACGCTGCTGTCCACCTGCTTGTTGCGTACCTGCTCGGCACGCTCCGCCAGTGATGCCACCATCTCCTTTTGATACTCGGACGGCTTCAGGGCGATGTTGTGGTAATGTGCCTCCGGCACGGGCAGGTTCAGCATATCCGCCGTTTGGATGTCCGCCACATTTTTGAATACGGAGATCAGCTCCGGCAGGTTGTTGAACTTGGAAAAGCAGGTCTTGGCTCGGTAGCCCGTCCCCTCCGGGGCAAGCTCGATAGCCGTGACCGTTTCACCGTAGTTGGCAGCCCATGCGTCAAAATGCTGGAAGCCCTGCTCCTGCAATGCTCCCATTTGCAGATACCGTTGGATGGTGTATAGCTCCACCATGCTGTTAGAGATAGGCGTACCGGTGGCGAACACCACACCCCGGCCACCGGTGATCTCGTCTAAGTACCGGCACTTCATGAAAAGGTCGCTGGACTTCTGCGCTTCCGTCTGTGCAATGCCGCTGACATTCCGCATTTTGGTATAGAGAAACAGATTTTTATAGTAATGGCTCTCGTCGATGAACAGCCGATCAACGCCCAGTTCCTCAAATGTGACCACATCATCCTTCCGGCTCTGGTCGTTCAGCTTGTCCAGCTTATTCTGCAAGCCCTTGCGGGTCTTTTCCATCTGCTTGATGGTGAAATTCTCCGCCTTGTCTGCCTTCGCCTCCCGGATGCCCAGGATGATCTCATCCATCTGCTGCTCCAGAATGGCCCGCTGCCGCTGGATACTGACGGGTATCTTCTCGAACTGACTGTGGCCGATGATGATGGCGTCATAGTCGCCGGTGGCGATGCGTCCGCAGAAGCGTTTGCGGTTCTTTGTCTCAAAATCCTTTTTCGTGGCCACCAGCACATTGGCGGCAGGATAGAGCTGCAAGAACTCGCTGGCCCACTGCTCCGTCAGGTGGTTCGGTACCACAAAGAGAGATTTCTGACACAGCCCCAGCCGCTTGGATTCCATCGCTGCCGCCACCATCTCGAATGTCTTCCCTGCCCCCACTACGTGTGCAAGCAGCGTATTGCCGCCATAGAGAATGTGGGCGATGGCGTTCACCTGATGCTTCCGCAGGGTGATCTCCGGATTCATGCCGGAAAAGTTGATGTGGCTGCCGTCGTATTCCCGTGGGCGGTTGCTGTTGAACAGGATATTGTATGCCTTGCAGATCTTCTCCCGCCGCTCCGGGTCTTTCCAGATCCACTCGGCAAACGCCTCCTTCAACAGCTCCTGCTTGCCCTGTGCGATGGCAGTCTCCTTTTTGTTGAGCACCGCCACACGCCGTCCGTCCGGGTCGTACTGGTAATCGAAAATACGGACATCCTTTAAGTTCAGACTGCTCTCGATGATGTCGTAGGCACTGGCCCGCGACGTACCATAGGTGCTGTACGCCTTGACATTATAGCTGTCCTTGCTCTTGCCCTCGATGCGCCACTCGCCGGTGATTCGGGAGTAATGCACCTTAATGTCCCACCGTGCACGGCGGGATGTGTCCAGCGTCTCAAAGATAAACTGCCGAATATACGCCGGATCCAGCCATGCGGCACCCAGCCGTACGGAGATCTCACTGGCGGTCAAGTCCACGGGCTGCACCTTCTCCAATGCCTCCACATTGGGAAGGTACTGCGGCTCCGTTTCCGCCTTTGCCCGCACCTCTGCCAGCTTCCGCCGCACGTTGCCGGACAGATACTCGTCGGCGGGCAGGTATTTCTCGCCGCCCTTTTCCCCGTGATCAGGGTTCAGAAAGACGACGCCCCGCAAGTCCGTGAACAGGGACTCCTCGTCCTTGCCGGTGAGCTGCCCCATATACACCATATCTACGCAGGCTTTCTCCCCGATGGACAGTGCCAACGCTTCCACCGCCGTGTCCACCCTTTCGGCAGGCCGGTGACTGCGGACGGTACGCTTGGTGAACAGGTCGGCTTTCCGCTTCAGGCCGCCCTCCTCGTCCAGCACCTCCAGCGAACACAGCAGGAAATAGGCGCTGTCCTGGTCAAAGGCGATGGCGTTGCCGCGGGAGTTGATCAGCCCGTAGTCATGGGTAAAGCGGTCATAGAGGTCGTTCAGCTTTGCTTGCTGCTGGCGTATCATGCCATCCGGATAGTCCTCTGTCTGATACTCCAGCAGCGTCCGCACACAATCCCGCAGGCCGATCATGCCGCGAATACGGCTCTCGGCGGTCTTGGACACCTCCACCGGATTCATGCGGCTGTTCTCACGGTAATAGAGCTTGTCATTCACCAGCGTATAGGAGAAATTGCGAACGGTGGGGTCTGCCGCAATGGACTGATCTTCGCCCTCCAACTCCTCCTCGCGTTCATAGGCGGTGATCTCACCGTGGATATTCTGCACAGCGTTGGCAAGGAGACTGTCCAGCGACTGATCCGGAAAGGGTACACAGGTGGGTTCCAGGCCATACGGTCCCGATACCATTTTCAGCTCGCCCAGCACCATATCCGGGTGGTCGAGGAAATAGCGGTTCATGGTGATACCGTCGTCGTTCGTCCCCAACTGCACCCACTCTGGCTCAATGTCCACCATGCGGTCACGCTTTTGCAGGAACAGGATGGCCGATACCACTTCCGTACCCGCTGCCGCCTTGA
>OHIU01000964.1_pt1 | contig 11567 bp, 10 predicted proteins | sample 1568281 | NCBI WGS metagenome assembly OHIU01 (sample SAMEA3879543, study PRJEB24766) | human gut metagenome | biome: human-associated habitat; feature: feces | place: USA | collected 1985/1987 | reverse complement strand
TAGCGGGCAATAATCATCTGCTGGGTTTCAATGGATACGCTGTGCGTGTGGGTATTCCAAAGGAAGCCACTCATCAGAGTGAACTTCAGCAGGCGGCAAATGTTCTGGATGCTCTTCTGAAATTCTGATAGCTATTCCGCAAAAGGTGTGGTATATGTTTGTGTCACAAGGAGGCGAAGCCCATGAAATACAGATTACTCAAAGAGTTGTACGACTGCAGCTTCATCTCAGGATTTACACTGGCGTGGAAGCTGTCCGCAGAACTGAATAATTATGAAAACGAGCGCTTAGCCTCCTGCCAAACCGGGAGACTGGGCGCTCGTTTCATATCTCAAAAGGAACATCATAAGGAGGAAACTACATGGGTGATAAACTATGGCGAGCGGTGTATGATCGATTTCACAAACCGCAGACCGATCCTGAAAAAAAGAAAGAAAATGTGGAGCGGTATCATGCGATGGTGAAAATGATGGTGGCTATCGAACGACAAAACCTGCTTCAAATTGCGGAAGACAAGAATTTTCTCAATAGCGATGCAGACCTTGATAGCTTTATTGACGGGCTTGAGACAGCTCTGATAATTTCTATGTTAGTCGAAGATGACACAAACGAATTCATGCACCCTGGTGAAACGCCGCAGGGCATAAGAAAATTTACATTGGGAGGAGAATGAGTGAAATGAAAAGGAGATTCATCGTTACTACTGCAATCACCGCCTGTCTCGCCCTGTGTGCCGCCGTGTGGCCACAGACCGAAAAGGTCGAGAAACCACCCACGCCGAGCGAAACGGCCAACATGACCACTCCACGGCCGACACTTCCGGAAACAGAGGAACTGGTGTTGCCAGCAATCACAGAAAAGCAAGAATCGGGAATGCCGGAAGCTGAATCAGCCCCGGAAGTGGCCGCCAAGGAGTTGCCCACCCCTGCACCAGAAATAGAAGATGAAGCCGAGACAGAACAAGAATCTGCACCTTCTATGCAGACAGATCCCACCCCGGTACAGCCCGCGCAACCTGAACCTAAATCGGCACCGGAGCCAATAGCTAACGATAATGAACTGGCGGATATGGTCTATGTCCCCGGCTTTGGCTGGATACAAAGCGAAGGCCCCAATCATGTCGAGTATGCCGAGGATATGTACGAGAACGGCAACAAAATTGGCACCATGGGCTGACCTCAAAAATTGCGCCGCATAAACAATGAAATAACCGCAGGAGCGAACCCGGACGCTTCTGCGGCCTTTTGCATATTGGCTTGATTTGAAATCTGCACTTCGAAAATAGGAGTTCAGATCTGAAAACTGGATTTTCAATAGACAAACTGAAGCTGCTGTGTTAGAATTAACCTGTATTAGTGTATACTCTGACACGAGGTGTTACGATGACGATTTGTTATAATAAGCTGTGGAAACTCCTGATTGATAAAAACATGAAAAAGAAGGATCTGCGTCTGGCTACCGGCATGTCTACGACCGCCCTTGCCAAGCTGGGCAAGAACCAGCATGTCAGTACAGAGATTCTGACGAAAATCTGCACCGTACTGGATTGCGACTTCTGCGATATCATCGAGCTCGTAAAGGAGGAAAACCATGATTGACTTTTCCAAAATCGAGCAGTATCGGGAGAATAACCGTATTGAGGCCAAGAAAGCCCTTGGCGGGCTTCCCAAGAGCATTTGGGAAACCTACTCTGCCTTCGCCAATACCCACGGCGGCATTATCCTGTTGGGCGTGGAAGAATGGGCGGATAAATCCCTGCACACGGTAGATTTGCCCGACCCTGACAGACTCATTAAGGAGTTCTGGGACATCGTCAATAACCCCAATAAGACCAGCGTTAATGTGCTGTCCTCCAAGGACGTATTTGTCCAGGAGGTGGATGGCAACCATATTGTGGTCATCAATGTTCCCCGTGCAGAGCGCTCTTATAAGCCGGTTTATGTAGATGGTAACCCGCTCTGTACCTATCGCCGCAACGGAGAGGGTGACTACCGCTGCACCAAGGAAGAATATCAGGCCATGGTGCGCGATGCATCGGTAAAGACGCAGGATATGCTGGTTCTGAACGAGATGGACTTGACAGTGTTCAATCAGGAGAGCGTCCGCAGCTATCGCCAGAGAATGCGCCTCTCCCGCCCCGGCCATGTGTGGGAAGCGCTGGAGGACGAAGATTTTCTCCTGAAGCTGGGTGCTGTCGGTATCGGCTCTGATGGGAAAAAGCATCCCACTTCTGCCGGACTTCTCATGTTCGGCAACGAATACGATATTGTGCGGGAATTCAACGCTTACTTTCTGGACTATCAGGAACAGTATGACGCTGATACCCGATGGACTGACCGTATCATATCTTCCTCCGGCGACTGGAGCGGCAATGTGTATGACTTCTATTTCCGGGTCTACAACAAGCTGATTCAGGATATTAAGGTGCCCTTCAAAATGGAAGGTGGTACCCGTATAGATGATACCCCAGTGCATCAGGCACTGCGTGAAGCACTGGCCAACTGTTTGGTGAATGCCGATTATTACGGCAGACAGGGGTTGGTCATCGTCAAAAAGCGTAATAGCATTACGATGTCTAATCCGGGCAGCTTCCGCATCGAAATTGATGCCGCAAAGAGCGGCGGTGTTTCTGATCCGCGTAATGGAGCGATGCTGAAGATGTTCAACCTGATTGATATTGGTGAGCGTGCTGGTAGCGGCATCCCGAATATCTTCCGCGTCTGGCGCGAGCAAAATTGGACAACTCCGGAGATTACAGAGCAACTCGAGCCGGAGCGGACAACATTAACGCTCTTATTCTCCAAGAGTGACGATAAAAAAACGGCGATAAAAAGTGACGATAAAAAAGCGACGATAAAATCTGCGCGGCAGAAAGAAGAAATCGTTGCATACCTTACTGATCATATTTCGGCCAGAAGTGCCGATATTGCAGAGCTCCTTGGAGTCAAAAGTACACGAGCCAAGAAACTCCTCTCTGAACTGACTGCGGAGGAAATTGTCATAGCCGAAGGCGGAAATCGAAACAGAACTTATAAGCTGAAAGCGTAAGGAGAGTATCAGATGCCAATTCCCAAATATGATGAGATGTACCGTGCCTTCCTTGATTGCTTGGCAGATGGCCAACTGCACAGATCGAAAGAGGTAAAAGATACGGTTGCAGGTGTTTTCTCGGTGTCCGAAAAGGAACGGACTGAGATGTTGCCAAGCGGGAAGCAGCAGCTTTTTGATAACCGTATTGGCTGGACAAGGACATATCTGAAAAAGGCAGGCCTTGTGCAAAGCCCGTCACGAGGTATTTATGTGATTACGCCAGTAGGCAGACAAGTCCTTAATGAAAATCCTCCTCAAATTGATAACCTTTATCTCCAGCGCTTTGAGCCATTTAGAAAGTTTATTTCTCCGAACAATAATGAAGAAACAGCAATTTCGACACCCACGGAAAAGGGGTCCGGTAAAACACCGCAGGATATTTTGGATGAAGCCTTTCAACAGATCAATACCACCCTGGCAGATGATCTCCTGAGTGAAATAATGAAGCAGCCGCCCGATTTCTTTGAACACCTGGTCGTCAAACTGTTGACGCAAATGGGATATGGCGGCTCGGTGGATCATGCCGGCACGGTCATCGGGCAAACCGGTGATGAAGGCATTGATGGTATCATCCGTGAAGACAAACTTGGCTTCAGCTTGATTTATATTCAGGCGAAGCGTTGGGATTGTGACAAAACCGTTGGCAGACCAGAGATTCAGAAATTCGTTGGTGCGCTGGCTGGACAAGGTGCTTCCAAAGGATTGTTCATTACGACGGCCAAGTTCACGAAAGAAGCACGCCAATATGCAGAGAAGCAACACACCACAAAGGTCGTGCTTGTTGATGGCACCGCGCTGGCAAAATTGATGATTGAATATGATTTAGGTGTGTCCACGGAAGCTACATACGAAATTAAAAGAATTGACAGCGACTTTTTTGCGGAGGATCTTGATTGATTTTGCCCGCCAACTTCTGATAATCCTTATTATCAGGAAACAGGAGGTCAGTGTTTATGTTACCCGAAGAAAGAGCCAGAATTAAGATTGATAAGCAGTTAAACGAAGCGGGTTGGGATATTGTTACTCGTAATGAATATGTTCCAAAGAGCGCTGCCGCCGTAAAAGAGGCTCTCATGCAGGGCAATACGGAAAGCGATTACCTGCTTTTTGTCGATGACAAAGCAATCGCAGTTGTAGAGGCAAAGCGTGAAGAAAATCCCCTTGCCGATGATGTGGAAAACCAAGCAGAGGGTTATTCTTCCCATCCCCAGGGTTGGTACGGTCTTTGGTTCGACAAGCAGATCCCTCTGGTATATCTTGCGAATGGAAATAAAATATATTTCAAGAATATGCTGACCGATCCTGATGGGGATTATATTGAGCTGTCAGCTATGCACTCTCCGAAAAAGATGCTCCAGATCATCGGCAAGAAATCTGAATATGGCGCTTTACCGAGGCTTGCGAAAAGGGGCTTACGCGATTGTCAGTATGATGCCGAGGCTAACCTTGAGGCTTCACTGAAAGTCGGAAAAAAGAAAGCTTTGTCTATCCTCGCTACCGGCTCTGGTAAAACATATCTTGCGTGTCTTGCCTCCTATCGCCTGCTGAATTATACTCCAACGAAACGCGTGTTATTTCTTGTTGATAGAAATAACCTTGCTCGCCAGGCCGAGTCTGAATTCAGTCTATTTGACAGGACGGAGGACGGCAAGGCTCTGAGTGAACTTTATCGGATTAACCGTCTGAAAAAGGCAGAAGATATTAAAGGCGATGTGGTCATATCCACGATTCAAAAACTTTTTGCGGTACTTACCGGACAAGCCATCCCCGATGAAACAGACGAAGACCGCGAAGATGAATTTTCACAGCGGGATAATGAAAAGGCATTGAAGGAAACGGTCTCGTTGGACGGCAAGCTGCTTCTGCCGCCAGATTATTTTCAGTTCATTGTGATCGATGAGTGCCACCGCTCGATTTACGGAAAATGGAGAGCGGTCCTCGATTATTTCAGAGACGCCAAAATACTCGGATTGACAGCGACGCCCACTCCCGAAGCGTATGCGTTTTTTGATAATAATATAGTAGAAAAATATACTTACAATGAATCCGTGATTGATGGCGTAAATGTACCTGCTCGTGTATACCGTATTTCTACCAATGTTACCGTGCATGGCGGAACAATAAACGCCGGCGACACAATTACGGAAAAATCAAAGAAAACCGGGGTCAAGGTTGAACGCACTGCAACTGAAAGGCTTGACTTTTCGCCTACTCAACTTGATCGCTCTATAACAAATCCTAAGCAGATAGAAACTGTCCTTGCTGCGTACAGGGATGCCATATACACCGATCTATACCCAGACAGAGCTGAGAAATGGGAATACATTCCCAAGACACTCATTTTTGCAAAGGATGACAACCACGCGACGGAAATTGTAAACGAAGCTAAAAAGGTATTCGGCGAGAAGTTTCCCAGCGGCAAAGTGCCAGAGCACTTTGTACAGAAGATTACATACTCCGCAGATAACCCAAACGATCTGATTCGTGATCTCAGAATTGAAAAGGATTTCCGCATTGCTGTTACCGTAACGCTCGTCGCAACAGGCACGGATGTCAGACCGCTGGAAGTCGTTCTGTTTATGAATGATGTTAAGTCCGACATCCTCTATACACAGATGAAAGGACGTGGCTGTCGAACCATCAACGATGATAAACTCAAGGAGATTACTCCGAATGCGGAAACAAAGGAGTGCTACTACATCGTTGACGCGGTAGGTGTAACCGAGTCTGATAAAACGATTCCGAAACCGGGCGGGAACGGCCCCAAAATCAAAGTATTGACACTGGAGCATCTGCTGGAGCACCTTGCACACGGTGAAGTAACAGATGAAAATTTGGAGCTGCTTCGCGATTATTGTTCGACGATTAACCACAGATATGAAGATGATCCTCTACTTGGCAAGCATCTTGACTACTTTGTCGTGACATTCGGATTTGCGCCGCGAACTTTAGCAAACAGCATCAATGAAGCAATAGAAAATAGTGCACTTCCGCCATATACGGGCATTTCCGAGCCGAACAGTGAGAGAAAAGCGCTGATTTCTTGCCTTATCAGTAATATTAGCGCAAGAAAAAAGCTGCTCGAAATGCAAAAAGGCTACATCATCATAGTTCCGGGTCCAGACGAGGTAATCTATGCCGGCTTTTCAAAAGAAACCGCAAGGACATTTATTGAGAGCTTTGAAAAGTATCTAAACGATAACAAGGACTCTGTTGAAGCTCTGCGTATTATCTACAATTCAGAAAATGTCGTTATAACCCATGATATGCTTTGCGACTTGAGGGATAAACTCATTTCTGAAAACCGGTTGTTCACGCCGTATTACATCTGGAATAACTATAAAAATCTTGATGTCGACGGCAATGTTGAGCAGCTGGATACCAAGCAGAATGTCAATGCGCTGACGCATTTGATTCAACTTGTTCGATATGCTTTCAGAAAGAATCCAACTCTTTCGAGCCTGTATACAGGATGCTCTCAGCGCTTCAACTTATATTGCGGTCAAATGCAGCGGTCTTTGACGGATGAGCAGGTAATAGTTATGAAGCAGATTACTGATTATATTGTCAGCGACGGCGCATTTACGGTATTGGAGCTTAACAGTATTGATACCGACCTTTGGCGTAAAGGCGTTGGGTGTTTTGGCAAGAGTTTTGCATTAGAACTGCAAACATTATCAAGATTTATTTTGAAGGTGGCTTAAAATGGCAAGTATTACACAGGCAAAAAACGAAAGCACCCTGCTGAAAAAAGTATGGGATATCGCAAATGTTCTCGCGGCGGCGGGCGTCGGTTTCACCGACTACATCACACAGCTCACATATATTCTTTTTCTTAAGATGGACAGCGAAAAGGAAGAATTGGGGCTCGGTAGCGCCATCCCTGAAGGTTACAAGTGGGAAGATTTAGTTGAGCTCAACGGAACGGACTTAGTTGATAAATATGAGGAAATCCTGAAAGAGCTTTCCAAAGACACTGGTCTGATCGGAACTATATTCACGAAAGCATCCAACAAAATCGACCGTCCTGTAATGCTCGCCAAAGTCATCGAAATGGTCAACGGTGAGAACTGGTATATGATGGAGGGCGATTTCAAGGGCGCTATCTACGAATCCATCCTTGAAAAGAACGGACAGGATAAGAAAAGCGGAGCCGGTCAATATTTCACTCCCCGTGCGCTGATAAAAGCTATTGTTGATGTAGTCGATCCGAAAATCACCGAGACTGTGGCCGATCCCGCTTGCGGTACAGGCGGCTTCCTTCTGGCTGCTTTTGAGCACATGAAGCCACAGAGCCGCGAGATTGAAAAGCAGAATTTCTTGAAAAACAGAGCTTTCTTCGGCGCGGATAATACTCCGCTGGTTGTAACGCTCGCCTCAATGAATCTCTATCTGCATGACATCGGTACCGCAAAGAGCCCGATTGTATGTCAGGATTCTCTGATTGATAAGTCTGACAAAATGTTCAATGTTATTCTTGCGAATCCTCCGTTCGGAACGAGACCGCAGGGCAGTGTTGAGGTGTATGCCAATCGTCCCGAATTCGTAAAGACTTCGGACAACCAGGTCAATTTCTTGCAGCATATCATGTCGATTGTTAAGGATAAAGGACGCGTCGGTGTTGTCCTTCCGGATAATGTCCTTACTGACGGCGGAGCAACGGCAAAAGTGCGCGAAAAACTTCTAAAAGACTTTAACCTGCATACAATTCTTCGCCTGCCAACCGGCATTTTCTATGCAAACGGTGTGAAAACGAATGTGCTGTTCTTTGATAAGGGAAACCCCACAAAGGATATTTGGGTGTATGACTACCGTACCGGCATAAAGCATACGCTGGCAACTAAGCCGATGACTCGCGAAAACCTTGATGATTTCGTCGCCAGCTATTGCTCCGGACATATTCAGGATCGTGTACAAACATATTCTGAAGAAAACCCGAATGGAAGATGGAGAAAGTTTACCGAGGAAGAAGTGTATTCGCGCGATCAGTTGAAGCTTGATTTCAAGTGGCTTGATCTCGGCGAGAAAGATGACCGCACCATTACGGAAATCCTTAATGATATGCAGAGCAAGTCGGCGGCGATTACGGATGCCGTCACAAAACTGCAAGAGATCCTCGGAGGGATAGACCTGTGATTGATACGAAAGCATTACGGCAAAAAATCCTTGACCTCGCTATCCGAGGCAAGTTGGTGCCACAAGACCCAGATGACGAACCTGCATCCGTGTTGTTGGAGCGTATTCGCCAGCAGAAGCAACAGATGGTCAAGGAGGGCAAGCTCAAGCCCAAGGATATCAAGAACGATTCCGTTATCTTTGTCGGTGAGGATAATTTACATTATGAGAAGTTCTCTAACGGCAGCGTGAAATGCATTGAGGATGAAGTTCCGTTTGGCCTGCCAGATGGCTGGGCATGGGTGAGATTAGGGAACCTAAGTGCAGCTATTCAGTATGGATTGAGCAATTCAGCAGAACCACAAGGTACGCACAGACTTTTGCGAATTACAGATATTCAAGACGGAAAAGTTGATTGGAATGCCGTTCCGTTTACAACAGTAAATGATCCTGAGGCTTATTTACTTAAAACTGGCGACATTGTTTTTGCACGCACCGGAGCCACTGTTGGCAAGTCCTTCTTGATTACTGAAACCCCATATCCTTCAGTTTATGCATCATATTTAATCCGAATCCGCCTATTGGGAAGTTTATCTCCCGAGTATATATACCAGTTTTTTGACAGTGCTTGTTATTGGTCGCAGATTACAGACAAATCTGTTGGTGTCGGTCAACCGAATTGTAATGGCACATCGTTAAAAGAGTTATTCATCCCTCTTCCGCCAATAAGCGAGCAACTTAGAATTGTTCCAACAGCCCAGGCTTTGTTGGCGTATGTAGCAAAAATTGATGCTGAAAAAAAGTCTTTACTCTCCATAATAATGGCCACCAAATCCAAAATCCTCGATCTCGCTATTCGTGGCCAGCTTATACCACAAGATCCGAATGATGAACCTGCCTCTGTCCTGCTGGAGCGTATCCGTGCAGAGAAAGAAGAACTCATCAAGCAGGGTAAGATTAAGCGTGACAAGAAGGAATCCGTCATCTTCCGTGGTGAGGATAACTCTTATTATCTAAATAATGGTCAAACGACGGTAGATATCAACGATGACCTTCCCTTTGATATTCCGGATTCTTGGCGCTGGGTTCGCCTCAAAGATGTATTTATTATTAATCCTCGAAATAAGTTGGATGATGATCTGGATGTATCTTTTATTCCTATGCCGCTGATAGATGATGGATATAGCGGCAAACACGCTACTGAGGTGCGCCATTGGAAAGAGGTAAAAAACGGTTTTACTCACTTTGCCGAGGGGGATGTTGGTGTCGCCAAGATTACACCCTGCTTTGAAAACCGAAAATCTACCGTTTTTGAGAATCTGACCAACGGATACGGTGCGGGAACAACCGAGCTTCATGTGTTGCGACCTTTTGGGAATAATATCTTCGTACAGTATTTGCTGGCATATATTAAATCCGATTACTTTGTCGAAAAGGGGAAGCAGACCTTTACAGGAGATGTCGGTCAACAGCGCATCAGCAAGGCATATGTTGAGAGCGCCTATTTCCCGCTCCCACCCGTCAAAGAACAGGAACGAATTGTTCAACAAATTGGTATCATATTTGAATTCCTAAATATGATTATGGACGCATTATCTTGACCAACAGCCGCCCTCGGAAGAAGGCGGCTGTCCCTTTACCATGTGACGATTTTATCCACCAGGGCCTGCTGTTCGCTGGCAGTTCTGCGGAGGTATATGCGAGTAGTCTCAATGCTCTCGTGCCCCATCAGGTCTGCTAACAGAGCAATGTCGTTATACTTCTCCAAGAAGTTCTTTGCGTATCGATGGCGGAATGAATGCGGGTACACTACCTTTTTATCCAATCCATACTTGTCGGCATAGTTTTTAAGCTGCTGGGAAATACCGCGTGTAGTAATACGCTCCCCATAGCGGTTTAGAAACAAAAAGCCGGAGGAACGCTGCGTTTCCTCCAGCCATTCAAGAGTTTCCGTCCTCAACCTTTTGGGTATGTATAGCCTGCGTAGCTTTCCGCCCTTAGTATATAGGTCAAAATAGCCGAGTTCCACGTGCTCGATTTTGATTTGAATAAGTTCGCTGACGCGCGCCCCAGTCGCAGCCAGATACCAGACCACGAAGTACCATTCCATGTTGCCGTCCTTCTTGAGCTGCTTTTTCAGAAAGTTGTAGTCGGCGTTGCTGATTACATTCTCCAGAAAATTCTTCTGCTGCACTTTCACAGCTCTCAGCCGCAAGCGGTCTCTGTGCAGAAAATCCAGATACTTGTTCATCGCCTGGATACGCAAGTTGACGGTCTTGGGCTTGAAGAATTCCATCAGATACCCTTTGTAGGCCAGCAGGTTTTCCTTGTTGACCTCATCGTAGTGGGCATGGTAAAAGTCGACTGTCCAGAGATAGGAATGGATAGTGTTCTCCGAAAGATTGCTCTTTCTCAGGTGCTGCTCAAATGTTTCGGTTGTCCTCATAAAAAGGCACCTCCCAATAATATTTTTGCGAAATTATCGCATCAATATTATAGGGGGAATATGTGACTATCTCTTATTATGAGAAGATGGGTGACAAAGTCGAAAACATCAGTGATGAAATACCTTTTGAATTGCCTGATGGATGGATGTGGTGTAGAGGGCGTTCCTGCTTTTCGGGCATGGAGAGTACGAAACCACAAGGTGAGTTCTTTGATTACATTGATATTGATGCCATCGATAATCGTCTCCATCGAATCAAGACCGCAAAGCATCTTCCAGCGTCTGAGGCTCCAAGTCGCGCGAGCCGTGCAGTAAAAACCGGAAGCGTTCTGTTCTCATTGGTTAGACCGTATCTTGAGAATATTGCACTCGTAGAGAAAACGCATAGTCACTGCATTGCATCAACTGGTTTCTATGTTTGCAACTCCAACGGTATACTGTTACCAAAATTCATGTTTTTCCTGATGATATCGAGTTATGTGGTTAGCGGCCTAAATCAATATATGAAGGGAGATAATTCTCCTTCTATAAGTAAGGACAATATCGAGAGTTGGCTATACCCCGTACCACCAATGGCAGAACAGAAAGCAATCTGCGCAAAACTGAAAAAGGTTTTCAATCTGATTGCGAAGGTAGAAAATAGCCTCAGTTGAGGCTATTTTCTATTGCAGATATAGTTGAGAATGCAGCGGTTATTGTAGCAACAATCCGTTCTTGCTCAGAGTATGGCGGTATCGGGATAAGCATTTCTTTCAGCGTGAGCGGCTTGAGTTCTTTCTGATTAGTAGAGCCTTCACCTTCCTTTTCGAGCTCACTTTGGTTGGCTTTCATGAAGCCATACAGATAAACCGATTGAATGCTACGGGCAGCACGGATAATAGTCACATGGGAATCGGGTACTATAGGCAGGCCGAGG
>OHIU01000963.1_pt1 | contig 11569 bp, 8 predicted proteins | sample 1568281 | NCBI WGS metagenome assembly OHIU01 (sample SAMEA3879543, study PRJEB24766) | human gut metagenome | biome: human-associated habitat; feature: feces | place: USA | collected 1985/1987 | reverse complement strand
TACGGTCAGGCGGTATCAAAAAGCGGCGCAGCGGTCACATCCGTAGGTTCGGCGGACGGGAATTTGCTCAAAATCGGACGAATCGAATTGCAGGACGGAGAGTTCCCGCAGCATGACAGTGAAATAGCGTTGGAAGCTTCCGCTCTTTCAAAACTCGGAAAGAATTATACAATCGGACAGGAGATTGACTTCACCGTTCTTTTTGATGCCGAATCCGAAGAATCCGTTGAAGGGATAAAAATCCCGGTTGAATGCACCTTCACGCTGTGCGGCGTTTTGCGCGAATACTCGAGCCTTTGGCAATTGAGCGAGAACAAGCTTTCAAAGCCTATTTGCGGTGCGCTTATCACAAATACGGCGGGAGAAAATTTGCGGACCAAAGCAATTGAAACAGCTGCGCAGATGAATGAGCAGTCCACAGCGGGGGCGGCGCATGTTTCGGTCGCGGCAGCAAACCGTCAATTCTTTTTTGAAGTTGATGAAGCGGAACGCGGACAGGCAGCGGAGAGTATCAATGCATACATGCAAAAAACACGTCGCGGAACAAATGCGGACAAAGCTGTTTGCATAAACACCGCCGCATTTTCGGATAAAGGTGAAGCGAATTATCATTCGTTTTATATTTGCCTGATTCTTGCCGTGACCGTTATTGCAGTGGTCTGCATATACGCTGTTCAGCTCCGCAAGCAGGTCAGAGGGATCGCTCTTTTTCGAAGTATAGGCATAACAAAACGGCAGCTGAGACTGCTGCTGACGTTTGAAACGCTTATTCTGTGCCTGCCTGCGCTTGGAGCGGGAACACTGCTCGGAACCATTACAACAAAGCTGATTTTGAAGTTGTTTGTGTATGCAAAATCCGCACCGGTGCAGGTGGACGTTCCGCTGTCGCAGCTTGCAGTCACGGCACTGTGCTGGATTGCAGGGATATTTGCGGCGCGAATGGCTGTTTTCCGCATCGCACTTTCAGAGCCGCTGACGGGCAGGATGCATACAGCCCGCCGACGTGCGCATGCGTTTGATGTTTTCCGCCGCACTGCGGTCGTGCTGCTTGCCGCTGTATTCTGCGGTGCGGTTATATTCGGCATCCTGGAATCACTTTATCCGAGAGCCGATATGCATAAATGGCAAAATCAACCTGCATATGTTCTGAATGCGGAATCTTCGGAGGTTGCATTTATCAGGGATGGTCGAAATGCACAGCTTATTACTGCGGATATGCTGAAAACCTATCAGAGCATACCCGGCGTCACAAAGGCAGCTGCATTTAATTCGATGACGGTGGAGCTGATGTTCGACGGCGACAAAAACAGCAGCCTTTTCACCGCTTTGCGTGAATATGACCCTCAGTTTGAGGACGGTGCAGCCGTGTGCCTGTATGCCTTATCGGAGGAAAGCCTCGGCACATTGATTGACCCTTCCGCTGTTGATGCGGCGGCATGGCGGGCGTTTTCAAACGGAGAAGGCGTCATAATGTCCTTTCCTGTCGGAACGGACGGCGGAGTGTTTTTTAATCGTGAACACTTCGGCGCAGCCGATTTATCGGCGGGTGATGAGATTTCAGTCGGCTGCTACGGTTCAAAACTCATTCGGGAGGAAGATGCATGCAGGTTAGGCGCTTACAGCAAGCTGCTCACAAAAAACGTAAGCATCGCTGCCGTGGCAGAATTCGATCACGAAAAAACCAATCTGATTCTCACAGGTGCTTATCAGCCGTACACAGTATTCTGTTCGGACGAATTCCTGAAAAACATCCTGACGGAATGCGAGCCGGGCAGCCTTTGCGGGAGCTTTATTACCGGTGACAAAAACGCTGTTGAAGCCGAATACGGCTATAACAATGCGAATGTATATACCGACCTTAATGCCGGCTATGTTTCAACGGACAGTGTGCTTGCTGAAATAACTGCCAAACAAAGCATTTCAATGAACAACAACCGTGAACAGTATGCAGCGTATATACAGGAGGATCTGCAAAAGCTCATATTGATTTACTCGGGATGCGGCTGCATCGCACTTGTCATGCTGCTGCTTATCGGGAACATTCTGACGCTTGAAGCGGAGGGGGAAGAGCGCGAATTCGGCATTCTGCGTGCGCTCGGAATGTCCAAACGTCAGCTTCGGCGGCAGCTGAATTGCCGTGCCGCGCTGCGCGGTGCAGCAGCAGTATTGTGCGGCTGGCTCGTGTATGCGGCATATATGTTTGCTTCCGCAATTTCGCGTTATAACCATCGGCAGGAAGTGAATGCAGATATGAATGTGCTTGATTTCGTGCAATCCGGTCTTTCGGGACTTGCACAGGGGGGAGCGAACGCGCTGACGGTTGCGCTCATTACGGTTAGCTGCGCAGTGATACTCATCCTGCTCTCCCGTGCAGCAAAGCATCGACTGACGCGAAACGATCTTGCGGCAATGCTTCGCGGACGCTGAACGGCCGTTTTGAACGAAAGATGAATCTTGGACGAAAATTTATTGTGAAATATAAGGAGAAAAATTATGTCAATTATTTTGCAGGCAGAAAAACTGTACAAAGAGTACAAAACATCATCCGGAGCGGTGAACGCATTGAACGGAGTCGATCTTTCGATTGAAAAGGGACTTTTCTATGCGATAATCGGAAGAAGCGGATCGGGAAAATCCACCCTGCTTCATGTTCTGAGCGGACTGGACAGGCCGACATCCGGAAAAGTGCTTATCGACGGCGTGGATATGTTCTCGTTCTCTGACGAAAAAATGGCAATCTTTCGCAGACGCAGCATGGGCTTTGTGTTTCAGCAGTTCAATCTGCTGGATGAGTACTCCGTGTTGAACAACATTTGTATGCCGCTGAGGCTGGACGGCAGGAAGCCGGACGAAACATTTCTTGCAGAGGTTACAAAGATGCTCGGAATCGAAGAAAAGCTGAAAAAGTACCCTTATGAGCTTTCCGGCGGTGAGCAGCAGCGTGTTGCAATAGCGCGCTCGATTCTTGCAAAGCCGCATATCATTTTTGCGGATGAGCCGACGGGCAATTTGGACAAAAAAGCGGGGGAGGACACGCTTAACCTGCTGAGCAGCTGTGCGGCGCGTTTCGGGCAGACTCTGATAATCGTTACCCATGATCTTGAGATCGCAAAAAAAGCGGACAGAATAATTAAAATTGAGGATGGAAAGATTGTCTCAAATCAGCTATAATAAACAATGAATCCCGAACGGGAATGAGTATGTTGAGATGCTGGTTAAATGACTGAAAACAGGCAGGAGGTGCAGTGCCGTGAACAAACATATACTTGTCACTGAAGACGATAAAAACGTTGCCGATGGGCTGCGGGAAATTCTTGAAAGCGACGGCTATACCGTTTCATGCGCGGACTGTGCCTCTGCCGCAATGCAGACAATGCGTGACGGCGGTGTGGATCTTGTTATTCTGGACGTACGTTTAGGGCAGGATGACGGTTACGAGCTTTGCCGCAGGATAAGAGAGTTTTCAAATGTGCCGATACTTTTTTTAACTGCATGCAGCAGTGAAATCGAGCTTGTGCGCGGCTTCCGTGCCGGCGGGGACGATTATGTTGCAAAGCCGTTCAGGATGCATGAACTTCTTGTTCGCATTGAAGCTCTGCTGCGCCGCACATCAAAAAAGAGCAGCGGAGTCCTGAGAACGGGAGAACTCAGCTACGACAGCGCAAGCTGCCGCATCAGGCGAAAAGGGAACGTGCTTGAGTTGACCGCAACCGAAACAAAGCTTGCTGCGGCATTGATAACGCATTCGAAACAGACCGTGTCCCGTGAGGAGCTTCTGTATCTGGTTTGGGATAAGGATTCGGCATTTGTGGATGCAAACACCTTAAGCGTGAATATCAGTCGGCTGCGCGACAAACTCGGAAAGGTTAACGGCAAGCCCTACATTGAAACCGTGCGCGGCATAGGTTACCGCTGGACATTGCCCGTTACGGAGCAATAAGAGTTTTTACGGAAGAAAACGAACGGAGAAAACGCAATGCAATGGCTGATTTGGCTTGTCGTCCTGCTTGCAGCGGCGCTCGGCGGTGAATTGTTTCATATTTGCAGGCAAAGACGTGAGCTCGACAGGCTTTCAAAGTCGGTTGAGCATTTTTTGCTGTATCCGGAGGACGGCATTGAAGAAACATTGAACGAAGGAGCCGTTGCGAATCTTCAAAACGCATTTTCCGAGCTTACGGCACAGTTTTCGCTCATGCGTGCCGCTTCCGCGTATCGTGAAGAAGAAATGACGCATTTTGTTGAAAACGTTGCGCATCAAATCAAAAACGCTGCGACCGCATTGCAGATTCGACTGGATATTCTGCAAATGAAATTGAAGCTTCCGGATGAGGTTGAAGCTTTGAAGAAAAGTCAGCTTTGCATGAACCGCCTCACGGACGAGGTGGATAGGGTATTGAAATCAAGCCAGCTTGCATCCGGCAAAATAACGATGGCTCCGGAAAAAATCGATCTTTCAGAAGCAATCAAGGAATGCTGCGATGAACTGAGCCCTCTTGCCGAAGCCCGCAGCGTTGAACTGCTTTTTGAACCAAAGAATTCAATTTGCATTTCCGCGGATGCTTTTTGGCTGCCGCAGGCGATAAGCAACATAATCAAAAACGCCGTTGAGCATACCGCCCGCGGAACTGCCGTTAACGTCATAATCAAAGACTGCATACAGAACATTGAAGTTCGCATTGAGGATCACGGTGCGGGCATTCCGGAGGATGAACTTCCGCTCATGTTTGAACGATTTCATCGCGGAGCCGCCGCAAAAGCAGGCTACGGAATCGGCTTGTCAATGGCAAATGATATTGTCAAAGCGCACCACGGCAGCATCAGAGTCGTGAATATGCAGACAGGCGCGGCATTCACAATCACTTTGCCGGTGCTCGACGGCACAAAGCCGTATCTGGATGCGGAAGGGGATTAAATCCCGTGTTTTTACTGAAACTTTTTGGGCAAAATACAGCCGCAGATACAAATTCGCATTTAAAGCCAACACACAGGACGTCAAGCTCACGGAGGCAGACAGGCATAACCGTTAATTCTTTGTCAAAATCAATAAATATATTGCAATTTCTGCTCAAATTACTGTATAATTGATAGCATGGAAAAACAAAGAAATAAAAAAGGGTCATTGCCCATCGGTTTGCGCATCATCGGCATTATCATTGCCGTGCTTGCTGCCGCATACGGTTTATATGCCGGAATGGGTAATTCCACAGGAAATTTTGACGGCGAAATGCAGATATTCGCACTTGACGTCGGTCAGGGCGATTCATTCTTCATTATTTCGCCGAACGGCAAAACGATGCTGATTGATTCCGGCGAATCCTCAAACTCAAAGCAGATTGAGCAGTTTATCCGCGAAAAGGGTGTTCGGCAGCTTGATGTTGTTATCGGCTCGCACACCCATTCGGATCATGTCGGTTCAATGCCGTATCTGCTCGATGCCTTTGATGTCGGAAAATATGTAATGTCCGAAGCGGGACTTGAAACGAGGATTCAAAAACGAATCAACGCCGTGCTTGAAGAAAAAGATATTCCATGCAGTTATGCATGGGCGGGAGATGTTATTGATTGGGACAGCGACTGCAAGGTGACAGTTCTTTCGCCCGTACCGGAATTTGATGAGTATTCAAAGACGGATTGGAATGAATGGAGCCTTATCATACGCGCGGAATACGCAAATCACTCGATGATTTTCACCGGAGATGCAACCGTGCGTTCCGAACAGGCTGCAATGCTGAACAATGAGAAATATTTGTTCGATGCCGATGTTTTGAAAGTGCCGCATCACGGTTCAACGACAAGCTCCTCTCTCGGTTTTTTGGAGGCTGTCAGCCCGGAATACGCAATAATTTCCGTCGGAAAAGGCAACAGCTACGGACATCCCGACTACGATACAATTCAAAAACTGAAGCAGGTTAATGCTGAGATATACCGTACGGACGAGCTTGGCACAATAAATATTGTTTTCAGTGCGAATGACATAAAAATCACATACTGAAGCCTGAAAAAAATCTCGGGTAAATAAGGATTGGAGGAAAAAATGTATTGTCCTGATTGCAAAATTGAGGTTGAGTCCGGCGAGTACTGCCCGCTTTGCGGAAGAAAACTCGTGAGGGATTCACACAGCACGGGAACCGTTGTTGATGACAGCTTCAGCGGTGAAGCGGCTCAGGTTTCCGGAAAAAAACGCTGCAAATTCAATTTCAGCAAACCGCTTTGCGCTGTGTTTGCATTGCTGTTGATTTTGAGCCTTGCGATGCCGTGGTTTCATCTGAATGTGAAATATGTTTCGGCAAATGTTGTTGACGACAGGCTGACAATTCTTCAGCTTAAACCGCAGTTCTCATATTATTGCGGCATGGTGTCAAGACTTGCCGGAACTTTCGGCACGGATATGAATCAATATGCGGATTTGATCACGGCAGCGGAGGGTATTTTGCTTGCAGTTGAAAGCTATTTTATGCTCTGCGGAATTCATTTCCTGCTGTTCGGGATTATCGGTTTGTTTTCAAGGGGAAAACTGCGCTACTATTTTGCGCGTGTCGGCAGCACGATGTACATTATCGGATTGCTGGTGTTGATAATTGCGGTGCTTATCGGCAATGCAAAACTCGGCGCTGCCGTTGCAGCGTTCGGTGCGCAGAATGAGCTGCAAATCTCCGCCTCTGTCAAGCTTACTGCGCACCCGTACATTGCGCTTGCGGCCGCACCCGTTTTCAGAATCTTCGGAATTCGCCTGCTTCGTTATTTGAACGGCGTAAGCTGCCTGAATCGCGGAATAACGGATATTGCAAAGCGCGAGTTTTCATTGATTCACTGCGTGAACAAAGTACCCAAAACGTACTCAAAGCCCAAACATCGCGGCAGAACGAATTACACGTCCTACGGTGATACGGAAAGCTTCAACGATGGAATCGTAGACTGATATTTGATTTTGAATAACTGCTCAAAAAAGCTTTGCACGCTTGCGTGCAGGGCTTTTTTTGAATATCCGATGAATATATGCATTGGGAAGAATACCGATATGCTCTGCGGGAAGAATAAACCCGACAGAAGGGATGCATGGAGGAATTGTCATGACAATGAATGAAAAAGAACGGGGCATGAAATGCGGCAGAAAACATCGGAGCAGGAGGGTAATGCTTCCGATTCCGGCATTCATGCTTTTGTGCATGGTTTTTATTGTGCTTGCGGGAACTGCGGCGGCGATAATGCCGTTCCCGTCATCGGAGCTGCTTCCGGTTGATGAGCTGCTGTCCGTGTTATATGCGGCAAATTCCTCGCATTCTGATGAAAGCTGCGAACAGCCGAACATCCCGGCTTCCGTGAGCGGAGAGTGCGGTGAAGAAGATTCAGCTCGCGTTGCGGAAGCATTGCAGAATTTTTTGAATACGGGCGAAACGGTCAATTTAGAAAAAATGCTGCACCCTGCTCACCTGTCTGCACTGCGGGAAGGCTGCGGTAAGCTTGTTCCGACGTCGGGCGTATCAAAACTCGGTGAATCGATTCGTTCGCTGCTGCTGCACAGACTTGTCGTTAAGCTTTGCGGTGACGGGGCGGCCGACTTATATCCCGAGTACGTGGAATGCACTGTGGTTTCGGTTGAAAAAACGGATGCCGAGGAAACGGAACGCATAATCGAAAGCGCACGGAGCAACGGTGCAGCGGATGCCTGCGGAGGAATGAATATACGACTGGCAGTAAGCTTTTTGAAAGATGAAAAATTGCTCTGTTTCGAGGAATGCTCTTTGATTGCATTTGAATCGGACTGCGGCTGCTGCCTGCTGCCGGAGAGTCTTATAAACGTGATTGCGTGATTTAAGATAGATACATCAAACCCCCGAGAATTCCGTTGACGGATTTCTCGGGGGTTTTTGTTCGGATATCGCTTAGCTTATTCAGCTCTTTTCGAAATACCTATCAGGCAATGCCGAGGAACTGCTTTGCATAAGTGTCGATATACTTGTCGTTCATGCGAATCTTTGTGTTGTTCTTCCACTCAGTGAAACATTCGGAGTAGTGATCCTGTTCCGTTTTTTCGATGTAGAACTTCTTGGCGTTCCTGTAAGCTGCATCATCGTTCTCAGCTTTGATAACGGTATCGCCTGCATCAAGCCTTTCGTTGATGAAGATGAAGTGTACGCCGCCGCCGGAAGTCTTTGTGGTGACTTCTGCGATCTTCTGCCCGTCGGTGGTGGTGTATATCTTGATGCCGTACTTCTTGACGGGGTCGGTCTCGTCGTCGGCGGGTTTATCGGTGGTGGGAGCATCGGTTGCGGGTGCATCCGTTGCGGGAGCATCGGTGGAAGCAACATCGGTTGTTGCGGGAGCGTCCGTTGAAGGAACGTCGGTGGTTGCGGGAGCATCGGTTGCAGGAGCATCCGTTGCGGGAGCATCCGTGGTCTTGGGAGCATCGGTTGCATCGGGTGCGGGGGATGCGGACTCAACGGGAATCTTCCAATCATCGCCGTAGAAAAGCAGGCAGGCTGCTGCACCGAAACCGTCAAAGTATTTGCTGAGAAGGTTTTCGTTCATGATGTAGCCGTGCTCTTTGTAGCCGCCGGGGGAATCGGGATCGGCAGTGGGCTCGGGAGTTGCATCGGGGTTGGGAGTTGCCGAGGGGTCGGGCGTTGCGGACACGAATACGGTGTCGCTCTGGTAATCGCCGTTGGTGACATACTTGTCAACAAACTCGTCGAGGGAGATGCCGCTCTCAAGCGCTTTGCGGATTTCATCAAGCTTTTTGTTCTGTTCATCGGTGAAAACGCCTTCAACGGTATCGCTGACCTTGTCAGAGTTGTCATACTGAACGAGAAGGTGCTTGACGGTGAACATATCGTTGGGAGTGTAGAGGGGGATCATGCCGGAACCGCTGATGTAGGAGTTGTAAGCGGTCATGAACGCGGAAACGTCCTTGCCGTAGCTATCCCTCTGGGAGAGAGTGTTCTCGCTGATGTATTTTTCAAAAGCGGATGCGTCGAATTGAACTTCGGAATAGATTTTTTCCTGAAGCATTTCCATCATCATTGATTCAAGCTCGGACTGCTTGAGGGACTTCATGTATGCTTTGTAGGAAGTGCCCTGCTTTTTAAGCGCCGCTTTGAACTGATCAAGCTTGTTTTCGCGGATGGCAGCCTCGTCGGTGATGCTTGCATCGACTTTGTAGCTTGCAATTGCCTGATCAAGCTTAGCATCAACGTTCTTCTGAAGCTCGTCCTGACTGATTTCTTTGTCGAGGCCGAGTTCATAGCACTTGTTAAGAGTCACGCCGTAGGTGATGAGCTGGTTTTTAATAAAACCGTTGAAATCATCCATGCTCTTTGCGTAATAGCTGTACTGCTGATAAATCTGCTGGTACTGTGAAAGTGTAATTTTCACCTTGCCGATTTTGCCGATGGTGGGGTTGTTGTCGGTTGCGGAGCAGGCGCAGACACCGAGCAGCATTGCAGCCGCCATAAGCAGTGCAATAAGTTTTACAAATACTTTCTTGTTCATTATTAGTCTCCTTCCGGTTAGTTCGTTGGTCGAATCGAAACTTCAATACATTTTAATAGCAATTCAGGTTTTTGTCAATAGCGGTTGGCAATTATTTTCAGCGGTTCGGCACGGGAAGAGTCGAGCTGCCGGTGCCGTAATGCAGCTCGCCCTGCACAGCAACGTATTTGTCGGTGTAGAGCTTTTCAACATCGCCTGCCGGCTGACCGTCCGCACCGATAAGCTGCCTGTAAACTTCAACGACGTAGCCGTAACGGGGGAAAATGACCATTTTCGAATATCCTGTCGGCCAAAGCGGTTCGGCAATGCGTTTGGGTTCGGGAGGGTCGAGCTTTTCTATGGTATCCGACCAGATTTTGTAATGCGTGCCGTCATCGGGCTGCGTGCCGTAAACAAAGGTGTAAACTGTTTTTGTCCGCATGTCCGCATAGGCAAAAAGGAACATGGGAGATTCCGCTGCATTGCTCCACACAAGGTCGGGTCCGTAATACGAAACGGTTGCGTCAAGTCCCATTGCAACATAGCTTCCGGGGATTGAGTGATGGGAGCGGCTGACGATGCGAATATCGGGACCGATAAGCAGCAATGAATTGTACAGTGTTGAGCTTACCTGACAGATTCCGCCGCCGGGAGTGTCGATATATTCTTTGCCGCCGGAAATCCCGTGCGCGGGAAGCCAGCCGAGTTCTTCGGTGCGCGGCCCAAGAAGCTCGTTGTAGCTGAGCTCTTCGCCCGGTTCGAGAATAACACAGTTAAGCAGCCCGGCCGCTTTTTGAACGTTGCGGGAACGGGACTCGTTGCTTGTTGCAAATTCGGTTGAGAAACGGGAGAGTTCACGCATTGAGTCAATGAGCGTGTTCACATCGCCTTCGGGTTCAACTTCTTCGAGAAGGAGCGAAAGAGACGCGTTATAATTCCCGGAATTGAACGCTTCGGAAATCTGCTTCAGCATATCCTCGCGGTTAAGACAGAAGCCGTTGCTGCCGGTATGAAAAAGGATCTCTCCGACAACTGTTCCGTCGGGAGCTTTGACCGTTTGAGTTTTGCAAACGGTTGAAATATCGCCGCCCGTGCCGTAACCCGGTTTGCCGCCGCCGACACGGTTCAAAAGCGTCACATAGGGCTCAATAGGGGGTTGATCCAGCTGAGCAGCTGCTTCGGATACGATTGCAGCAACGCTCTCCTCGTCCATCCGAAGGGTGTAGCTGCCGACTTCAAAACCATTTTCAGCAATTTCAACGCGCTTCAGATAATTCTGATAAGGGTCGGCATCGTTTCTGCCGAGTTTGAACGCAGAGCTGAGCAGCTCGCTGATGTTTGTCGTAATGTGAAAATCCGATGCGGTGAGAACAATGGTAACATTGTCTACCGTTACGGAAATGTTGATTTTCGAAAACTCCGCACTCAGCGCGTCAAGCATTGCATTGCGTGCGTTTTCGTAATCCATTCCGCCAACGGGAACACCGGAAATTGTGACGCCGGGAATAATACGGTTGTCCTCAATATATTGGTATGACGTGCCGCTGCTTTTCCCGGAAACGAGCGTGGTTCCGTCCGCCTGAGCGGTGGTTTTGAGCCAGTTGTTTTCTCTGTAGGTGCGTACGGCGCGTTCATGATCCGCTTTAAGTGAAAAATGAACGATAACAAGGGAAACGAGCGCAAAAACGAACACCGCCAGCGCACAGACGAGAACACCGAAAGGTGAACGGAAATCTATGCCCAAAACACCCTTCCGATTGCGGGAACGAGTTTGGGACACTGTGGAACGATTATTGTTGTCCAAGGAGCAGCCTCCGTGAAAATTTAATCCTCAATGTGTTTTTTTGCCGATTGCGCTTGATTGAAGAGCAGCGTATCGGAAAAAAGCACATTATTCAACATCTATCATTATAGCCAAATTTGTGCCGAACTTCAACATTCGGGAATGATATAATTTTGCTGACGCATCGATTGGCAATTGAAACGGAGGCGGAAGATGTTCGGGACGAATACGATGAACAGGGGGCCGGAATATCAAATCGACAGGAAAATTAAAATATATAATAATTTTTTAAAAAAAGGGGTTGCAATTGTCCGCGGA
>OHIU01000959.1_pt1 | contig 11628 bp, 8 predicted proteins | sample 1568281 | NCBI WGS metagenome assembly OHIU01 (sample SAMEA3879543, study PRJEB24766) | human gut metagenome | biome: human-associated habitat; feature: feces | place: USA | collected 1985/1987 | reverse complement strand
GTGTACGATAGCGTAATCCGTGGCTCAATGGACCGTTTGAATCCGATTTTGATGACAGCATTGTCTTCGGCTCTCGCTCTTATTCCATTGGCACTGGGAGGAGATTTGCCGGGTAATGAAATTCAAAGTCCGATGGCGAAAGTTATCCTTGGTGGTCTTTTAACTTCCACGTTCCTGAACGGTTTCATCATTCCGATTGTTTATCTGATGATGCACCCTAAAAAACAACCATTAACAATATCAAACAATGAAACGAATTCTCATATTTAGTTTTATCACTTTTTTCCTATATGCGGGAATGCGTGCCCAATCGGTCGGCATAGACGAAGTACTGCACCGTATTGAAGCAAACAATAAGGAGTTGCAGGCCAATGCGCAACTCATCACTTCACAGAAATTGGAGAACAAGTCGGAAAACAATTTGCCTGATCCCACTCTCTCGTATGCCCATCTGTGGGGATCGGAAGATAAGAGTGAGACGATAGGTGAACTTGTTGTTTCTCAGAGCTTTGATTTCCCGACCTTATATGCTACACGCGGAAAAGTAAACCGGCTCAAAACCGGTGCGCTTGATGCGCAGTCTGCCGCCTTCCGTCAACAACTGTTGTTGCAAGCTAAAGAGCTTTGTTTCGACATCATCATGTTGCAGCACCAACAAGTGATTCTGAATGAACGTATGAAACAGGCTGAGGAACTCTCTGCATACTATAAGAAACGTCTGGAGACAGGTGATGCCAATGTATTGGAAACAAATAAGATCAATCTGGAGTTACTGAATGTACGCACAGAATTCCGTACCAATCAGACTGCGCTTGATAACGCCTGGAAATCTCTCCTTGCACTCAACGGAGACCAGTCTTTGCAAGATAATGAGCTGAGCAGTTTCCGCTCCATCAACGACTATCCATTGCCCCTTCTTCCTACCGACTATGAACAGTTACGTTCGGAAGTGTTGGCAGCCGATCAGACTTTGCTGTCATTAAGCAGTGAAAGTGCTGCCGCCCGCAAACAGATTTCTGCAAGCAAACAAGGCTGGTTACCTAAATTGGAACTTGGATATCGCCGTAATACAGAGTCCGGTACTCCATTTAATGGAGTTGTAGTAGGCTTTTCCTTCCCGCTGTTTGAGAATCGTAATAAGGTTAAAATAGCCAAAGCGCAATCTCTGAACCTCGATTATCAGAAAGAGAACGCTGCTTTCCAAGCCGAAGCAACCTTGGCAAAACTATACAGCGAAGCACAATCATTGCAGACTTCCATCCAGGAGTACAGGGAGGCATTCAGTTCACAACAAGATCTTGCATTACTGAAGCAAGCTCTCACCGGTGGACAAATCAGTGTGATAGAATATTTTGTAGAAGTTTCTGTGATTTATCAAAGTAAGCAGAATCTACTTCAATTGGAAAATCAGTATCAGAAGGTAATGGCACAGATATACAAGAGTAAGCTATAAAAATATTATTCTTGTATCATAAAAGTAAAGCGAAGAATCGGCTCCCACAATTGAAGGAGTTGATTCTTCGCTTTCTTTATAAATATCAAACTATAGTTCTGTAATCTTTCCCATAAAGAGGATGGCTCCCGTACTCTTTTCCTTAACCATAAAGGCAAAAGGACGATTCACAAAGAAGGGAACAGGAGAAGGAAAACCGACAGCATTATCAAACATTCCTCCTACTGTAACCGCAGCCGCTTCGGTACCTTCCTCATCCACATTTATATAAGTAAACTGTTGCAGAAGGCCAATATATAGTTCTGCACCGGACATATTGGCAAACTTTGCTTTATAAGCATCGAAAGCATCTTTCATCCCCATAGCTATCATGTCCTCTTCCAGCTCTTTATCATATTCTACTTTAAAACGAGGAAGTTTAATTTGTAGTTCTCTTCCTGCCATATTCTTACTCCACTGTTTCCAGTTCTCATAATTCAGGCTGGGTAAGCTTTCATCCAAGGTCTTATCTCCGGATGGCAACAGTATCACCATACTAAAAGCTTCATTGCCATAGGGTAATTCCGCAATAGAGAAATCATCAGTCTGGGTGTAATTGAACGTTGCGGTCTGGTTCATCATAGCTACTTTCTGCTGACTGCCGTCAACATTGGTAAAGTTATCCTGTCCAGTAGCCGACTTATCAAACTGGCTTTTCCAGATACCTTTAAAATAGAGTGCATTAATCAGATACATACGAGCATCCGCAGGTATTTCCTGAATAACCTCTTTTATGCAATTATTAGTCTGAGTGGCGCACCATTGGTTTATCACATCTTTGGCGGTCGGAGATGTGAAATCAAGTTCTTGCACCTGAGCATCGTACATTTTCTTATTTACATCAACAAAAGAGTCATAAACCTTAAAACCTTCCTCTATCCAGATAGAATTAGCTATTCCGAGTTGAGTGGTATTGTCCAAATCCAACAAAGCTGAAGTTAACTTTTGATTATAGTTGTTCAGATCATCAAGAGAGAAAGTATTGGCAGGGAATCCTAATACATTCTGCATCTCAGCAAGCGTATTATCAGTAGCCCCGTTCGTAATCATGGATAAACAAAGTGATGCACTCAATGGAGACACAAAAACATTCGGTTTTTCTTTTTCGGTACTACACACCTGATCGAAGAAACGGAAAGCAAAGTCTGTACCTTTGTCCATAAACTCTTGTTCCGCACAGGTAAGATTGATGTCTTGACGTGGTTTAGGTTCCGGTTGAGAAGGATTCTCATCATTCTGACAGGCTGCAAGGATACTGAGTAGGCTTAGCGCAGCAATAGTTTTCTTTAGCATAAGCATTATAGTATTAGTTTTCTATTAAGTTACTCTGTTAGAATAAATGCATAAATTTATGAAATACTGCATCCTATAATAAATAAAACATAAATCTTTCCTATCTTTGCCCTTCGGTTTTGTTGAAGTATGCCTTTCGGTATGCTTCATGAAAAGGGAATTGGGTGTAACTCCCAAACAGTCCCGCTGCTGTAAACTCATTGTCAAGGATTTACCAATCACCTATGCCACTGCCGGTATTCGCACGGTGGGAAGGCGGTAAATCCGGAGTAAGTCAGAAGACCTGCAAAACCTATCAAATTTTATGCCTTCGAGGAAAGGGCATGAGATACTTATATTTTTACAGCTATTTGTTATGATCAAGGATAATCCATGCCGATGCATCTGGCTACGGTTTTGTTTATATTGTTTCACATGCTGCCTTTGTGTCAATTTACAGGCACAGCAGGCGGGAGACTCCATTACGGGAAAGGTACATGCCATTCCGGAAGTGTCAGTAAAAGGACGAAAAATATCAAGCCGCATCACTTCTGCAACTCCAACGCAATCTTTCAGTCGCAAAGATTTTGAGGCACTTGGCTTACAAGGTATAGCAGATGCCGTAAAACGTTTTAGTGGAGTGAACGTGAAAGACTATGGTGGATTAGGAGGATTAAAGACTATTTCTATTCGTAATCTCGGTGCAGCACATACAGCCGTTAGTTATGATGGAATAGCCGTTAGCAACAGCCAAGCAGGCCAAATTGATATTGGGCGTTTTGCAACTGATAACATATCCACACTCTCACTCAGTATTGGACAAAGTGATAATCTTCTACAATCAGCCCGTATGTATGCTTCCGCAGGGATACTTCATATTGTCACAGAACAACCCAAATTCATTTCAAATAAAAAACACAATTTCCACGGACAAATTAAAGGAGGTTCTTTCGGTTTGTTCAATAGCATCGCACGTTGGGAACAACAAGTGGGAACTAACTCAGCCTTTACTATTGATGGGAATTTCCTGCGTTCAGATGGAACGTATCCTTTTACAATAGAGAATGGGAAACATACTGCTACAGAAAAGCGATACAATTCAGACATTTTTTCCTACCAAGGTGAAATAAACTTTTTCCATCAATTCTCTGACAGTAGCCATTGGAATACCAAAGCTTATTACTATCATTCCAAACGAGGGCTTCCCGGTGCAGTCATCTTATATAATCCGGAATCTAATGAACGATTAGTAGATGAAAATCTCTTCCTACAGACGCAATGGAAGAAAACGTTCTCACCTGAGTGGACATTACAGGTACAAGGAAAATATAACTATGCTTATAACCGTTATCAAGATAAAGGTTCCCAATATGACAGTGGCAAGGTGACTGACCGACACACTCAAAAAGAATATTATCTCTCTGCAAGCTTATTATATCAACCAATACAAAATTGGACATTTTCTCTATCTCAGGATGGCGTTATCAACACCTTAGATAATACCTTGCCTGATTGCCCTTATCCCACACGCTACACCTCATTGACAGTACTCAGCAGCAAATACACCTTCCCTCATCTGACCGTTCAGGCTCATATACTTGGAACTTACATTTCAGAACATGTAAAAAAAGGAAGTGCTCCCGCTGATCTGCATCGCCTTAGTCCTAGCATTAGTATGAACTATCGTCCATGGAAAGAACATTTGTTCTTCATCCGCGCCATGTATAAGGGCTGTTTCCGTACCCCAACTTTCAACGACCTTTACTATTTCCGAAGTGGTAACAAGGATTTAAAACCAGAAAAAGCGCAGGAATATAATATAGGCATCACTTACGGTGGTTCCCCTTTCACTTTCCTGAATTATTGTTCTATCACACTGGATGGATATTATAATAGGGTTACAGATAAAATAGTTGCTTTCCCCAGCACTTATGTGTGGAGAATGCAGAATTATGGTAAAGTACGTATCATAGGTATGGACGCTACTCTTTCCACAGAGTTTCCGCTTACTCATCGATCAGAAATACATTTTTCCTGTGGATATACTCTACAAGAAGCAATAGACTTAACCAATCCGGAAGCCAAAAATTACAAAGACCAGCTACCTTATACTCCGAAACATAGTGGAAACGCCTCCGCTACAATTGAGACCCCATGGTTTAATGCAGGTTATACTCTGATGGGAGTAGGGAAACGTTATTATCTTTCACAAAATATACCCGAAAACGAAATTGACGGGTATTTAGAACATACTCTCACTATCTCACGTAACTTCAAAATAAGTAACTGCAAACTAAGATTGCAAGCAGATGTAACTAACTTAACCAATAAACAGTATGAGGTAATTAAATACTACCCTATGCCGGGACGTTCATGGAAATTAACAGTAAGTGTTCAACTCTAACAATATTATTATTCACTATTAAATACCATTAATTATGAAAATCAGATCTTTATTATTCAGTGCTATCTGCCTATTGGCACTCGGTACAAGTTTTATCTCTTGCAGCGACGACGATAATGATTCAAAACGAGATGACAGTGGCTCTAAAATAGCTCTTTCCCAGAATCGAGTGTTCATTTTAAATGAAGGAAGTCTAAACCTAAATAACGCTAATATTTCTTTCTATGATCCGGATAAAACAATAGACTTTATCGCAGATATTTTTCAAAAACAAAATAATGCAAAATTAGGAGACACAGGACAAGACATGATCGTGTACAATGATTATATTTATGTGATTGTTTCCGGCTCCAAATATATTACAAGATTAAATGCAGCCGGTGTGGAACAACAACGCTTCGCTTTTTCCAGCAGTGAAGGAAGTCCGCGCTATATGACTGCTGACGATGGTTATATTTATGTGACCCAATATGGCGGCAAAGTATCCAAACTGAATGCAAATACTTTAGAACGAGTGAAAACTTTTGAAGGAGGAAAAAATCTAGAAGGTATTGCTGAAGAAGATGGACTGCTTTATGTTGCCAATTGCTATACTGTAACAGAAACAGGTGCCTATGAATATTTTAATGAAGTATTCGTTATTGATGCCAACACTATGGAATTGAAAAATACACTTACTGTGAGAAGGAATCCGAATAAACTGTTAGAGAAAAACGACAAAATATTCCTATTGGCTTCTTTAATATGGGGTGGAGATGAAGGAAACGAACTCCAAGTAATAGACCCTAAGAATAACAATCAAGTAACAAGTATCACCGCCGCGACACACATGGCAGCATCAGAAAACACATTGTATTTAATCAACTCGGATACTGACTATTCCAGCTATCCTTACACGACAGTAAATACATTTTTCACTTATAACATATCCACCAAACAATTAAGTGAGGTCAATTTCCTGAAGAATGCACCTGAAGAACTATCCAGCGCAAGCATTTATGTAATGGAAATAAATGAAAAAAATGGTGATATTTATATCGGAACCACTCATTACGTAGATGGTAACGGAGATATTTACCGTTTCAAAAAGGATGGAACATTTGTAGAAAAATTCGATTGTGGCGGTCAAAATCCCAATAACATAGTATTCTTATAATTATATAAATATTTAGCTATAACATATGCTAAAAACCTTGTTGTAAACAAGTAATATTAAAACAATGCTTCTACTCAAACGTATTCATATACAAATTAGTCTATACAATGCCCTTTGGATGACAGTACTACTTCTTTCCGCCTGCGGCGGAAAGAGCAGCACTGTTTCCGGCTCTGCACAAGGAGACAGCATCCCTCTGCACTATTCTTCTAATCTCTCTCTGATAGATTACGAAGATTATATCGTTGCACAGCTACGCAATCCCTGGGATACAACAAAGATACTACACACCTATGTATTAGTAGACAAAAAGCAGCCGTTACCCCAAGAACTGCCTCAAGGTACTCTTGTCCGCACCCCACTTAGTAAAGCAGTCATCTACTCATCCGTTCATTGCAGCTTGCTAAAAGACCTCGGTGCTTTAAATAGTATTGGTGGCGTATGCGACTTGAAGTACATCAAACTACCGGAAATCGAGGAAGGATGCCGAAACGGAACCATCACCGATGTAGGTGATGGCATGAACCCCAATATCGAAAGAATCATAGACCTGCACCCCGATGCCATCCTACTTTCTCCTTTTGAAAACAGCGGCGGATACGGGCGTGTGGAAAAGTTGAATGTACCCATCATTGAATGTGCTGACTATATGGAAACCTCTTCATTGGGACGTGCCGAATGGATGCGTTTCTACGGTCTACTATTTGGTAAAAAAGCGGAAGCAGATGCTATGTTTGCTTCGGTAGAAAGAAGCTATAAGGATTTACAGGAATTAGTAAAACCCATCTCCTTTGCTCCCTCCGTGATGTGTGATTTGAAAACAAGCTCTACCTGGTACACTCCGGGTGGCAACAGCACCATTGCCAGGCTATACGCTGATGCAGGCGCCAACTATATTTTCAGAGAAGATACACATAGCGGCTCGCTCCCCTATCCTTTCGAAGTTATCTTTGAGAAAGGTCAGCAAACGGATTTCTGGCTGATACGCTATAACCAACCTATAGATAAAACATACAAGGAACTGGAAAAAGAATTTGCCCCTTATGCAGGTTTCCGTGCTTTCAAGGAACGGAACATCTACGGATGTAATACCAACCGGGTTCCTTTTTACGAGGAAACGCCTTTCCATCCGGACTGGTTATTGAAAGATTTGATTAAAATATTTCACCCTTCACTGTTGGAAGGCTATGAGCTGAGGTATTACAAAAAACTATCAGAATAGAACTGATGATAAGAACGAAAGCAAAAGGATATATATATGGCATAGCACTGTCGGTCCTCATTCTCGTATTGATGGCTGCGAATCTCTGGTTCGGTTCAATCAATATCCCCGCCGGAGCTGTATGGAATACTCTCATAGGAAATGAAGTAGAAAAAAACAGCTGGGCTTTTATTATCTGGGAGTCCCGTCTGCCGCAAGCCGTCACGGCATTACTATGTGGTGCCGCACTCGCAGCTTCGGGACTGATGCTACAAACGGCATTCAACAACCCACTGGCAGGTCCATCCATCCTGGGCATTAACTCAGGAGCAAGTCTTGGTGTCGCATTGGTGATGCTGGCCGGTGGAGGAAGCATTGCTACAGGAGTATTTACCTTATCCGGTTTCTTTTCCGTGATACTCGGTGCCTTCATCGGGTCGATGGTGGTAATGGGACTTATCCTTTTCTTTTCGACACTGATAAAAAGCAACATCATGCTGCTGATTACGGGTATCATGATCGGTTATATCACTTCGTCCGCTATTTCATTACTTAATTTCTTTGCTACTGCCGAAGGGGTACATTCTTATATGATATGGGGCATGGGGAACTTCGGAGGTGTCTCATTGCAACAACTCCCCTATTTCTCCATTTTCTGTCTGGCAGGTTTGTTACTTTCCATCCTGCTTATCAAACCCTTGAATGCCTTGCTGTTGGGTACGCGCTATGCTGAAAACTTAGGAGTAAACATCCGTCGCACAAGAAATCTGTTACTGATTGCCACCGGACTACTGACAGCCGTCACCACCGCCTTCTGCGGACCAGTTGCTTTCATCGGTCTGGCCGTTCCACATATCTCCCGCCTGATGCTGGGTACGTCCAATCACAATTCACTGCTTCCCATCACTTTGCTGACGGGTGGTGTAATTGCCTTGCTCTGCAATCTGATCTGCATCCTTCCGGGTGAAGCAGGTATTATTCCCCTCAATGCGGTAACCCCTGTGCTGGGAGCGCCTGTTATCATTTATGTCATTGTCAACCAACGTAAAATACAATACTTCAACTGATGGAGAAAGCTGTTATCACCGCAAACGATTTATGCATCGGCTACCGCCAGGGAAAGCAAGAGAAACGGATACATGAACATCTCTCCTTCCGGCTCTATCCCGGAGAACTGACCTGCCTTCTGGGAGCTAATGGAACCGGTAAATCAACTCTGCTCCGCACTTTGGCGGCTTCGCAACCGGCCTTGTCAGGAGAATTATTTGTACAGGAAAAGCCATTGTCTGCCTATTCCGAAAAAGAACGTTCACGTACCATCGGAGTAGTACTGACAGACAAGACACAAGCAGGCGGACTGACTGTATATGAGTTGGTAGCTCTGGGACGACAACCTCATACGGGATTCTTCGGCAGATTGAACAAAACGGATCACTCCATCATTGAAGAGGCTCTGGAAGCTGTAAGCATCAGTCATAAAGCACACAATTATACTGCAGAGCTATCAGATGGGGAACGACAGAAGGTCATGATTGCCAAAGCATTGGTACAGGAATGTCCGCTCATTCTGCTGGATGAACCGACAGCTTTCCTGGATGTAGTGAGTCGCATCGAAATTATGACTTTGCTTCATCGCCTGGCAGTGAAACAAAAGAAAGCGATCCTGCTTTCCACCCATGACATAGAGCAGGCATTGGTACTGGCAGATAAACTTTGGTTACTTTCAAAAGAAAACGGACTGCAATGTGGAGTAACGGAAGATATGATTCTAAGTCACCGGATGGACGGCTTGTTTTCCCGCAACGATATCCGGTTTGATTATGCGCACGGAGTATATTATCCCAAAGTGGATAGTAACCGCTGTATCATTGTGGAAGCCAATGATGAAGTATTGCTGCACTGGACAACAAATGCACTCAACCGGCATGGCTATGCTTGTTCTCCCATTTCTACGTCAGGGACGGTCGATTTGCCATACTTACAGGTATTGTCTGCCGAAGATTTCAGACTGCATAAAGAAAAGGAATACAAATTCCACTCTTTCGAACAACTACTTGCCAATGTCTGACAAAAGCAATGATATTTATATACAAACGCACTGATTTCAACTAACGCTTTATTTCTGATAATCAAAAGAATACAAAATATTAATTCTTTGTTTACAAGAAGTTGGGAATTTGCCGACAAGAAGTTAACTTCCTGTTGACAAACTCCCAACTTCTTGTAAACTGAAAAGATGATGTTTTTCTATTATCTTACAAAGAAGTAAAAAGAAGTTTCAGCCGAAAGACCAATGAACGAGGAAAATCCGGTGAGGGCTGAAAGATCTGGAAGCCCCAAAAGGTATTTAAACTTGGTTCATCTGAAACTTCCAGTGCATGAGTTAAAACTTTCCCGGGAATTAGCTGTATATATCGGACGGGGAGTATCTATATATTGGATGTGCAACATCTATATGTCCAACGTGTTGTATCTATATATCCAATGTATTGCATCTATATATCCAACACCACCGATATATAGATGCTAAAAACACAGAGTGAGGAAGGGCATTTGCTACTTCCAACTCACGCAACTGAAATTCCGGATGATTTCTTTATTTCATCACCAGTATCTCATCCGGCAGGTATCCACTTCGGATACGCCACTCCTGCGGATAAAGATTATTAGCCCGGTTACCGATATTCTTCACAAAACCTAAAGGAACATCCTTATACGTCAACAGCACATAACCGCGTGGAGCAGTATCGGGAAGCACAATAGCTTCCTTACGCAAATAGGCAATAGCCTGTTCATACGAAATTTCTTCACGAGGAAAAACATCGGAAGCCTGCACAGTGCTCATAGCAAGGGCATGATTGGGAATCAGGTCCTTGCCTTTCACTTCGGCAAGGGTAACGCCTGCCTGAATGACACGAAGAGATTGTTGGAGGACGGACAATCCGGATATATATTCTTTAGGGAAAGCCACAATATTCATTCCATTTGCAGAAATCTCATAGTCGTCTGACGAAAGGAGCCAGGCACGGGCGGCCAATAATTGTTCCTTAGATGCTCCGGCATTAGTTTTAGATGCTGAGACACCAGCTTTCTTCTTTCCTTGGGAAACAGTGGATTTGTAACGGATTCGTACCGTCTCTCCTTCCGGTTTACGAAGTACGGCAAGGAAAAAGCCCTCACCCTTTGTACGGTGAGGCAGAAAACGATATACAGGAAAATCTTCACCAGCAAGCAAGTTTCCGGTAATGTTCCACGCTGCCGGAGCATCTACCGGAAGTATCTCTGCACCGAATTCATCACGCATCCAGCGGATATTTTCTTCATCTTCCTGCGTATTATACGTGCAAGTGCTATAGATAAGCAATCCACCGGGTTTCAGACTGGGCCATATATCGGAGATGATACGTCGCTGACGTTGCCAGCAGATTTCCACATTCTCCGGACTCCATTCGCTGACGGCAACGGGATCTTTACGGAACATACCTTCACCGGAACAGGGAACATCGGTCAATATAACATCGAAGAAGCCTTCCAGATCAGCAAAGTCTGCCGGATCGTTATTGGTTACCACGACACCGGGATGCCCCCACTTCGTCAGATTCTCCGCCAGGATTTGCGAACGGTTACGGATCACTTCATTTGCTACCAACAGGCTGCCTGCAGGCAATACACTGCGGGCATGGGTAGATTTTCCACCGGGAGCGGCACAAAGGTCAAGCATCACGGAAGGCGTTTCACCGATATATTGCTTTAATGCTTGCTCCACAAACATGGAAGATGCCTCCTGTACATAATAGCATCCGGCATGAAACAACGGATCGAAGGTAAACGTCAACCGACGGTCGAGATAAAATCCTGTGGAAGACCAGAGCACACGCCCGGAAGAGGTATGAAAAAGACTGAATGAAGAATCGGGTAGTTTTTCTTCATTCAGTCGTATGCTTACGGGCTGTTCGCCATTTAAGGCGTCAGCCAGTTTATTATATTCTTCATCTCCCAGGAGGAGACGGGTACGGTCTGCAAAAGATACGGGTAAATCCATGTGCCAAATTATTTTATGTCCGCAAAGGTAATGCAAATCGAATGCAGAACTTTCATGCTTG
>OHIU01000957.1_pt1 | contig 11643 bp, 9 predicted proteins | sample 1568281 | NCBI WGS metagenome assembly OHIU01 (sample SAMEA3879543, study PRJEB24766) | human gut metagenome | biome: human-associated habitat; feature: feces | place: USA | collected 1985/1987 | reverse complement strand
AGAGTATTTACACCGGATATGGTACTGGGAGCGGAACGCAAGGGGCTGAAAGTAACCTACAGCACCGATACCAGACCTACGGAGAGCATCCGACAGAATGCCAAAGGTACGGATCTGCTGATCCTCGAAGGCATGTACGGGGAGCCGGACAAGCTGGTGAAAGCCAGAGAGCACAAGCACATGACCATGTACGAGGCAGCGAAGATTGCAAAAGAAGCAGAGGTTCCGAAATTATGGCTGACCCACTACAGCCCGTCCATGACCAGACCGGAGGAATTCATGGAGGATGTGCGGAAGATATTTCCGGCGGCTTATGCGGCTAAGGATGGCTGGACCATGGAACTGAAATTTGATGAGGGAGAGTGAGCAATCTTATGAAGAAAACCAACACATCCGTGACTAAGATCACAGTCTTGTTCATCTTCTTACTCGTGCTGGTGGTAGGATATTATGCGTATCTGTCCGGAACACACCGCACTGAGCAGCAGGAAGCGGTCATGTCGGAGGTGGATACGGCACTTTCCAGGGATCTGGACAATGATTATCCCGCCACGCCCAAGGAAGTGATCAAATATTACAATGATCTGATGAAGTGCTTTTACAATGAAGAATGTACGGCGGAAGAGCTTCAGGATCTTGGCAGAAAATCACTGCAATTATTTGACGAAGAACTTCAGGAAAACAATGACGAAGATACTTATCTTATCCGGTTGCAGGGTGAGGTGCAGAACTATAAGGACAACAAGAGAAAGATAACAAGTGTTTCTCTTGCACCCAGCACAAATGTGGACTATTATTCGGTAGACGGATATTCTTTTGCAAGAATTTCCTGTGGATATACCATGACGGAAAACGGTAAAAAAACTTCTACCGTTATGGTATATCTCTTACGCAGGGATGACAGCCGCAGATGGAAGATATACGGTTGGGAAACGGCGGATCAGTTGAACAGTAAGCTGGAACAGACAGACAATAATTAGAACAAAGCAGGCAAAAAAATGACACAGACAGAAAAACAAAAAGACATTTATATTTTGGGGATCGAGAGTTCCTGTGATGAGACAGCGGCATCGGTGGTAAAAAACGGCAGAGAGGTACTTTCCAATGTGATCTCTTCTCAGATTGCCTTACATACGTTGTATGGCGGCGTGGTGCCGGAGATCGCATCCCGGAAGCATATCGAGAAGATCAACCAGGTCATTGAGCAGGCACTTGTCGATGCCCATGTGACACTTGATGATATCACGGCGATCGCGGTGACCTACGGACCGGGACTGGTGGGGGCACTTCTGGTGGGGGTATCCGAAGCCAAAGCCATCAGCTTTGCTACCGGGATTCCCCTGGTAGGTGTTCATCACATTGAGGGACATATCAGTGCTAATTTTATAGAAAATAAGGAATTGGAGCCTCCGTTTATCTGTCTGGTGGCTTCCGGCGGACATTCCCATCTGGTGGTGGTCAAGGATTACGGAGAATATGAGATCATCGGACGGACCAGGGATGATGCGGCGGGTGAGGCTTTTGACAAGGTGGCCCGTGCCATCGGGCTGGGCTATCCCGGCGGACCTAAGATTGATAAGGTATCGAAGGAGGGTAATCCCGATGCGATTCATTTTCCCAGAGCGGCAGTAGCGGAAAACGAGTACGATTTCAGCTTCAGTGGTCTGAAATCAGCAGTGCTGAATTACCTAAACGGCTGTCAGATGAAGGGTGAGAGCTATAATCAGGCGGATGTGGCTGCTTCTTTCCAAAAAGCGGTGGTAGATGTGCTGGTAAGCCATTCACTGCATGCTGTGAAAGCCTATGGCCTGAACAAATTCGCCATTGCCGGCGGCGTGGCATCCAATTCCTCTCTGCGGGCAGCCTTTGAAGAAGAGTGCGGCAAACGAAATATTGCATTTTATCACCCTTCACCTATTTTCTGTACAGACAATGCAGCGATGATCGGTGTGGCGGGCTATTATGAATATATCAAGGGTGTCCGCAGCGGCTATGACCTGAATGCGGTTCCGAATTTAAAATTGGGAGAGCGTAGCGCGGAGCAATCCGTAGGCATCAAAGTCGGGGGCTTTTGACCCCGACATCTTAAATATAGAAAGACTGACATAAATATGATAGACAGAGTAGCAGAAGAGTATTTAACAGAAGATTTTGTAGCATATAAAACAGAAAAAGAGGATGAGAACAAGGAAAAACCGCGTTGCACCGCCATTATCCTCGCAGCGGGCAGCGGAAGCAGGATGCATTCCGCAGTGGCAAAACAATTCCTTCCGTTAAAGGGCAGACCTCTGATCTGGTATGCATTGCATGCGGTAGAAGAGTCAAAGATTATAGATGACTGTATTCTGGTGACTTCGGAACAGGATATTCCTTATGTCCGGGAAGAAATCGTGCAGAAATACCATTTTACGAAGGTGAATATTATTACTTCCGGCGGAGCGGAACGGTATCTCTCTGTGAGCAGGGCATTGCAGCTGATCGCAGACGGCCGCTTGAAGTGTCCGAATGAGCACGGCTATGTGTTTATCCATGATGGCGCAAGACCTTTCCTGACAGAGAAAATCCTGGAAGACACCTATGCGGCAGTTCGGCAGTGCCGGGCGTGCGTAGCAGCGGTACAGAGCAAGGATACTGTTAAGATCAGTGATGGAGAGGGATTTGCATTGTCCACACCGGACCGCAGGACCGTCTGGAATATTCAGACTCCGCAGGTATTTGAGACCAGCCTGATTTTACAGGCATATGAGAGGCTGCAAAACAGGCTACCAAAGCTGCAGGAGCAGGGCATTCAGATAACGGACGATGCCAGCGTGGTGGAGATGTTTACGGAGTCCCGCGTAAAGCTTGTGGAAGCTTCTTATCAGAATATTAAGATCACGACACCGGAAGATATGAAGACAGCCGAGGCATTTCTGGAGGATTAAATCCTCCGTGCCCCGGCTGCTTTTATATAGTTCTATCTTTTCTTAGCACTCTGCTTTATACTATTTCTCCCGCATGGCACTGGGAGTTACTCCGTATACTTTCTTGAATGCACGTCGGAAAGTATTGGAATTATTATATCCCACAGCGATATACAGTTCATTTAAGCTGATATCAGTCTCCTTGATCAGTCTGGCAGCCTCCGTCATGCGGATATTCTCCAGATAAGTGGAGAAGTTGACCCCGGTCTTTTCCTTGAACATATGGGAAAAATAACTCTCGGAGATCTGAAATTCATCTGAAATCTTGTTTAAGCCCAACGAAGGATCTTTATAATTGTCCTTAATATATTTCTCGATGGTAGAGGATAAGGTGTTGTCATCCTCTTTATTACTGAAGAGATTACACAGGGATAATGCAAGATCTTCGCACAATTTGAAGGTCAGGTGCTCATTGAAACGTTCATCCAGCACCTTTACAGCTTCGGGATCCGCATCCTGAGGCAACTCGAATCTTGCTTTTAATAAAGTGTTGCGGATATCTGACAGCAGGTACTTTAACAGGTTGACCGGCAGGGTACGTTCCTCGATATTCTCCTGATGGATCAGGTTGAACATCTCCAATACCTGCGGCGTATTGCCCGTGGAGATGAAGTGGATCAGCTTCGTTGAGATCTCCGGCGGATAATAGAACACGTTGGAATCCTTCTTAATAAATTCATACGGGAAGAAAATATAGTTCTTCGTCGTATAACTTACGGCTTCGGAGGCCTGCTGATAGCATTCCCATACATTCATCAGGGAATCCGTATTGCGTCCGATACCGGCGAAGAGCCAGATGTCGTAAGTATCCAGCAGATAATCATGAAGTCGTAAAATACAATTGTTGATCTTCAGGATCAGATCATTTCCCTCTTCTTCGGAACAGTGCAGCAGAACGGAATAGGTCCGGTCCGAGGGGCTGAAGTAGAAAAGAGGTGTACCGAAGAAATTCTCCAGTGCGGACTCAATGATCTGCTCCAGCTCCTCGACAGATTCCACGCCGCCGGGAAGAGCGTTTTCTACATTATCGCCAAAGTTATTATAGTACACAATATATAACACATTATAATAAGAAGAAGCAGTGATTCCCAGATAGTTTTCCATATAAGTCACTTCGTCTTCGGAAGTGGCGGTACCGGACAAAAGCTGTCTGACATAAGAGGTACAGATAATCGGACGCTGGCTGTCCACGACCTCCTGCAGATTCTTCTGTACTTCCACAGCAGTCTGCAGCTCCTGACCGAGTTCAATAATAGGCCGAACATTCCGACGGGAAAAATAATATACCAGAGAACCGCCGATCACCAGTGCAGACATTGCCAGTAAAATGAAAAATAACTGTGTGCCTCCCAGCCCCCCGGTCACTTTATAGGGAGGAAAACTGAAATAATAAGAATAATTGGTGTTATCAGAAGTATATTTCCCTAAAGTAAAAGTCTGACCGTTCAGACGGACCTGGGCATATCCTTTATTAAAGTCCAGGGAATCCAGCATTTCTGCGGAAATGCTGTCCGGGGCATTTATCGTAAGCACAGTGGAGGTATCTTCCGCGGTCACCACCAGAAAATTATCACCATCCATCTGTACACAGTCGAACAGATCTGCCATTTTATCCTGTTCGAAGATAAAGCAGACCTTCGCGTTGGCATCCATATAGTAGAGATCGTTCAGGTCGATGATATACATATAGTATTTTTCGCTGTAATTTGGCATGAACTGATCCATGGGAAGAAAGCGGTTCTTGTATTCCGGTTCCGTCATGTAGGAGTGCCACAGTTCCTTTTCGGTAGAAGAGTACTTCTGGATCCAGTTATAGAACCGCTTTGCGGATATAAAATAAGTAGGATTCAATACATAGTCTGTCTCCGGAAAATAGACAAAGGACTCTTTTAACGGTAGAAGCGCCTCTGCATATACATTTGTCGCCAGGGAATTCTGTAATTCATTCCCCATCTCCGTAAAGGGATAGTAGGTATTATGATAATTCATGACCTTACGGAAGGTGTCGTTCTGCAAAAGCTGCCGGCAATACACCTCCATAATGTTCAGATCGCTTTCAAACAGCTCCGCATTGCTGATCAGGGTTGTCTCGTTCTGCTGATCATAAGAATCACGTGCGTTATTTATCGTAGAACGGTATAAAAAGAGGAACAAAACCAGAATGATCAGCAGGAAAATACTGTAAGAGGTTACCATTTTCAGCATTAATGTACTGTTGTGGCTTGTATAATTTGTATCATTAAGGGTGTCTTTTTTATTAAAAATCATTCATGATCACTCCCGTGTCTCAATTTTTTTAGATAATATACCGAATAAACCATGTCTATTGTATCAGTTACTTACAAAGGAAGCAAGATGTAACCACTTTCAAATTTAAAAATATCAAATGTAAGTACTTTCAAAGAATGCAGTAAAATCAAGGGTTTGCAGAACCGGTGGTCAAAATTTGCACCCGAACGCAAAAATTGTAACTTGTTTTTCCGAGTGACGGATGGTAAGGTGAGGGCAAGTCAAGGGAATGACCCCACGACAAATCATGATTCCAAATTTTTAGGGAGGAACAAAATGAAGAGAAAAGTATTATCCGTACTTTTAGCATCTGCTATGGTAGCTTCCTTAGCAGCATGCGGAAGCAACAACGATGCTCCTGCACAGAGCGCAGCAGCAACTGACAGCGCAGCAGCTTCTACCGAGGCTTCCACCGAAGCTTACAATCTGGAGGAGATTAACGTAGTAGTTAATGGTACTCTGACCGCAACCGTTGATAACGGCCAGGCTGAATTCGTTCAGCAGTGGGATGATGCAGTATCCGAAGCAATCGGTCATCCTATTAAGATGAACATCCAGCAGTTAGACCACTCCGGTTATACCGATGCAGTAGGTCGTCTGTTCGCAGGCGGTGACTATCCTGATGTAATGATCATGAGTGCAGATATGTTCAAGCAGTATGCACCTACCGGTCTGCTGTGGGATATGTCTGAAGCATATGCAAACGCTAAATTCCAGTCTCACCTGATCCTGCCTGAGATCAACGAGAACCTGAAGGATGAGGAAGGTCATCTGTATGGTTTCGCTCCTACCTATGGTAATGGATGTGTTACCTATGTTAAGCAGGCATGGTTAGATGCAGTTGGCCTGAAGGCTGAAGACATCAAGACTTATGATGATTACTACAACATGCTGTTAAAGTTCCACAACGAAGATCCCGATGGTAACGGTGTAACCGGTGATACCTATGGTGTTATCGCAGCTGGTTTCGTTGGTAACGAAGCTCCTTACGTAAACTATCTGCCTGAGTTCTGGCAGGATTCTTATCCCGCAATCCTGCAGGATGACAACGGTACCTGGTACGATGGATTCCAGACCGATGCTACCAAGGCAGCTCTGTTAAGATTACAGCAGGCTTACAAGGATGGCGCTATCGATCCTGAGACCCTGACCGCTTCCACCAAGATCGCTCGTGAGAAATGGTTCTCCAACGATCAGACCGGTTCTTCAGGTGTATTCACTTACTGGGCAGGTTCCTGGTATCAGACTCTGACCGATAACCTGATCAAGAACGGTGTTGACGAGAAGCTGGTTGAGCTGGCTCCTATCGCTGAGGTTGGCGCTTACCTGAACAGAGAAGCTCCTGTATGGGTTATCATTGATGACGGTGACGGAGACAACTCCCGTGAGCAGGCTATCTTCGATGCATTCATCGAGACCATGATGGATGGCGACAAGGTGCAGACTCTGTGGACCTACGGTGCAGAGGATGTTCACTGGTCTACCAAGGCTGAAAGCTTCACCATCAATGCAGGTACTGACAAAGAGAAGTCTTACGAGTACGAAGACGGTACGTTCCACTTAAAGCAGTCTCCTAACGATCCTAACTCCGTATGGAAGAAGAATGCTATGGATCCCGCTCTGGTTATCTGCTCTCTGGACAACGGCTTTAACGATATTTCCAGCCTGGCTGCAGAAGGTAACAAGTTCTTCACCGAGAACTGTAAGGATGCTCCTCAGTCTCCTACCTCTGAGACCTACACCAACGAGTCCGGCACCATCTATGATGCTAAGCTGGCAGCTATCACTTCTGTAGTAGTTGATGGCGGCGATGTAGATGCAGCTATGCAGACCTACGTTGACACTGTTGGCTCCATCATTGATCAGTGCTTAGCTGAACTGAATCAGTAATAATATCTGCAATATCGTAGCAGAAGCTACAAAAACATGATATAATTATCCTGTCCCGCCGGGATGCAAAAACCCATGGGACAGGATATTTTAGAGAGAAAAGAATGTGTGAGATGAAGTCGAAAGGAAGAGGGATGGTATGAGCAAGAAAAAGAAAATCACCACATCCACCGGCGTAGAAGTACGTCACAAGCCTCTTGGTCTTAGGATCTGGAATAACAGAGGCTATTATTTGATGTTCCTGCCTGTATTTGTGTTCATTTTGATCATGTATTACTGGCCCATGCTTGGTATTCGTTATGCATTCTACGATTACAAGCCCGTAGGTGCTCCTACTTTTGTAGGACTGAAGCATTTTTACAGTATGTTTAAGACCGATGCGTTCTGGAGTGCATTCAGAAACACATTGGAACTGAGTATTATGAAGTTATTGATCACGACCTTCACTGCGGTTATCGTATCAATCTTCTTAAATGAAATGGGAAATCTCTTTGCAAAGAAAACTTTGCAGACTATCATATATCTGCCCCACTTTATGTCATGGGCAGTAGTTGCATCTATCTTCAGCTTGTTCCTGTCTCCTTCCTCTACCGGTCTGGTAAATGGATTGCTGCGTGACTGGGGCATTCTGGCACCGGATGCCAAGGGAATTTATTTCCTGGCAAGCACTGCATGGTGGAGACCGATCTTCTACCTTATCAATATTTGGAAAGAGACCGGTTGGGGAACCATTATCTTCCTGGCTACTCTGGCAGGTATCAATCCGGAGCTGTATGAAGCAGCGGATATCGACGGTGCAACCCGTATGCAGAAGATGCGTTTTGTAACGCTGCCTGCACTGTCCAATACTATTATCACTGTATTGATCCTGAACCTTGCTAAGGTTATGAACATGTTCGAGTCCGTATTCGTATTGTACAACAATGCGGTATACAGCGTATCTGATGTTATTTCTACTTATATTTATCGTCAGACATTCGCAATCGCTCTGCCGAACTATGGTTACTCTACAGCAGTTGGTCTCTTCAAGTCCCTGGTTGGCTGTGTCCTGGTACTGATATGTAACTGGGCTAGTAAGAAGACCCGTGGCCGTGGCATTGTATAGGAGGTGTTAAACGTGGCAAAGACAGCTTATCGTAAACCTAAGAAAAAGGTTCATGTATTCGATATTGTAAACTACATCGTATTTATTCTGATCGGCCTCCTGGTACTGGTACCTATCTGGAAGGTAGTAGTAGACTCCTTCAATGCTGTGGGTGTATATCAGTTCAGACTGTGGCCGGAGGATTTTACATTAGATGGCTATAAGACCATCATTCATACCCAGAGACTGTACAGACCTTTCATCAACTCCGTTATCACAACTGTGCTCGGTACTTTCCTTGGTCTGCTCCTGTCCACCCTGGGTGGCTATGTGCTGATCCAGTTTGATATGCCCGGACGTAACTTCTTCGCATATTTCCTTCTTTTTACCATGATCTTCTCCGGTGGTATGATCCCCGAGTACCTGGTAATGAAGCAGTTACACCTGGTTAACAGCATGTGGATCCTGGTTGTGAAGCACGGTATGAACGTGTACAACCTGGTACTGATGCGTAACTTCTTCGAAGGAATACCTGCCAGTCTGTTCGAGGCGGCGGAGATCGACGGATGTTCCCCTATGGGAATCTTCTTCAAGATCGTGCTTCCTCTGTCCAAGGCAGCTCTGGCTTCCATCGGCCTGATGTTCGCAGTTACCGTATGGAATGACTATTCTACCGTTAAGATCTATATTACCAATCCTGATCAGGTTAACTTCCAGTATCAGTTACGTAATATGATCATGGATGGTGATACCCCTACCACACAGTATTCGGTATCCCAGAACACTCTGTTCTATGCAGCGATCGTATGTGCAATCCTTCCTTTCATGGCACTGTATCCTTTCCTGCAGAAATACTTCGTAAAGGGTGTTAATATCGGCGCTGTTAAGGAGTGATTTTCTTCTCGCATGTATTTAGACTTAGACAAGGGAAACTTCGGTTTCCCTTGTGTTGTATTTCAAGAGAAATCCGAAAACATGTTTCCTACATTGCAGGATGACAGATGCGCAGGGGAAGCGCAGAAATGAGGGCAGAAATGAACAGAATTTTTTGGGCTGCAGATTCCACAGTCCAGACCAATGACTATACGACCTATCCGCAGACAGGCATTGGTCAGGTATTTCCTTTATTTGTAAAGCCGGAATATCAGGTATGCAATCATGCCAAGAACGGCAGAAGCACTAAAAGCTTTATGGACGAGGGGAGACTGAAAGCCATAGAGGAGAAAATTGGTGCAGGAGATTTCCTGTTTATCCAGTTTGGACACAATGACGAGAAAAAAGAGGATCCCACCAGATATACAGAGCCTTTTTCCACTTACATGGAGAATCTCGAAACCTTTATTCGCGTGGCAAGAGATCATAGCGCTTATCCGGTGCTGATCACTCCTTTAGAGCGTAGATGCTTTATGGATGAGAAACACTTGGGGATCGGAGCACATTCCGATTATGTGGCTGCCATGAAGCAGACCGCGGAGAAAAATAATGTTCCTCTGGTGGATCTTTACAGCATGAGCCGTATGGAGCTGAAAAAAGCCGGAGAGAAGAACAGCAGAAGATGGTATATGTTCTTCCCGGAGGGCGAGTATAAGAATCATCCGGAGAAATCCGAGGATAATACCCACCTTCGTTATGACGGTGCTGTGAATTTCGCATCCATGATCGCCAGAGGGTTAAGAGAACTTGGCGGTATTTATGCAGACATGCTGTTAGATGATATAAATCTGTAAAAATTAAAAAAGAAAATCCTGTTCCGGAAGACTGAAAAGCCGTCGGAACAGGATTTTTTATTTTATAAAGTTTAGGAAGATCAGACGCTGAAACTGTTCTGCATTATCAGAATCCAGTTGGACAGGTTTCTATGCGAATGACTGCCTGACAGATGTGAAGGAGACGGCTTATTGTCTGAAACGGCTGATGGGGTATGTAAGGAATCTGGGAGATGGACCGGATTTCTATAAATGGCAGAGAGAAGTGAACTATTCGGAGAATGATGCTAAAGTCGTTCTGATTACAAATAGGGAAAACCATATGACTGACTGGGAGTTATATTTTGTCGGAAAAACATGCAAGGGTAGAAGATATACAAAATCAAATAGTAGAAATAGTTGTAACAATTAAATGATTTTGAGCACAATTTTGAAAAAAAACTGTATTCAATGCAAATGAGAAAAAGCCCGGAACCATGATAAAATGGGATTTTTCTCATTTGAAAAAATTAAAATAAAAATTGTGTAAAAATGTGTTGACAATAGTAATCCTTTTTGTTAGAATAGCTTTTGTCGTCAGATAAACATCAAAGATGACAAGGAAATGGACACACATTCGGAGAGATATCGAAGTGGTCATAACGAGGCGGTCTTGAAAACCGTTTGTCCGAAAGGGCGCGTGGGTTCGAATCCCACCCTCTCCGCTCTTGGAGAAGTACCCAAGCTGGCCGAAGGGGCTCCCCTGGAAAGGGAGTAGGTCGTTAATAGCGGCGCGAGGGTTCAAATCCCTCCTTCTCCGTTAATACTTCTCGGAAAAAAATAAGGCTTAAAAGAAACAAGACAGAAAACAGGCTGAATAATAAACCGTCAAAAAGAAATATTGAATTTTCTGACAAATTGCTTATTCATGATGACAACACGCACCGTTTTGTAAGTTACGAAAATGAAATACCTTTTGATAATTATATAAAAATTGATAACACAAATATATCTGCAAAAGAAACAGCACAAATAATAAAAAAGAAATTCAATTTATAGAAAGGAATAATTATGCAAATCAAAATAATGACAATTAACGATTATAAAATTGTATATAATCTTTGGCTATCGTGCAAGGCCGTATGATGAATTATCACCATACAGCATTTTTATATCCACTTTTTCTTTTTAAACAAGTATAGCAAAAAGATTACGATAAAAAAGCAAACAACGATAATCGAGCCGTAGCCGTAGTGCCAAGAAAGCTCAGGCATATCCTTAAAATTCATACCGTACCAGCCCGTGATAAGATTAAGCGGCAAAAACACGGTGGTAACGACTGTAAACACTTTCATCAAATCGTTTTGCTGAATTTCAAGCTGAGATTGATATGCTTCACGCATTTGGCTTACGATATCCTGCAAATTACGAACGGCATTAAGATAGCGGTCTGTTCTTGCGCCGATAATAGAAATCTTTTTAAGAGTAGGCTTTGAAAGCAAATCGTTATCGTTTGCGCTCATTTCATCAAAAATAATATCAAGCTGGAGATAATATCTTTTAAGTCGCATAAGCTCGTTTCGCCAATCAAGGATTGTATCAAGCGTATCCTTTTCAGCACCTGAAAGAAGCTTAGCCTCCTCATAATTAAGCCTTTCCTCAAACTTATCAAGGCAATCCATATCGCCCTTTAAAAGCTTGACAAAAAAGCTATACAAAAGCTGCTCGTTGC
>OHIU01000955.1_pt1 | contig 11673 bp, 10 predicted proteins | sample 1568281 | NCBI WGS metagenome assembly OHIU01 (sample SAMEA3879543, study PRJEB24766) | human gut metagenome | biome: human-associated habitat; feature: feces | place: USA | collected 1985/1987 | reverse complement strand
TGCCCGTTATCGGTTGCGTGGCCGATAACGGGCATTTTTACACTTTAGTTCTTTTGTTCCGTGCTGGCTACCAGACGGTCAAAGTCGCTCTGATACAGATGATCCTGAATGACGCGGTACTGCTCAAACTCGCTTTCGGCAAAGGCTTTTGCAATGGCAGCGGTGACTTTTCCCTTATTTTGCAGAATCTCTGCATCATTGAATTGCAGAAAAGCGTCCAGCTTGGAGGCCCAATCTGCCATGGTCATGGGAATATGCCGTCTGGCCTGCCGGGTAGCATAGTCCAGATACATGGTGACGATTTCGTTCAGTTCCTGCATTTCATCCATGGATAAGTAATTTTTTGCAACGGACACATCTGCCTTGACAATCTTGCCGTCAGGAGCATTCTTCCATGAGGTCAGCCCCATGTGTTCCTTGGTGTGATCGGCTCGTGCCATAATGACCTCTGCCGCTGTGCCGCCATGGACGGCATAGTGCATCTTATTCTGAACTGTGGCAAAGAAATCCTTTGTGGTCTGGCTATCGAGAGAGTAGTCCACAGCAGTGGCGTAAATATCCGTAATTTTCTGATAGAAGCGCCGTTCGCTGGCCCGAATCTCCTGAATCTCGGAAATCAGGTGATCGAAGTAGTCCTCATCAAAAATCTGCCCATTGATGAGCCTGCTCTTGTCCAGCACATACCCCTGCTTGGTGAAGGTGTCCAGCACCTTGGTTGCCCACTGGCGGAACTGCGTGGCTCTGCCGGAATTGATCCGATAGCCTACGGCTATGATGGCGGACAGAGAGTAGAACTTATAGTGATAGGTTTTTCCGTTATCCGCAACTTGTGCAAAATTTGCACAAGTTGCATCTTCGGACAATTCACCGCTTTCATATACATTTTTCAGATGCTTTGTCACAACGCTCCGGTCTACATCAAAAAGCCGTGCAATGGCCTTTTGGGTCAGCCAAACGTCGTGATCCTGTACCCGTACCTCAATGCCATCCTCATGGGCATCTTTCGTGAACACAAGGAAATCCACTGTGCTGTTGCGGATTTGCAGTTTATCCTTCTTGGCGTCTGCCATGTCGTTTCACCTCAATCTTCTTCGCTGGTTTTCTTCCCACGGCTCTTATAGACATTATACTGATTCTTGCAGCGGGGACTGCAAAAAGCGGAATTGGAGCGGCTGCTCAGGAACACCTTCTGGCAGTGCTTGCACAGCCGCAGGGGCTTCTCTCCGTCCACCAGCAGGAAGCTGAACATCATCTGGATGCCCAGCAGCAGCGAATGGAAGTCCCAATAGATGGTCGGTTTGTCCAGCAGCTCAATATGATAGCTGGGCGCAATGCCGCCGAAAGCAGCCATGCCTTTGCGATACAGATTCCGGGTATCCTCATCGATCAGGTCATAATCGTTGTAGTACAGAATAGATGTGGTCAGCGTAAAGGCCCAGTCCTTGAACTGCTGCGCCACCCAGTCATAGGCTTCAGCATACTCTCGCTGGAAGCTCATGGTTTTCGCCATGGGTTCACTCGCAAAGGTCATGGTCAGCGCCACCATCATGTTGTCGCCGGACACGCTCCATCTGGACTCAATGCCCTTCTTGACCAGATCCAGCTGGTCAAAGGGATAGAATAGCGCCAGATAGTCCTCGGTTTCCATGGATTCTGCCTTGATGAAGTGGTTTTTCGGCAGATAGACCGCCTCATAATCCATGAAGGACGGCGTGGTGGGCAGCGCTGTCATCAGGCCCAGCAGACCGTAATGGGTTACAAATTCCAGAATGGCCTTCTGCACCTCGTCCTCCGGGCTGCGGTTCATCATCAGCATTCCCACATTCAGCGCATCCAGCACGATTCCCGGCGCTTCCTTCAAGGGATTATATATGTCGGGCTTGGCATTCTTCCCCGGCGTGATATACCGCTTGCCGTCTGCGGCTGTTTTCAGTTCATAGCGGTCATACCGTACCCAATGGGAACGGGACTGCTCAAAGAGATTCTTCATGGCGCTGTTCCTCTCAACTCGTAATCCAACTATATATTAACCGTATTACTATTGTATCAACCGTCCTTGTCATCGTCAAGGGCGGCTTTCTTTTTTCTCGGTTTGGTTTTGTTTTCCCGGCGGATCACGGCATCTTTGCCCATGGTTTGCAGCAGTGCTTCATATTCCTCTACGAACTCGCGCTCCCGCAGAGTAATGCTGTAGTCCCTTTCCAGCTTTTCACTCAGATGCTCATACATCCGCCTTTGCAGCTTTTTCTGAATGGTCATACGCAACTTTCGGATATTCCGGTCGGACTGCCCACGGATGGCAGCAAGCCTTGTGGTGCTGTATTGCTTGACGAACAGGTAATACAGTACCTCCTTCTGTTCATCACTGAGGGTGAAGAAGAGCTTGGAGAGAAAACGGTTTGCTGTCAGCTCATGCAGCTCGTAGGGACAGGAGAAGATGATGTCGAGAAAATTTCCCTGACAGAGCTGGCGGAACCTTGGCAGATTCATCCAGAGGGGAGCAATTCTCGGCTCTGGCACGGCCTGAAACTCCAACGGCACATCCCCGCGCAGGTTTTCGTGGTCACGCTCCCGGCGTTCCCGATTTCTGTCCAGCTTGTTCCACTCGTCTACCACAGTCAAAAAATCCGATTCCGTCCGGGCTGCTTCCTCCAGCCGCCGCACAGCCTCTGCGCGAATTTCCCGCTTGAGCCGTTTTTCGCTGGTGGGCGCGGCTTCCTCTTCCTCGTCCTCCAGCTCGGCGGCATAGTTTCTGGGATGCTCGTCCTGCTCCAGCTCGCTTTCCAGCTCCAGCGTGCGTTCCTCTGCAAGCGCTTCCTCCAGCGATTCGTTCTCCGGCGCACCGTCCGACGCATCCTCCCAATCGGCAAAGCTATCCTCATCCATTTCAAGGTCGGCTTCCTCTATTTGCTCCTCGGTATCTTCTTCCTCATCGGAAAAATCATCATCCCACAGCAGTTCATCCTCCCATGGTTCCACGACAGCTTCACCTCCTCGAAAAAATATTTTTCTTTTTCTCAAAAAACAGTTCCGATTTACACCCCGTTTTTCTCCTATTAGTGAAAGGGTAATCTAAACGCAAGTTACTAAGGTTACTATCTTAAACACAGAGGGTAGAAAGGAGAAAAAGAACATGGAAAACCAGCATAAAGACATGATTGGCTTACAGCCAACGGAACCGGACTTATTATACCAAAAACCAACAAATTACGCAAGGAGGAAGCCTATGGAGCAAACGAAACAGGAACAGTTCATCATTCGGCGCATCGGCGGCACCACCTATAAGGTAAGGGTCGCATTCAGCGAAACAGCGGTGGAGACCATGGAGGAAAAGATTCTGCGGATGATCCGCAATGAAGGGGTTACAAATGACGGCACTTGTGCTATAATGGAAGCACCACAAATGAGCCGTCAGTCTGAAAGGAGCGCCGAATGCGCATGAAACAGACTGAGGAAAAGATCACCGCTCTGTATGAGCGGCTAAGCCGTGACGATGACAATGCCGGTGATAGCAACTCCATCGTGAATCAGAAAAAATACCTCGAAAGCTATGCCCAGCAGAGAGGCTACACCAACTGCCGCCACTATACTGATGATGGATGGAGCGGCGGCAATTTCGAGCGTCCGGCATGGAAACAGCTGGTGGCGGACATTGAAGCAGGCAAGGTGGCCCATGTCATTGTCAAGGATATGAGCCGGGCGGGGCGTGACTATCTGCAAACCGGCTTTTACACAGAGGTATTCTTCCGGCAGCATGGCGTCCACTTTGTTGCCATTGCCAACGGCGTGGACAGTGATGACCAGAACAGCAACGAGTTTGCGCCCTTCCTCAACATCATGAACGAGTGGTATCTGCGCGACCTGAGCCGCAAGCAGAAAACCGCCATCCGGGTCAAGGGAGAATCCGGCAAGCCTACCACCAACTGCGCTATCTATGGCTACAGGAAAGACCCGGAAAACAAATACCATTGGCTGATCGACGAGGAAGCCGCCGCCGTGGTGCGCCGCATTTTCCGATTGACCATCGAGGGCAAAGGACCCTACGATATTGCCCGTATTCTCTTTGAGGATAAGGTGGAGACGCCCGCCGTGTACTTCGGCAAGCAGGGCAAGGGGATCTGGAAAAGCAAGGAGGAATTTTCAAATCCCTATAACTGGAGCGGCTATGTCGTGGGGCAGATTCTCTCCAAGCCGGAGTATATGGGGCATACGGTGAATTTCCGCTCCCACAAGCAGTCCTATAAAGATAAAAACGCCGTGATGAATCCCAAGGAAGATTGGCTGATCTTCGAGAACACCCATGAAGCCATCGTGGATGCAGAAACATGGGAGCTGGCACAGAAGCTGCGGAAAACACCACGGCGGCATGATACGCTGGGTGAAGCGAATCCGCTGACTGGTCTTTTGTACTGCGCCGATTGCGGAGAAAAGATGTATAACCATCGCTCCAAAGGCGGCACAGAGAACAATCCCTATCCATCTGACTTCTTCGATTGTTCCTCCTATACCCTCGCCCATCAGAAAAGAACTGCCGCCTGCTGCGGCCACTATATCACGACCAAAGCTCTGCGCACCCTGATTCTGGACACCATCCGCACGGTCAGCACCTTTGCAATTTCCAATCAGGCGGCGTTTATGGAAAAGGTGCGCTCTGCCTCCCAGCTCCGGCAGGTGGAAGCGGCCAAAGATGCCAAGCGAAAGCTGAGCAAGGACAAAAAGCGTATTGCTGAGCTGGACACCATCATCAAAAAGCTCTATGAATCCTTTGCTGTCGGGCGCATTACCGATGAGCGCTTTGACAGTCTGCTGGCAGATTACGAAGCCGAGCAGAAAGCGCTGCAAGCCTCTGTCGCAGAAGCAGAAGAAAAGCTGTCCGCTTTTGCGGAGGACGCCGCCCGTGTGGAGCAGTTTCTGGAGCTGGCAAGGAAGTACACGGACTTCTCCGAGCTGACTACACCCATGATCAACGAGTTTATTGAGAAAATCATCGTCCACGCCCCGGAGCGTATCGACGGTGACCGGGTGCAGGAGGTGGAGATCCACCTTCGCTTTATCGGGCAGTTTGAGCTTCCCGCACCGGAGCTGACCGAGGAAGAAATCAAGCGGCAGGAGCAGCTCAAGCGACATCGCATTAAAAGCCGGGAACGGTATCAGAAAATCAAGGCTGGTGAACACGCTGTCGGTCAGCCTTTCATGCTGACCTGCAAGTGCTGCGGGCAGGAATTTGCATCCAAACGGACGAACACCCTGTTCTGCGGTCCCAACTGCCGGGCAAAATTCTACCGGCAGGAGGCGGCAGAGAGCCGCAGCCGGGCGTGTACCTGCGAAAACTGCGGCAAGGAGTTTATCACAACAAGGTCAGATGTGAAATATTGCAGTGACGATTGTCGGTATGCAGCACAAATCAAACGGCAGGGCGCATGGAAGAAAGCCTTGCGAGAAGCTAAGAACGAGGAAGAAACGAAAACAGCATAAAATAGACGCAGACGGCGGCTTGCCCCAGATTGGGCAGGCCGCCGTTTTTGCGCAGAAATGGAGGTATCATGCGTATTTTTGAAATCGTAAAAGAAAATGTCAATCTGCGGGAGGCGGCAGAGCTGTACGGGATCGATGTGAACCGATACGGCAAAGCACTTTGCCCCTTTCACAACGACCGGAACCCCAGCCTGTATGTGGCCGACGATCATTATTATTGCTTCGCCTGCGGGGAGCACGGGGATGTGATCGACTTTGTGGGCAGACTGTTTCAGCTTTCGCCCTATGATGCGGCACGGAAGCTGATGGCAGATTTTCATCTCAGCCCGGACAAGCCGCCCAGCGCAGCGGCGCTCCACGCAAAACGCATCCGAACAGAAGCACAGCAGCTCATGGAAAACGAGCGGCTGTGCTTTTCTGTTCTGTCCGATTACGCCCGTGTGCTGCGGAACTGGAAGGTGCGGTATGCGCCGCAATCTCCTGACGAGCCTGTTCCCGCACGGTTCGTGGAAGCCTGTCACAAGCTCGATGAAACGGAATATTACTTAGATATTCTGTGCGCCGGGGATTCCCACGAACGTGCCGAAGTAATTCAGCAGCAGATGGCGGACGAAAAGCTGGACGGGCTGCGACGGAGGTTAGAGAAAATTCACAAGGAGGAATTGGAAGATGGATATGACACCGCAGACGTGGCCTGAGTGGTACGACGGCAGGCACATCAACGAGGTGCTGTTCTGCCAGCAGTTTTTGGAGAAACACCCCATGAAATGTGTGCGTGGGCGGCTTTTCACCGTGGACGGACTGATCGAGGATGAGGGGCAGATCGGCAATCTCATTCTGGAGGAAATCTCCGGTGTGCTGACCTCCGGACTGTCCAAAGTTGTGACAAATCTGCTTGCCAGCATCAAGCTGCAAGCGTATTCACCGCCGCTGCCCATTGAGACGGACCGCATCCACGTTGCCAACGGGACGTATTTTATGAACGGTAGCTTTACCGCCGATAAGAGCTACTGCAACAACCGGCTGACGGTCGCCTACAACCCTGACGCACCCACTCCGAAAAAGTGGCTGCAATTCCTATCAGAGCTGCTGCAACCGGAGGACATTCCAACCTTGCAGGAATTTCTCGGTTACTGCCTGCTGCCTACCACCAAGGGGCAAAAAATGCTCATGCTCATCGGCAAGGGCGGCGAGGGCAAAAGCCGCATCGGTCTGGTCATACGCTCCCTGCTGGGCGACAGCATGAACACCACCAGCATCCAGAAGGTGGAGAGCAACCGGTTCAGCCGTGCAGACTTGGAAAACAAGCTCCTGATGGTGGATGACGATATGGATATGAGCGCCCTGCCCAAGACCAATTATATCAAATCCATCGTGACTTCTGAGTGCAAGATGGACATGGAGCGCAAAGGCGTTCAGAGCTATCAGAGCCAGCTCTATGTGCGTTTTCTCTGCTTCGGAAACGGTGCGCTCACCGCCCTGCACGACAAGTCCGACGGCTTCTTTCGCCGCCAGATCGTGCTGACCACCAAAGACCGGCCCGCTGGCCGAGTGGATGATCCGTTTCTGGTGGATAAGCTGCTGCGGGAAAAGGAGGGCATCTTTCTCTGGTGTCTGGAGGGGCTGCACCGGCTGATCCGGAACAACTATCAGTTCAGCATTTCGGGCAAAGCCAGAGAAAATATGGAGACGTTCAAGCGCAGCAGCAACAATGTGATCGAGTTCCTGCAATCCGAGGGCTACATCCGTTTCAAGGCCGACAGCGAGGCCAGCTCCAAGGCGATCTATGAAGCCTATACGAGATGGTGCGACGATAACGCACAGAAGCCCATGTCTGCCAACCGGGTCAGCTCTGAGCTTGCACAAAATGAGCGGCTTTACAATGTAGAGGCCACCAACAATGTCCATGTCGGTGGCAAGCGGGTGCGCGGTTTTATGGGCATTGAAGTGGTCAACCCACTGCCGTATTAAAAATGAGAACCGGACTTCAAAATTGCCGTACACGCCGTACACTCTGTACGGCATTTTTCAACTTCATCCGCAAAATACGGTTTTGCTTGTGCCTTTGGTGAAGCAATTCACAGCATCGTGTAAAATCTGCCGCTGAATCGGCGTTCGGTACACAAAACCGGCGTACAGCAGCGTACACAAGCCGTCTATGCCGTACCGAGCCGTACACGGACAGCCTATTTTAACGGCTTCAAAATCAATGCTTGTGAAATCCGTAAAGATTTTTGTCGTAGGTCGAACGCACTGCACCATCAGGTGATTTACCGAAGCGTGAATCCGCTGCTCCGGATTGCGGCATATCCTGCCGTTCTGTATGTTCTCACACAGAACGATGAAGCCGATAGGGTGCTGCTGTGTACAGGGCATCACGGACGGAAATCTGAGTGGATTTGCGGAACGGCAGATTTTTCACCGCAAAGCGTACACAGTTCACTTACTCAAAAACCAATATCACGAAAATATGGAGGTAAAAAGTTGATGAAATCCAATCTGAGAAATGAGATCAAGTCGTACATCGTCCGTCAGGGCATGACCATGCAGGAGGTGGTCGATCTGCTGCATGACGAACACGGCTGGTCTGACAGCGTATCTAACCTGTCCAATAAGCTCCAACGGGAGTCCCTGCGCTATGTTGAAGCCGTCCAGCTTGCCGATGCGCTGGGGTACGAAATCGTTTGGCAACGGAGAAAGTGAGGAGGGATTTTTATGACAGAGGCAGAGAAGAAACTGTTGCAAGCACAGCACCGCTTGGAGGAAGCGCAGGCACGGAACCGGGTCAAGGAACGCAAGGTCCGTACCCGTAGGCTCATTCAGGAGGGTGCAATCTTGGAGAAAGTGCTGCCGGAGGTGCGGACGATGGAGCTGTCTGCGCTGGAGGATTACCTGATGCAGAAGCTGCCGCAGCACAATTGAATCCGCTGGGAGGTCTCCGGGAAACCGGGGGCCTCCTCTTTTCCTCCCGTAAGGGCGCACTTACTCACCACCCTAAAGGGCAGTGGTATTTCCTGCGGAAATCGTGCGCTCTGCGAGGCGGATGCGGCTGCTGCGGCAGCCTCCAGACAATGCCACAGCACTTGCAGGGTGCTGCTGTCATCGTCTGCGCAGGTCGCAGTTGTTTCTGCTTTGGAAACAGCTTGCACCCTGCCCGCACAAACCTGCCACCGGCAGCTTTGTTTGCGGCTATGCCCGAAGCTCATCTTCGGGGCATTTTCTCTTTTGCGAAAGAGAAACAGAAAAAGGAAGAACGAGGTGAAGAAGATATGGCGATTTATCATTTGGAAGCGAAGGTGGTCAGCCGGGGCGCAGGCCGCTCCGCAGTAGCTGCTTCTGCCTATTTGAGCTGCTCCCGCCTGTATAACGATTACGACGGGATTCAGCACGACTACACGAAAAAACAAGGGCTTGTCTGGCAGCAGATGTTTCTGCCGGAATATGCCCCACAGGAATGGCAAGACAGAGAAAAACTGTGGAACGCCGTGGAGGAAGTAGAGACAGCAAAAGACAGCAGGCTTGCCCGTGAGTTTGTTGTGGCTCTGCCCATAGAGCTAAACCGGGAACAGCAGATCGAGCTGCTGCAAGACTTTATCCGGGAGCAATTTGTGTCCGATGGAATGTGCGCCGACGCTGCCATCCACGACACCGACGGTCACAATCCCCACGCCCACATTCTCCTGACGGTGCGCCCGCTGGATGAGCAGGGACGCTGGCAGTACAAGACCGAAAAAGAATATCTCTGTATGAGAAACGGTGAAGAACGAGGCTTCACCGCCGCCGAGTTCCGGGCGGCGCAGAACGAGGGCTGGGAGAAGCAATATCCCTACAAGGTCGGCAAAAAGAAGGTCTATATGACACCGTCTGCTGCCGAGGCGCAGGGACTCATCCGGGCTGACAAGCATCCGAAGAGCACCCGCTACGGCAGACAGAACCCCATCTCCGAACGTTGGAATAGTGAGGAGCAACTTGTGACATGGCGGGCTGCATGGGCGGATGTGACCAATCTCTATCTGGAGCGCGCCGGACGGGCGGAGCGAATCGACCACCGCAGCAACGCAGCCAGAGGTCTGGATGAGCAGCCTACCATCCATGAGGGATACCATGCAAGAGATATGGAGAAGAAAGGATTGATTTCCGACCGCTGTGAGATCAACCGGCAGATACGATCAGACAATCGACTCTTCCGGGAATTAAAACGGCAGGTAGAAAAACTGGCAAAGACAATCAGCGCAAATATCCCTGCCATCGCCAGACGATTGGAACAGCTCCGGGGTACAATGATTATGATCCGCTATTATCTGTTCCATAACCGTATGCAGGCATCCTCCGCAAGTAAATGGATCTCTATGATCACACCGGTTTTGAAGAAATACAAAGCCATCACAAAGACAATCCGGACAAAGCAGGCTGAAAAGAAGTCCCTCCATTCACAGAAAAAGGAACTCAACTTTCTGCAGCCGGTTCAGTACTATCAGATCAGCCGGAAGATCACGACTCTTACTGAGGATATTGAGGAATTACTATCGCTGAAAGAACGACTTATCTCTGATAATTATTTTCACAATGAATCTGAAATTAAAACTAGCGAATTAACTCTACAAAAACAGCAAGATTTTTTAAATAAACTGAACTTACAAAACGAAAACTTATGGAACCAGCTAACAGAAAATCAAAAACTATTTCAGGAAATAAAAAAAACTGTTTGCTCTGAAAAATTGGAGGAACTGTTTGACACCAGAGCTGATATGAGAGAAACCGTCAGAAATCAGATTTATCAGAAATTATCTCAGACAATAGGACAGGAATTCGATACATCCCTGTTTTATGACTCTGTCAGAGATATAGATAACCGCCTACTTGAAGATTCAGAAGCATTCCGTACCCAAGCTTTTCAAAAACAGATTGCAAAAGAATTGGGATTCAGGAAAGATCAATCTAGCCTGCAAAAAAGAAAAATTCAAGATTATCAACGATAAAGGGGATCACCTTTCTCTAATATTTATGTGCAAAACTATATAATATTTATATAAACGAAATTTTAAATATCAATTTTATGCCCTCCTGCGCTGTTTATTTGCAGTTTGCAAACCAACATTAATCCGAGCGCAGGAGGGCATATTTATATCTAAAACTCTGTGTTTCTCAGGTATAGCAGGAGAAGTTTATAAAATTTTTATGGGATAATGAATCTTTCTACGCTGTCCTGATCAATGAAAATTCGGACAATTCTACTGTTGAAGCAAGGGTATCAATTTCTGCAATTGCTCCCATTGAGATAACCATAGAAGCATTCGTCTCTGTTTCGTCATTCATTGTAAACTCTACTGTAAACTCTTCCTCCTGATCTTTATCCAGCACTTCTCCACCAAACCAATTGTAGCTCGGGCTGAGCATTGCCAGTTTGATCGTCCGGGCTTCTGAAGACTTTGCCTTGAATGTAACTTTGTAGTGCTCTCCCTGTTCAAGAACGATTCCATTCTGTTTTAGCTGTACATTCCAGTCCTCGGTTCCAACATTGCTAATCTTATATACGGCACGCCCATTCTCAAAAGAAACATCCGCTGCTCCCGGAGATGTAACCGCATTCTCCCAGCCTTCATTTCCGGAAGAAAAATCACTGTTTACCAGAAGGTTTTCTCCTACTGGCTGTTCACCGATATCCGGTGCATCAATTTTTTCAAGATTAATATTGTCAATACATATCCGATGTTTTTCTGTTATCTGCCTTCCTCCAACTGCTCCCATAGAAATACTGAGAAGCGCTTTCGGATCTGTTTCGCCTGTCATCTGAAAAACAGTCTCATATTTATTATAATCGGTTCCCAGTTCTACGATTTTTTCTCCCGAATAAGGTGTCCCGTCATCATCACTAGATCCATCTCTCTGGATCGCAAACATCAGCTCTCTTGGTATACTTGCCTTAGCATCAAGAGAAAGCCTGTACCACTGTCCCTTTTCAAGTTCCACATTGTTTTGCTTCAGCTGGATCTTCCATGCCGCATCTCCTGTATTATTAATTGTAAAATCCGCAGCATTGTCTTCGCTCAGGCTGCTTTCCTGGATATAAACTTCTGTCCCCGGAACGAGAAGTTCCGCACAACGTCCTGTATTTTTCACATGAACAGTCTCCCGTTTTCCTTCCAGATCCACATGGGCGATAAAACGGTTTGGTCTTTCTATAAAAACAGCCTTCCG
>OHIU01000951.1_pt1 | contig 11736 bp, 11 predicted proteins | sample 1568281 | NCBI WGS metagenome assembly OHIU01 (sample SAMEA3879543, study PRJEB24766) | human gut metagenome | biome: human-associated habitat; feature: feces | place: USA | collected 1985/1987 | reverse complement strand
GTTGATCCGGAAGGAGTAGTCTTCAATGGTCTTGATCTCTTCGGGGGTCGCCAGCTTCAGAGCGAGGGCGTGATAGGTGTTGAGCAGCGGGTCGCCCAGCTCGTCGTTTTTATAGGAGAATTCAATGGTGGGCTGCTCGAACACAACACCTTCCTCCACGCCGTAGTGCTTGGAGAAGGAACCGGCAGCGATGTTGCGGACGATGACTTCCAGCGGAACGATGGAAACCTTCTTCACCAGCGTTTCCCGCTCGGACAGCTCCTTGACAAAGTGGGTGGGAATGCCCTGCTTTTCAAGATAAGCCATCAGGCGGTTGCTCATCTGGTTGTTGATGACGCCCTTGCCTGCGATGGTGCCCTTTTTCAGCCCGTTGAAGGCGGTGGCGTCGTCCTTGTAATCCACGATCAGGAGTTCGGGATCGTCGGTGGCGAAAACCTTTTTGGCCTTGCCCTCATACAGCTGCTGCAATTTTTCCATTTGTGTTTACCTCCATATGTGTATTCATTGTCGGTTTTAGGAAACGGCGGCAGCCCACTGCGGCCCCCATCTCACACTCTTTAGAATACCACAATATGTGGCGGAACGCAATCATCATTTCCACGATATGTGCCGCTTTTGCGGGGCGAAAATTGGAACTTTTGTCTGCCCGTGCAGCCGCGGAAACCCGGTTATTTCCCGCTGTCGCCGTAGTTGGCGAGGACGCGGGCGGAGGGGTCGTTCACATTGCAGCCCTCCCAGGATTTGTTGGGCATCCAGAAGTCCACGATCATCTGGCTCTGTCCGGGATAGTATTTCTCGAAAATCTCCCGGTAAAGCAGGGACTCTTTGGTAAACGGCTGGGCATGGGTATACTTTGCCCGTTTTTCCTCAAATTCTTCCTGCGTATAGACGGTTTCGGCATATTCCTTGAGATAGTCCACCATGGAGTGACCCACGGCGTCTGAGAAGGCCGCCTTCTGGCGCCAAAGGATGTCGTCAGGCAGCAGGTGGTCCTTTTCAAAGGCGTGGCGCAGAAGGTACTTGCCCATGTCGTAGGTGTTGACCTTCATGGCCGGGTCGATGCTCATGACATACTTCACGAAATCCAGATCACCGAAGGGCACCCGCGCTTCCAGAGAGTTGACGCTGATGCACCGGTCTGCCCGGAGCACGTCGTACATGTGCAGCTCCCGGATGCGCTTCTGGCTCTCCTGCTGGAAGGCATCGGCGGTGGGGGCGTAGTCGGTGTACTTGTAGCCGAACAGCTCATCGGAGATCTCACCGGTCAGCAGCACGCGGACGTCGGTCTGCTCGTGGATGGCCTTGCACAGCAGGTACATGCCCATGCTGGCGCGGATGGTGGTGATGTCCCAGGTGCCCAGCAGGCGGATGACCTCTTCCAGACTGTTGATGACCATGTCCCGGTTGATGATGATCTCGTGGTGCTCGCTGCCCAGATAATCGGCGGTTTGGCGGGCATATTTCAGGTCGATGGCGTCCTCGCTCATGCCGATGGCGAAGGTGCGGATGGGCTTGTCGGAGCAGCGCTGCGCCACAGCGCACACCAGAGAGGAATCCAGTCCGCCGCTGAGGAGGAAGCCCACCTTGGCATCGGATACCAGACGCTTTCTGATGCCCGCGATCAGCTTTTCCCGGATGTTGGCGCAGACCGTCTCCATGTCATCGTGACAGACCTCCTTCACGGTGGTGATGTCCCGATAACAGACGAACTTTCCGTCTGCGTAGTAGTGTCCGGGAGGGAACGGCATGATTTTGCCGCAGATGCCCACAAGGTTTTTCGGCTCACTGGCGAAAACGATGGCGCCGGCATCGTCGTAGCCGTAGTAGAGCGGACGGATGCCGATGGGGTCGCGGGCGGCGATAAAGGACTGCTTCTGCGCATCGTACAGGATCAGGGCGAACTCGGCGTCCAGCATGCGGAACATGTCGGTGCCGTGCTCTCGGTAGAGGGGAAGCAGAACCTCACAGTCGGATTCGCTGCGGAAGGAATAGCCCTTTGCCAGAAGCTCCCGCTTCAGCGCCTCAAAACCGTAGATCTCGCCGTTGCAGACCACATAGCTGCCGTCCAGTGCAAAGGGCTGCATGCCGGACGCCTCCAGACCCATGATGGACAGCCGGTGGAAGCCCAGCAGCCCGTGACCGGTGTCAACGATCCGGCTGTCGTCGGGGCCGCGGGACAGCGTCTTGTCAAAGCCCGCCTTAAAAAGAGAAAAATCGGCATCGCCTGAACAGTAACCCATAATAGAACACATGATAAAAACCTCCGTAAAAGTTATCAGCATCCTACAGGGCAAGTGCTGTTCTCGCGGTGCCACCTGTATTTGTTCTCATTTCCAAGCTTCCGATAAAGCTCTGCCGCATAACGGGCGGCGTTCCGGCGCACCTACTGGGATCGCTCCTTTCGGATCGCAGCTCGAAAAGTGTTATTCACGCAGGCTCTGCCGTGCGGTTCCCAGCCTCCCGCACTCTCTGGGGGTGAGCCCCTGTGCTACTTCTCTTTTCTCAAACGCTTTTATACCGTATTGACTTTGCGTATGTCTCCTGAAGAAAAACGAAAAAGAGGCAATAACGCCGCAAAGGACTAAACCTTTGAGACGCCATTGCCTCTTGATGGTGGAAAATATACACCCGGAAAAGCCAAAAGTCAACGGTAAAAAAGCCGGAAAAGGGAACTTTTACAGATCGGCGCAGCGCGGCGCGGCAAAAGCCGCTCTTTTTCGGCAAAATGACCGGTGTGCGCCGGTGAACGGAGGGAACCGAAGGTCACTCCGTGGAGTGGTGCTCCTTGCCGAAGTGCAGCTCGCGCATGCCCTCTACCTCGTCGCAGATGGCCTTCAGGTTGCAGGAACCGCAGTCGGTAGGCATTCCCTCCAGGATCTTCGTCAGGCTCATGGTGATGTCCTTGACCGTCTTGGCGTCTCTGGTCAGCGCCGCGTAGTCCGCCTCCGGCGCGGTGATAAACAGCAGCTTCACCGCCAGAATGTTGCGGTTCTGCTTATACTGCCGGATAAAGTCCGCGCCGATGCGGCGGAACGTCATGCCCTTCTGCACCGCCTCCCGGCTGATACGCACCTGTTCCCGGCTGGATTCCGAGCTGGTGCGGATCATATAGCCCTTGGGGAACACATGGTACTTCACAAAGTCCATGTCCTGGATGGCCCGGAAGGCCTGCTCCGTGTCGTCCTCGTCATCTGACTCGATATCGCCCACCCGCAGCAGAGCGATGCGGGCATAGTGGCTGTCGCCGTTCAGCTCGTTCAGGTCCGGGCCGCAGACCACGATCTCGTCCCCGGGTACCAGATTGGAAGAGGAGGTCACACAGGTGAAATTCACCGCGCTTTTGCCGCTGCCGCCCAGCTCAAAGGCGGCGTCCCGCAGCATGACCAGCTCGAAAGCCCCGGTATCCTCCCAGGCCTCCGCCGGGTCATAGGCGTACCGCTTGGGCGTGGAGGCGCCGGCAAGCGCCTCCACCTCCCGTATGATCGGATTATACAGCTCCATCAGAACTTGATATCCACTTTCTTGCGGTCAAAGATCTTGTTGACCTGCACATAGGCCCAGCCCAGCAGCTTCTGGTCCAGGTTCCAGAAGTACACGACGAACAGTGCGCCCACGGCCACCGCCAGAATACGGATGAGCTTAAAGAGAAATTTGAAAACCTTACACATATCGTAGCCTCCTTAAATGGCAAGAGGTGTTCAGACGCGGGCCATGCCCTTCTGCCGTGCATACTCGGCGGCGCCCAGCGCGCCCATCAGCTGAGGATCGGTCTTCAGGTCGATGACCTTCAGCTTCAGCACGTGCTCGATGGCCTGCTTCAAACCGGCATTTTTGGCGCAGCCGCCGGTCAGAGTGATGGCGTCGGTGGCGCCGGCCTTCTTGCTCATGACGAAGCAGCGCTTGGCCACGGCCATCTGGATACCGGCGGCGATCTCGTCCATGGGCTTGCCTTCGCCCACCAGGGTGATGACCTCGCTCTCGGCGAACACGGTGCACTGCGCGGTGATGGGGATAACGTTCTTGGCCGTCAGGGACAGGTTGGAGAACTCGGGCAGCGTCATCTCGAAGCTGCGGGCCATGGCCTCATAGAACCGGCCGGTGCCGGCGGCGCACTTGTCGTTCATGGCAAAGTTCTTCACGGTGCCGTCGGTGTCGATGGAGATGCCCTTTACGTCCTGGCCGCCGATATCGATGATGGCCTTGACACTGGGGTCGGTGACGTGCACGCCCATGGCGTGACAGGAGATCTCGGAGATATTCTCGTCGGCGAAGGGGACCTTGTTGCGCCCGTAGCCGGTGCCGATCAGATAGCCCAGCTCCTCGGAGGAGTTCAAGCCCACCTTGTTCAGAACCTCCTCCATAGCCAGCTTGGCGGAGACTTCGGAATTGATCTTGCTGCGGATGGTGGTGTCGGCGCAGATCTTGCCGTTCTCATCCAGAATGACTGCCTTGGTATAAGTGGAACCCACATCACAGCCGCCGTAGTATTTCATAGTCGTAAACTCCTTTATATATGTAGTAGTTGAGAATATTACATGCAGTTTTCGTCGTCGAAATCGCAGAGGGAGGGATCGATCGGCTCGGCGCGCATGACCGTGCGCATGTACTCGTTGACCTTGTCGCGCATGGTCTTGCGGGAGACGGTGCGGGGATCCATCAGGTCATGCTCGATCCAGATCATGTGATAGCCGCGCTCGCGGCCCTGCTCGTCCAGGATGCCCTGTACGGTGGCCATGTTCTTGCAGGCCACGTTCTGGTACATGATGATGATGTTGGTGTTCCACGCCTCGCACTGGCGCCACAGCTCGTCCACCACGTTCTGGTAGCCGCCGTTGGTGTGACGGCGCATGACCATACGCTCGTACAGACGCGCCAGATCGCGCAGTGCCTCCTCCTTGTCCTCTGTCTCCAGGGGCTTGGTGAAGTTCAGGGATTCCATCTCCACTAGGATGTTGATGCCCCAGCAGTTGGCCAGCCAGTTGGAGAAGTTGGCGTAGTAGTGGGCGGGGCAGCTCCACACGATGCCGCGGTAGCGCATCTTGCCCACCCACGCCTCGTCGCGGCGCTGGTAGGACTGCATCAGCAGGTCGTTGACCTTGCGGCAGGTCTTCATGACGCGCGGGTCGATACCGCCGTCCATTTCGTAGTTCCACTTGCGGAACAGCTCGTAGCTGGGGCCGATGACCTGGGGATAGGCGGTCTTGTTGACCTCCCACTTTTCCAGCTCGTAGCGCGTCTCCTCGTTGAAGCGCTTCATGGCGGAGAAGTAGGCGTCCCAGCTCCACTTGGCGCCGGTCTGCTCCTCAATGAACTTGATGCACGCCCGGATATCCTCGGCGCCCATCTGCACCGTCTCCTCGTCCTCATACCGAACCGGGAAGCACAGGTGGAACACGGGCAGGTCGGGGAAGCGGCGGGACATATAGCTGGAGGCCATAGTGGAGCCGTCGCAGGGCATGGAGGAGGAGATAAAGCACTTGCCCATGTGGGGCAGCGCGTCGATGACCAGCGCGCCGCACTCGGAGGACGGCACCGGGCAGCAGTCCGCCGGCAGGCCGAAGGACTCCACCGCGTCGATGTAGGGCACGCAGGTCAGCTGGTCGATCTCGGACACCAGGAACACGGGCATCAGCTGATAGGGGATACCCAGCAGGTCGGGGAAGCCGGCCATGATCTGGCCCATGGTCATCTCATCGAACAGAACGACCTTCTTGTTCAGCTCGGAGCTGTTGCCGTTCTTCTTATCGCACTTGGCCAGGAACACCAGATTTTCCGCCACATAGCGGAAAATGTCGTAGGTCATCAGGTGGCTCATTTTCAGGGCGTTGCCCCGTTGACCCATGGTGTTCTTATCCATGAAGCTCACGCAGCACATATAGGAGATCATCCAGCGATACCAGAACGTGGTGTTCAGGGAGGGTATCAGATCCTTGGAGAAGGTGGCCAGCAGCATGCCCCAGACCTTCAGCCAGCCGGAGAAGTCGACGAGGGTGCTCTCCACGCCGCGCCACTCCCGGCGGACAGTGGCCATGTCACCCTTACGGTACAGGGCACCCAGATGCTTTTCGCCGTTGAGCAGCAGGTCCTTGCGCTCCGCGCAGGTCATGGCGGCAACGGTCTTGGCCTCCCGTGCTACACGGTTCATATTGTCAAGGAAATGCTCCTTCTGTTTCCTGCCAAAGGCTTTCCAGTCCGTCTCCTTGATGAGATCGAGAGCGATGGAGCCAAACTCCTTCAGGTTGGCGGCCTGCGCCTTCCAGTCCATCTCAGTCTTGGCGCGGAAGAATTCGGGATTGGGAAATTTCTTCTTGTCAGCCATCAGTTGGCACCTCCGTTCTGCTTGTGGAGCTTCTTGATCTCCAGCGACTCCACAAAGGCCTGCACGCGGGTTCGCAGCTGGCCGGAGTTGCCGTTGTTGTACAGACGGTCGATGCTCAGCACCGGCCAGTCATACTCCTCATGCATGATGTGGCTCACCAGCGCGCGCTCAAAGCCCCAGTAGTCGCAGTATTTCATCTGCTCATAGATGATTCCGTCAGCGTGATACTCCCGTGCCAGGCGGTCCGCCGTCTCACGGCGCTGCTGCACCTTCTCATCGGCGATGTAGCGGGCGCACTCGGAGTGCTTCATGATGTGCAGACAGATCTGGGGCAGGGCGTCCTCGTCGTCCTTCAGCTGGATGATCTCCCGGCCGGGGGTGGAGCCGAAGCAGTAGCGGTCGGACACCACCAGCGCGCCGCAGCCCTCGATGAGCTTGGTCAGCTGGGGGTCGTCGATCTCGCTGCCCACAATGGCGACACGGGCGCGGAAGGCGGGCTTGGGATCGGGCTTGCGCTTTTTCAGCTCGGTGAGCGTCTCCCGCAGGTAGGGGAGGATCAGGTATTTGGGACAGGTGAAGCTCACCAGATTCAGCACATGGAACTCGTAGCCGGTGATGACCGGGTTTTCCTCCTTGCGCATCTCGCCGATCTCGCTGATGATGGAACAGACCTCGTTGTGCTCCTTCACCGCCTGGCGGATGGCCGCGTCGGAGGTGTCCACGCCGTATTTCTCCGTCAGAGGATCCAGCACCCGGCGGCGCATCTGCTTGACGTAGGAATCCAGCGTGTAGTCGGTGATCTTGTAGGGGATGTCGCAGTGGGTGACGAAGAAATTGGGCTTGTCGTTGATCTGCAGGATCTCGAAGTGCTCCATGGCGCGGTTCATCATGGAACAGGCGTCCACGCCGGCCAGCGCGTCAAGGAACTGGTAGCCGCCCTCCATGCCGCGTTCCACCAGAGCGCGGGCATATTCACAGGTGTAGTTGGACATATAATAGGTAGCGATGTCCAGCGAACCGGTGCGGGGGGCGCGGAGCCGGACGGAGAAGCAGCCGGGCAGGTTCAGCAGCGGCTCAGGCATATGGTAGCAGGTATAGCCGATGGCCAGCTTCCCCTCTGCCTGTGCCTGCTTGACCAGATCGTTGTCGGCATTCTCCAGCAGGCTCTCGAAGTAGATCAGATGCTTCAGGTCTCTCAAGAATTACACCTCTCTCCTAATGTATTTCAATTATAAGATCTCCAGCTTGGTCAGGGCTTCGCGTGCGCCGCGGATGACAGGGGCATCCTCCGGCAGATCAAAAACACTAAGACCCTGGATATCATTGGCGGCGTGCTGTGGGTCGCTGCCGATGGTGGCCAGTATCTCTGTGCCGTTGATGTGGATATAGGGTATCAGCGATGGGTCTGTGACCCGGTTGACGATGGCGCCGCAGCGGTCGTACATCACCAGCTCGTCGGCCACCCGCTTGATGGTGTCGATGACCTGTGTACCCTTGCGGCTGGGATCGGTGATGAGCACCAGATGCGTCACCTTCTCCATCACCCGGCGGTTGATCTGCTCGATGCCGGCCTCACCGTCGATGACCACGTAGTCAAAGTCGTTGGCCAGCAGGTTGATGACCTCCTTCAGATAGGCGTTCACCTTGCAGTAGCAGCCCGCCGTCTCCGGCCGGCCGATGGCGAGAAACGAGAACCGCTGCTGCTCCACCATGGTGTCGAAAATGCGGTATCGTGCCTCGCTCAGCAGCTCGATGGCCTCCCGGGGCGCACCGTCCTCCACCGAGGCCACGATGCTCTTGCGGATGTCGTCCAGCGTCTCTTTCACCTCAACGCCCAGCGCGGTGGACAGTCCCACCGCCGGGTCGGCGTCGATGGCCAGAATGCGCTTGTCGGGATAGGCCTCCGTCAGCAGCCGCACAAAGGCGGCGGAGAGGGAGGTCTTGCCCACGCCGCCCTTACCGGCGACGGCGATGATCTTGGGGGAGTGCTCCAACAAGTCTCACGTCCTTTCGTGTTACCCGCCGCCGTCATTTCTGACCGAAATGGCGGCTATGCCACAGAAGTACGCGGGTTTGTGCAGTATTGTTAAATTCCTAACATCATACTACCACAAATACCGGCAAATTGCAATGAAAGTTTCGGCATTTTGTTGCATTTTTTGGTAGTATTGCGCCACTGGCCGGGGGAAAGGGGCGTGTATATTTTGCGGCGTTTTTACGCCTTTGCCCCTTTGACGCGGCGGCCATACCGTGCTATAATACGGGATAAAGTATTATCCCCCTCTTGAAAGGAGAGGCTTTATGCGTATCATCGATCTGGAGACCATTAACCAGGCCATGAACAACGAGACGCAGTTCGTCCTGCGCTGCGAGGAGGTATTCCACGACAAGGTGTCCTCCGCCGCGGCGGCTGTCCTGTCCGCCGGGCGTGAGCGCCGCATCGTGGCGCTGACCGGCCCCTCCGGCAGCGGCAAGACCACCACCGCCATGCGCCTGCGCGACTACCTGGAAAATCTGGGCGTCAAGGTCTGCCTGCTGAGCATGGACAACTTTTTCCTGCCCCTGGACCAGCGTCCGCCGGAGGCTACCGACTGGGAGTCCCCTTACTGCGTCAACGTGGACCTGCTGGTCAGCTGCATCGGCCGCCTGCTGGACGGCGAGCAGGTGGATATTCCCTGGTACGATTTCAAGACTGGCACTACCGGCGGCTATAAGCCCATGCAGGGCGACAAGGACTGCATCGTCATTGCCGAGGGGATCCATATGCTCAACCCCCTGATTTTCGATAAGATCCGCGGCGCGGCCACCGGCATCTATGTGGCGCCCCGCACCCGTATCCTCACCAATAAGGACCGCGTGGTTCGTCCCGAGCAGCTGCGCGTGGCCCGCCGGCTCATCCGGGACTACAACACCCGGGGCCACTCCCTGCGGGAGACGGTCGAGCGTGCCGAGAGCGTCAACGCCGGCGAGGTCAACTATATCCGGCCCTTTAAGAGCAACGCCGCCATTCACATTGACTCCTTCCACGACTATGAGCCCTGTATCCTGGCCAAGTGCCTGGCCAACATCCCCAACTTCCGGCAGGAACTGACGCCGGAGTATATGCAGGAGCACGACCTCACCGACCTGGTAGAGGTGGTGGAGAGCGTCCCGCCTTTGCACACGCCTTATGTGCCGCTGAATTCCATCGTCCGCGAGTTCGTGGGCGGCAGCAGCTATGAATATTGAGCAATAAGGGAGGTATCCTAACTATGAGCAGAATCATTACCATCAGCCGTGAGTTTGGCTCCGGCGGCCGCGAGCTGGGCAAGCGTCTGGCGAATGCACTGGGTATTCCGTGCTACGACCACGAGATCATCGAGATGATCGCCAAGGAGAACGGCTTCAACGAGGACTATGTGGCCAACGTAGCGGAAAAGAGCATCGAGGCCGCCTATCCTCTGACCATCGGCCACCGCTTCGGTATGCAGCCCTTCCAGATCATGGAGCAGCCCATCCGCGTGGCAGTGGCCCAGCGCCAGATCATCGAGAACTTCGCCAAGCAAGGCGACTGCGTCATCGTGGGCCGGGCCGCCGATGTTATTCTCAAGGACTACGACCCGCTGAACATCTTTGTCTACGCGGATAAGGACTCCAAGATCGAGCGCTGCCAGCGCCGTGCCCCGCAGGGTGAGCATCTGACGCCCCGGGAGATCGAGTCCCATATGAAGCAGATCGACCGCAACCGTGCCCAGCACCACCAGATGTACAGCGACAGCAAGTGGGGCGACAAGGGTTCCTACGACCTGTGCATCAACACCACCAAGCGCTTTGTCAAGGATATCGTTCCGTCCATCGCCAAGTTCTGTGAGGACTGGTTCAATTCCCACGGTTAATACATAAAAGGCCCGCGCTGCGGGCCTTTTACCGCAGAGAGGAAGGAGGCTGTTCTGTGAAAGTCCGTCTCAATGACGATCCCGAGATCGTGAAAACCATCCGCGAGGGCCTGAAACGCACCGGCGGCTACTGTCCCTGCCGTCTGGCCCGCACCGAGGAGAACAGGTGTATGTGCAAGGAGTTCAAGGACCAGATCGCCGACCCGAACTTCGAGGGCTACTGCCACTGCCGTTTGTACTACAAGGAGAAATAAAAAACCGGGCCGATGGCCCGGTTTTTTATTTCTTGATAAGCTCCTTCACCAGTCCGGCCACGGTCAGCACCACGCCGCCGATAAGCATGAAGTCCGCCAGGTTCCACACCAGCGCCCGTTTTTTGGCCTTTCGGTGGGGGAATTGCAGATAGTCCGTCACGCTGCCCCGCCGCAGCCGGTCCCATTGGTTGCTGATGCCGCCCAGCAGCACCGACAGAATGCCCAGCTGTGCCGCGAAGGCCCGCTTGCCCAGCTCCGGCAGCAGGCAGACCGCCGCCAGCAGCCACACGCCCATGGGCAGCCAGCGCAGCAGCTTTTCATGCTTTTGCCCCAGCCCCAGGAAGAAGCCGCGGTTTTCCAGATGGGTCAGGCGCAGGTATTTGCTCTCCAGACGGAGCTTCCCCGTGCGGGAGAGGTATTTCAGCACCCGGTCGGCGCCCAGCAGCGCCGCTGCGATGGCGATGGCTATATACACGGCGCTCACCTCCGTCCCCGGCGGACGGTGAAGCCGAACACCAGACCGCACAGGCCGCCCACGATGTGGGCGATCTGGGACACGTTGTCCTGCTTGAACAGGCCGTCCATGATCTCGCCGCCCAGATAGAAGATCACCACCAGGATCAGCGTCACGGGGATCTCGCCCCGGCGGGCGGCGGTGAAGGAGGACAGCACGATCATCATGAACACCACGCCGCTGGCGCCCAGCAGCGCCGAGTGGGGGAAGAAGATGAAGTGTACCAGCCCCGTGACCAGCGCTGTCAGCGCGATCATCCACACCATGGTGCCGCTGCCGTATTTTTCCTCCAGACCGGGGCCCACCAGCAGCAGGAGCAGCATGTTGCCCATGTAGTGCTCATAGCCGGTGTGACCCAGCACATGGCCGAAGAAGCGGACATAGGTCAGCGGATCGGCCAGCGAGGAGCGGTACACGGAGAAGAATTGGGTGGTGGCCGTGCCGCCTGTCCAGTTGCCCAGCAGCAGCGCCAGCAGGCTCAGCAGGGCAAAGGTCAGGATCACCGGCGCGTTGAAGCGGATGACGATCTTTTTCAAGGCAAGTCCCTCTTTTCAAATGCAGTAGAAAAGAGTATACTATACTTCAGGAAAAAAGTAAACCGAGGAGGTCATTCCTGTGAAAAAATGGGTGAAGATATTGCTGATCGTCCTGCTGGCGGTGGTGCTGCTGGCGGCGGCGTATGTGGCCTATGTGTTCATCAGCTACCACCGCATCGGCGACCAGCCGCTGACGCCGGTGCAGACGCCGGACACCGCGCCGTCGCTGTCGGCGGGG
>OHIU01000928.1_pt1 | contig 12107 bp, 6 predicted proteins | sample 1568281 | NCBI WGS metagenome assembly OHIU01 (sample SAMEA3879543, study PRJEB24766) | human gut metagenome | biome: human-associated habitat; feature: feces | place: USA | collected 1985/1987 | reverse complement strand
GCTGTTTCTGGTGGAGGGGTTTTGGCTGGCGTTTCACGCCGAGAACCGCTACTGCACACTGGTGGGCATCGGCATCATGGCCCAAATTGCGTGGCAGGTGTTCTGCAACATCGCCGTTGTCACCAATACCATCCCGAACACCGGCATCAGCCTGCCCTTCTTTTCGTCCGGCGGCACCAGCCTGATGATGCTGCTGGGCGAAATGGGCATTGTGCTCTCCGTTTCGCGCCAGGCGGACGCCCGGTAACGGGAATGTGCAAATTTTGTGATGGGGATTTCACAACTTTCGGCAGTTCTGCGCTATTGAAACTGGCGGAATAATACGGTATAATAACCAAAAAAGATTTGTAACTTTTTTGCAATCTTCCCAAAAATGACTTGCAATTCTGATTCTGGTGTGCTATTATAATAGCGAATTTGGAGGAGTTAGGCATTCTTTTATATATTGCCTGTGATTATTATGACTAATAAGAATACTGGTAAGCGCTTTTTGAGTGTTGTGAAATATCCTCGGACTACTGAAGTAAAGCAAGAAGTGAAGTCCAAGTTTCGGACTCGTAAAGCGCCGCAAGAGAATATTCGGCCATCTAACCGTGGGTTTAGGGAGTTACCATTTTAGGGGGCGTGTTGCGCTCTAGGCAGTGCAAAGGTATTCTTATTTAATGATTATATTGGAGTCTGCATATGTTTGTGTGCAGACTCTTCTCTTTTCTTAGGAGGGAATAGCATGAAAGATATTCGAATAATTCGACTCCGTACGTTTGACAAGTTTGCCGAACGAATCGATGGAGCAAGCCCGAATCAGTACAGATCATTTTCTTATTACGACACAATAGAAGTATTCCCTGTAGAACACACGGGTAAGCATCCCTTTAAATCTGCATACGATAAGATACAAAGCATCAGGAAGGAATCAGAAAAGCAATACCAGTCTCAACAAATAATCCTTGCTATGACAGATACCAACAAGGACGGGATCTGTTGTTCATCTAATTGCTGCACTAACGATTTTTGGTGCAACAAGGCCGGCAAACCACTGCTTTTTATGACGATGATCAATGTTGCCCTTTCGGACTCCAAAACAAACGGGAGTCCCAGCATCGATGTTGCAATCAATCGGATAAAAAAAGTTTTTGCCGGAAAAGAATATTTATTGTACCTAACATATGAATGTAGTAGCCTTATTATATTCTATAGGGGTACAGACTTTACAGCATATGCAAGTCTTATGATGGACTTAAACTACAAGGTCCCACTGGATGACAATTATATTATTGACTCCATTACAATTTATAGTTTTGCAAAAAAACTTTTATCAAATTCAGGCGACACATCTCTGTCTCAAGAACAGTTTGGCGCATATATGAAACTTGGCATAAATGATTATGCCTGTATAAAAAAATTTATCGACAATGTGAAAAAGGACAAAGAATTAGGAAAAGGACTAAAAACAAGTTGGCTTCTTGGTCGCAATGACATCGCTCTTTGGTATAATCATACAAATCTACAAACATTATATCGTCTGCGCGAAAAATGTCATGAAGAAGAAATGGATGACAAGATCATAACTTTCGAACTTTCTATAATGATAGGCATAAGTGAGCCTATAGAAAATAGTCTTATCTGCAATGGAATTAGAAGTATAGATAACTCAGAGCGTGCTGAACGTTTGGGACAGGAGTTGAATCAATTACTTGAAAAGGCAAAATACTCCTATCGGAAAATCTGCCAGAGATGTACTATTGAGTATGACTACGTATTTGAGAGTATATTGGAAGGCATTAAGTGTATGCTTATCTACGGTGAAAAAAATCAGATAGCGTCTGCCATTGTCCGTTGTGTTCTCCCGCAATACAAAGAGTTTTTAGAATATTTAGAAATAATAGGAAAAGCCATACAGTCAACAAGCGAAGACTATGCTTACGATTACTCCGATGATATAAATGACTGTATTAATTCGTTTAACTTAAATATAACCGCGCTTATTAATAGCATTGCACATAGTAATAGACAATTTGTTCAAATCCCACACTGCAATATAACCTCATTTGAAATGCCTCCGCAAATCATTGCCTTTTATGGAAAAATTGCACGCATGATATCAAAGGCATTCAACGACAGTCCAGAAATCTTCTACGGAATTATGCTATCCCCTAAGCTTGTAGATGAATTAAATGTTGAATCTCTCATTAAAGAGGATATTACTGAGCCAGACCAGTTTCTTTCCATCAACATTAGTGAGAGTATGATTTACGATTTACAGCGAACCATTTGTGTCCTAGGACATGAAATGGCACATTATGTTGGAAACAATGGTCGATGCAGGTTGGAACGTGCGCAGCATATATGTATATATTATACCTATATGCTGCTATTCGACTTATTGTTTGAATGTGGAACTTCTTCCGAGGGCAATCACATCGGTCAAAATGATTTACTTGAATGTTCTACTATACTTGTAAAGGAACATTTCGAAACCATTTTACCACAAAAGCGCGTGCAGGATATGTATCTGCGCAAGTTAAAAACGACTATTGAGAATATCTACTCGAAACTCTTTAATAATAACGATATCCGAAAGGAAATATTCCAAAATATCTGGCTCAAATACCAGCCTAATTCATATATTCTTCCACAGAATGATGATCTCCCAGACTTATCGGTGACAGCATGGGAAAAGGTCAAAAAACGTTTATTAGAGAACTGGGATTACGATTTATATAGCGCTGCAATTGACAAGATAACATTCAAATGGTTTCTGACCGATTCAAGTGCACGCTGGAAAGCAGATTTTGACAATGTGATAAAATACCTTTTCTCGGAATCATATGCCGATTTGAAAATGATTCTCCTTTTTAATATGACTCCTACAGAGTATCGTTCTATATTTGAGAAAGGGCTGGCGAAAAAAAACTATCAGGCAAATTCATCTGATCGAACAGAATTGATGCGTTATTTTTCTGTTGGACGTACACTATGCAAATTTGGAAAATGGGCACTATCTGATGACAAAGAAGCGCAAAATTTTCAAGCACGACCTGTTGGCGCTTCATATACCTTTGGTGACATTTTAGTATATGCGAGTGCTGCAATGTATAACCTTGAATCTGGGAATCTACTGCATCAATTCGTGGACGACATCAAATTTGACGAAGTCTTAGTAGGCTGCCTGTGCAACTATTTAAATGCCTGTGTTAAGAAGGAATCTGATTTTCTTAAACAAAGCAAAGAGTGCGCGATGTTGCGTAAGATATACCGCAATGTTCTGGATAACACCTCCGCATTGGATTTGTTTAAACTAATTATCACTACCTAATGCATAGAATCTAAGTTACCCGCTTTTCATGCGCTGCTTACAAAAAAGATACCCATTTAATCTTTGAACGACTATCCGTCAAAAGGGCAGTGAAAAATGCAAAGTTTTTCCGGTCAGCAGTCAAGCGCTGCTGACCGCTTTTATGCAGCGAGATAAACGTCATGCAATGCCTCCCCTAGTAAGAGCCCCTGATGCGACTTTCTGTTCGATAGACATCTTTTCTGTTCGGCTACGTGCTTCCCGCTACCCGTTGCGTTTGGGACTTTCACCCATTAGATTCCGCCCATGCCGGGTGCACACAAAGAAACTCCCTGCGCTTTTGACGCAGGGAGTTTCTCCATTTATTACCACTTGCTCATGATTTTTCCAAACATCTGAAGCTTTTCATCATCATAGCGCTGTACGACCAGCATCACATTCTCTCCCACCATGAAGTCGGAGTCTTCGTGCTGGTAGGAATAGTTGCACATACAGACCACGCCGTCGGGCAGGTTGCAGAAAACACCGCCGCCATACTTACCGGAGATGACCGCAAGGCGCCGGCAGCCCACCGGATGGCGCAGCTCCGCTCCAAGGAAGGGATTGGTCTCTATCTCCTTAATGGAGATGACCAGTTCATCCTTCTCAGGATCATAAACCTTAACGATGCAATCGAGCTCCACACCCGCGTGGTATTTGTTGCGCAGGTCAGGAATTGCCGTATAGCTTATTTCGCGCTGGGTAAGGTCAATGTCGTGGCCGTAGCACTCTGCAAGGCAGCGCCGGGGACCCACCGCCATAAGCTGGCATTTCACGCGCGCTCCAATGCTATGCAGATCCTCGCGGTGGGCGAAGAAGTACCGTTGGCTGCGGCTCGCAAGGCGGCGGGAGCCAATGGCAAAGCCCGCCTCGCGCTCGACCTTGATGATAATGAAGTCGATCTTTGCTCCGACCATATTTTGCAGCACGAAATCGGGTCGTTCCTCGCCCGCCTCCCACATCTCCGTTTCGGGGATCACGATGCGCACGCGGTAGGGGACCACGATGGCGCAGTACATAGTAAGCTTTTCCTTCTTTTCCGTCTGCGGGTTCCAGACATAAATGGAGCGCGGGTCCACGCCGATGATCGTGCCGGTAAGGGCGCTGCGGCCACGGTAGGAGGCGTAGATGGAGTTCCACTCCTGCCGCTCCTCCGGCGTCAGACCGCGGTCGAGCTCGTTAAATTTCAGTTCAAAGAAGAGCTGCCTGTCACTCTTTACGGCTGGCTTTGGCGGTTCGGCCGGCACGGGCGGCGCAGGCTGCGCGGGCAGCACAGGCGGCGCGGGCGAAGCAAGCACCTCCTCCCCCGTCACCTCCCTGCGCGGCTCCCGGAAGCCCCAGTCGTCCTCCTCAGCGTCGGGAAGAGCTGCATCCTTTGGCGGCAGTTCAGGATCTTCGGAGAGATCAATGCCGTACTCCGGCAATCCCGATGTGGTTTCGCGCGCTTCGTTTACTTCCGGAAACTTTCCGGGCGTCATATCCACACCGCCAACGTCTCCTTCCTCCGCGCTCCCCGCCGCATCTTCGCTGCGAGCGTCCAACACACTCTCCACCGCGGCAGAGACCGCATCGGCCGGTTCAAGCTCAGCGTCTTCCTCCGCAGGTTGTTCTTCCATGGGCGGAAGGTCATTTTGCGTCATGCCGCCGACGTCTGCCGCTGCGCTTTCTTCGGGCGCGACGGTCTTAGGGACTTCCTCTTCCGGGGTAATCTTTTTTCTTGCCATACTCGTATCCTCCTGGCATTATATTTTTTCCGGCTCCTGCGAGCCAAAAAAGCGATGGGTGCCGTCCTCCTGACGGACGGCGAGAATATGGTGACGGGGAAGCTCGATGCCGTAACCGTTCGACCGGTCCGAGATCCAGATAAGTCTCTCCCCTTTCATGCGCTGTATCGCCATAATGCGGTACGGGGTATCCATCCACGCGACTGTGTGGAGAAAGGACAGCTTCCTCGTCTGCCCTGTGAAGCGAAGCAGGCGGGGCGACTCCAGTCGTTCACATGAAAAGAACTCCGGCTCGCAGTATGTCAGCTCCAGCATGACGTCAATGGCCTCCAGATAGTACTCGTCCACCGCGCGCTTGCCGTAGCAGACCACATCCTCCTGAAAGCACACGAAGTTTGTCCCCGTCCGAAGCTGACGCAGCATAACATCCATTCGGTGCTGTGAGATCACAAATTTGTCCTTCCGGTAATGCTGGACGGTGAGCGAATATAGCTGGCGCAGGCGTATATACTTGACCTGCTTGAGCACGGAAATGATGTACTTTTGTTGATCGGATAGCAGCATAGGGATCTCCTCCTTCACGCCGTAGAGGAGAGCGAATTGAGATACGGGTCGATCAGCAGGTCGCTCTCGCCTTCGGCAATACAGTTGAACAGCACAGCCATGATGTAGGCCGTGCTGTTCTTCACGTTTTCTTCTCGATTTTCACGCAGCTTATGCTCCACTTCCCGCAAGATCATGCCATCCAGCCGCCGCAGCTTTGCCCGCACGCGGCTCTGCGGCAGCGTGGCGTTCCCGATGCGGTAGCTGTCCGCGTAATAAAGGCGCTCAATGGCGTTTTCAAATACCAGCGCCGTTTCCGGTGGGAAGTAGGAAAGCTCGCAGGCATCCAAAATATCCAGAAAGTCCTCTTCTCTTTCCTCGTCCGTCAGTCCGTCGCGCGCGTGCGCGGGACAAGACGGACTGACTTTGATCTGACTACGATCTATTTCTCTTTTTTCTTTCTTACTTGGCGTCCTATTCTGCGGTTCTGCAGTCTCAATCTCTGCGGTTCTGCAATCGCACATTTCGCGGCTCTTGGGACGCAGATCCTGCGGTTCTTGCTCGGACACACGATCCCCAGCCCCATCAAGAGGCGCGGGATCGGCGGTTCTTGAACCGCGGTCCTCTTCCGGCGCGGTAAAAGGCGCGCTGGTATAGGCAGGATCGTCCTGCGGCGTCACATAGGCAAGATAGATCTGATTGGCGTCGCCGCGGCCGCAGCGCTTTTCCCACACAAGCTCCAGCTCCACGAGCTTTTTGAATGCCGCCGTCACGCGCTGCTCACAGATCCGCAGCTCCTTGGCAAGAGCCTTGCGGGGAAAAATCACAAAGACCTCGCCGCGTTCGTTGACCCATCCGTTCCTGCGCGAGAGCTGGAAGCGGTTCAAAAGGAAGGTATAGGTCACCTTGGCATCCAGGCTCATCTCACAGTAACGGGGATCGGAAAAAAGCCAGCGGGGCATCTGCATGTGGTAGATGCTCTGCACATCGGTCTGGACCATCAGCTGAAAGGATGGCCGCTCTGTCATTTTCGCTGCCCTCATCGTGCTTACCTCTTATTTTCTCTAAGAATATGAATATAAAGAGAGACAGGAGCCGTGATAGGTCCTGTCTCATACCTCACCAGGAGGCCGGACAGTCTCCTTTTTCCTGTGCCGGTCTCTCTCGTCAGATCCCCCGACCGGGCGGTATCCGGCCGGGATCGTCGTCCAGCTCCTCAAGCTCCGGAATGTCTTCCCCGGCGATCTCAGACCGAGGCATCTCTACAAGTCCGATGTCGTCCGGCGCGGTTTCTCCTTTCATGTCCGGAAAGTCATAGATGCATGACGCTCCGGACGTCTGCCGCGGCATGGACGCTGCCTTATGCGGGCGTGCAGCCGGCCGCTCACCATACGGTGTCTGCTCTCCATAGGAAGGCGGCTTACAGGGCGACGGTTGTCCCTCATCCGGCATGATGTCCTGCGCCGAGGACTGTGTCGCGGTCTGTGATGCTGGCGGCACAGCATCTTCCTGCCGTGTATGCATATTCTTTTCGGACGCCTGCCGTTCGTTCTCCTGCTGCTTCCACGCCGGAGCATAGTCAAAGACGCTGCACTTGCTCAGCTCCCCATACGCAGGCAGCTCCTCCAACGCGATTTTATAGAGCTGCGCAGGCTTATAGTGGTTGAACATCACGATGCACTTGTGCTTATCCAAGCGTGCAAATTCGTCCGGCTGAATGAGATCTCGCTGGATGTTGCTGCGTGTTTGCGAATAGGGACGGGTGGTATTATAAATCGGGGAGAACAGCGGAGCGAGCGGGTACTGGTTGTTGGTAACAGAAATCGTGACCTTGCCGCACTTTTTAGCGAAGTATTCGGCGCTGGTCATATCGTTGCAGCCCATGTAGAGCGTCATATCAAAGGAGCCGAGCTGATTTTCCCACTCCTTCCCCGGATACTTTTCCTGCCATTGGGAGAGTGACTGCACCGCCACCTGCACGGACATATTGAAGCCGCGGATGGAGTTGAAGACATCGGAGATGCCCTCCATATAGCCGATGTTGAGGTATTCCTCCAAGCAGAAGCTTGTCAGCACGGGAAGGCGTCCGCCGTGGAGCCGGGCGTAGTTGGAGAGCTGCGGGAAGGTCAGAGAGAAAAAGAGAGAGCTTAAAAAGCGGTAAGCACTGTCCTGTGCGGAGATGATGACGAAGTAGGCGCAGGGCTTTTGCCCCGGGAGCAGCAGATCCACATCATGGTTGCGGGTGATCTTATCCACCAGCGGATTCTGGAACACCGCGAGGCGGTTGCCGAGACCGATGATGATGTTGCCCCAAAGGTTTTCTCTCGCCTTCAAAAACAACCCGTGGGGACCCTTAGCCGGATGCTCCGGCGGAAGCTCCGCCAGCGTGCGGTTGATCTCGTTGACGCTCTTATAGGCGAGGATCTTATAAACATCACCAAGGCTGCGCTGCTCCATCTTATTGCAGACATAGTGGATGAGCGCCATGAGAAGATTTAATTCCGCGCGGCTCCAGAAGTCGTCGGCTTCCTTGGGTCCGGAGGTATTTTGAATGATGGTGTTTGCCACAGTGGTCACAAGGTCGGGGTTGGTATCCAGCCCCGCAAGGCAGTTCCATCCGTCCGAGTGTGCCATATCGAGGAAATTGACCGCCTTGACATAAAAGCCCTTTTTCCGAAAGTATGGCGCCATCATTTCAAAAAGCTCGGCCTTCGGATCAGTCGCGATCACGGACTCCGGAGCGCCGCTGCTGCTTCGCTGTGCGCAGCCCATGAGAAAGGGAATGATAAAGCCCCTGGACTTATAAGAGCCCGGAGCGCCGATACAGAGGATATTGTTGTTCTCACCCGGCTTCATGCGGTGAGCGACATAGGAGGAATACCTGTCGGGGTCATCGGGATGCCTCTTGATGCGTCCGAGGAGCATACCCGTAACCTCCCCGACGCCGCCGAGCTCCAAATGCTCGCCGAGCTCTCTTTTCGTCGCAAAGCCGGAGGTGCCGTGAGTCCCCTCCGGGAGAATGTCAAAGCCGCGCGGATCACGGGTAAAATGATAGCCGGAAAACCATTTGTAGCCCTTCCTTGTGAGCAGGCAGATCAAAAGGAGAATCACAGCCGTGGTGCCAAGCCCGAAGGGTGTAAGCACCACAAAGAAATTCTTGAAGGGGTTGAGCACCCAGATGCTCTCCACCTTCTCGCCGGTCATGTGAAATACGGATTCCTTTCCGAGCCGCAGGGAGTTGAGCAGCATTCCATAAAAATACCAGCCAAGGCCGCCGAGCACGGCGTACAGCGGCACACGCGCTTTGTTGCGCTCGTACCAGCTGCCCCATCTATTTGCAGCGAGGTCCTCTATCTTTTCCAAGAGCTTTGATAAGCGGGGCATTGACGACATCTCCCTTCTTCGTGAGGAATTGTGTGCAGGGCGGCTCATAGAGAGCCGGTGGGTGACCGAATAGCTTTGTCAGCACGCCATCCGTGACCTTATAGACGGTGGCATAGCCGGGATTGGCATAGCGTGCCAGCAGCACTGCGCTGCCCTGCGCGTCCAGCGCGGCAAGGGCAATGGGAAGACAATTCCGCTCTCTCGCCATTCTGATCGCGGCGTCGATCCGTCGAAGCTCCATATCCGCGCCGATCACAAAGGGATGACCGTTGTAGAGGGCGTCCCATGCGGGGGCGTCCTCCGGCGGAGGCTGATAGGCGGAGCGAAGCATGAGCCGCGCCAGCTTTTCACGGTAGTACGGCACGGCCATGATCTGAAGCTGGCGTGCGCCGGTCTCGTCGCAGGAGAGCAGATGGATCGGGTAGTGCAGCTCGCGGTAGGCCTCACTGTAACGGATCAGCTTTCCCTCGCTCTTTTTCCCGCGCGCCTTCAGCTCCTCAAGAATGCACCCATAGCTTGGACCGGCAAAGAGGAACGCGCGCCGGGTATCCTTGCCGAAGTTGGTGTGGTTATGGAGCGCCGAGAGCTCATCGTTGACTGCCATGCGCCCGATGCCGGGACAGACATAATGCGCGGCATAGTAAATGCCGCCTAAATGGGCGATGGCGCCGACTCGTGCGCTGCCCCATGGATTGTGTCCGTGATTTCGTGTGATCGAGGTAATAAGAAGTGACGGCCTCTCTCCGTCGCCACCCACCGATGTCGTAAACACATCGACGCCTGCATAGTAGGCGGTCAGCACCAATTCGGATAATCGAAGGCGCCGCTCAATGGCGGCATCATGGTAGGAAATACGCAGGCCGGGGATAACTCCGTTGAGAAGCAGCTCAACGAAAGCTCTGCCTTTATTGGTGAGGAGCAGGGTGCCGCTCCGCTCGTGCGTTTTGATAAATCCCATCGTCATCAAATTCTCTCGTTCTTCCTTTGTGGAAACGCCATTTAAGCTATTTGGCTTAATATTTTGACACCAGCAAAGTAAGCGCAGAACGTCAATATCCCGCACACTGAAAAGCACACCGCGCACCTCCCTCTCTTTCCTGCGAACGCCGAAATCATTCTTGCGCCGCTGCCGGCGCAAGAACATTTTCGGCGTTTTTCTCAGCCGCCGTGCGGGGGCAATCTGCCGCCCCCGCATAGTAGGCAGATGAATACGGTAATTCCGGCACCTCACACACCCTAAAAAGTCAGTCACATCAAGGCTTTCAGAGCCATACACCCGCGGCAGGTCAATCGCGGCGAAAAGAGCTCTCCAAGCAGCCAAAATGAGGAGGTCACCTGCCGCGGGTTTTGCAACTTTTTCGCCAGTTTCGCGCTCAACACCACTGTCCTGAGTAGAAGTCGCCGGAGGCATAATCGCTGGAATGCGCGGAGAAAAAGTCGTGGGCGTCCTCTATGGGGAGCAGGGTAATATGGCAGCGCTCCTCTCCCTCCGTTCTCGTGGATAAAAGTGTTACGGCGAGGGTGTGCTGGTCATCGTCCGGAATGAGGCGGCCCTTGATGGCGTTGCTGACAGCCTTCCAGCCCTTGTTATCCTGGTCGAAAATGTGGCGTCCCTCTATGCCGGTGTGCTCGTCGATCACAAGCAGCGCTCTGGAATAGAACGGCAGCCTTTTGCCGCATGCCTCATACCCATCCAGCAGCCTTCGTATCGTGTCGCTCAGCCAGCCCGGCGTCTGATACCGGCAGTGCGGCAGGAGTGTATGTAGCATAATGTGAAGCCAGCCGTAGCCGAACTCCTCCACGCTGCCCGCAACCTCTACGGCGGGCAGGATCGGCTTGTGCATAAAGCCTCCCACGCCCGGCGCATACCGCTCACAGAGCTGCCGCAGCTCCAGCGTGGAGCGCTCGAAATAATCCATGGTCTGCTCCAGTGTTTTTTGCAGCTTATTGGGGTTCATCTGCCCGCCGTCGGTCAGCGCCACCAGTGAGCCGGTCGCGCTGAAGGCAGTCCCCACAAGCTCTTGAATGTGGATCAGGTCTTGCCTTGCGTCATTCATCGCTGTCTCCCTGCCTTCCTCTGCGTAAGTCGGTCGGAGAGGTCGTGATCGCTTCATACTCCTTGGGCGTCGTATAGAACGCCACCGGCACATGATTATAGCCGATGCAAAGCAGCCCTTCACCGCGTCGGAAGCGGGTGATCTGACGCACCTCGTCCTCCGAAAGATTGAGCTTGTCCTGAATGAGCCGCGCCTCCTGCTCCTCCATCTGCATGACGAGCTTGATGCGGCTGGCGTCCAGTATTCCCTTGCCGTAGCTGCCGCCCTCCAAGCCAAAGAGGTCCTGCATTCCCTGCGTGCTCGTGACGGCGATGCCGCCAAGCCCGCGGATGGTCTTCACCATTTCCAGAATGAAGCCCGCCGCCTGCGGATTGGCCGTTGCGCCCACAAGGCTCCACAGCTCGTCCGCGAGCAGAGCGGAAAGGCCGCTCTCGCAGTTCATAATGAGATCGTAGGCAACGCTGGTTGCCCAAAAGGTGCCGTCCGCGATCATGTCGTCCGGCATGCCGGAGAGATCGAGGACGATGTACTTATTATCGAGATCAATGTCGCTTCGGCTCGCCATTGCCGCAGCGGAGCCGGTGACGTAGCGGGAGAGGACGACCGCTAAATGACGGGTGTCGGGGTTTTGAGAAAGCACCTCATGCCAGTCCGCAATGACCGGCATGGTGCGGAAGTTACCAGCTTCGTCTACGATGGTGCGATTATCAAAGGTGATGCCGTAACGCCCGTACACCTCCACCAGCGACGAGTCGAGGCGGCTTTTGTCCTCCTCGTTCAAATCCTTTTTCTTCAAGGAAAACCAGATGATGAGCTGCGCGATCTTATCCGCCAGCACAGAGTCGTCGCGGGCCGCGATGTTCTTGAGCTTTGCGTAGGAATCGAGCGACCTCCGCCGAATGGTCATCAGGTTCGGGCAGTCCTTGGAGGACGGCGACATCCGCAGGTACAGCCCGCCTAACTTCTCGCAGAGCGGGCGGAACTCATGCCCCTTTTTCGGCGCGATGATGATAACGCGCTTGCCCTGCTGCCGGAGCCGCCCGCCGAGGCATTGGAGCGTGACCG
>OHIU01000926.1_pt1 | contig 12201 bp, 8 predicted proteins | sample 1568281 | NCBI WGS metagenome assembly OHIU01 (sample SAMEA3879543, study PRJEB24766) | human gut metagenome | biome: human-associated habitat; feature: feces | place: USA | collected 1985/1987 | reverse complement strand
GGCGCAGATGCGGCGCGAGAGCGCGTTGAGCTGCTCGACCGCGTCAAGATCGTTGCCGTGGAAGCCGACGCGCTTCATCACCATCAGCGGCTTGCCGTTGTCCGCCTCAAGGCTTACCATAACGCTGCTGGGTATGGCATACGCCTGGCAGTCTATGCCGTATGCGCCTATTATGCGGCGCATTGTTTCCTCAACGCGGAAGGTCTCCGCGCCGCTGAGCGCAAGCTCATAGCCTATGCGCGCGGCAACGTCCGTCAAAAGATAATAGTTCATATATAAAGCCCCTTCATAAAAAGCAAAAAGCCGATTTCAGGGCATATATTACCGCCAAAATCGGCATGAGTCAAGACGATATGCTTTATCCCAAATACCTTGCAACGGCTTCCCTGCCGCGGCGGGCAAGGCTTGCTTCGTCCTGCGTTATCACGCGGCGGTGCGCTATCGTTATGCGGCCGTTTATTATTGCGTAATCAACCGGCGCTTTAAGCCCAACCGTTGCAAGCATGTTCTTTGGGTCAAGCGCCGCGCCCACAAGCTCCGCCCGCCGCGTATCCACAAGGAACATATCCGCCGCCATGCCGGGCGCTATATGGCCTATGTCGCCGCGGCCCAGCAGCTTCGCCCCGCCAACGGTTGCCATTTTAAGCATGTCGTATCCGCTCGGCGCTTTTTCCGCGCTTGTCAGCCGGTGCAGAAGATAGCCCACGCGCAGCTCCTCAAGAAGGTTGGATCCGTCGTTGCTGGCGCTGCCGTCCACGGCAAGGCCTACCGGTATGCCCAGTTCAAGCATCCGCGGCACCTTGGCAACGCCGCTTGCAAGCTTCATATTGGATATTGGGCAATGCGCAACGCCGCTGCCGCTTTTGGCTATGCGTATAAGCTCATCGTCCGTAAAATGTATGCCGTGGGCATACCAAACGTCGCTCCCCGTCCAGCCGAGCGATTCAATATAGTCATACGGCTTCATGCCGAAATGCGCAAGGGTATAGTTTTCCTCGTCCTTTGTTTCCGCCAGGTGCGTATGCAGCCTAAGCCCCAGCTCCCGCGCAAGCAGCGCGCTCTGCTTCATCAGCTCCCCGCTCACGGAAAAGGGTGAGCACGGCGCGAGCGCAAGCGTGCGCATGGAGCCGAAGGAAGCATCGTGATACTCCGCGGCAAGGCGGCGGCTGTCCTCAAGTATTTCGTCAACCGTTTGCACAACGCTGTCCGGCGGCAGCCCGCCGTCTTTTTTGGAAAGATCCATGCTGCCGCGGCTTGCGGTAAAGCGCATGCCCAGCGCGTCCGCCGCGCGGAACTGTTCGTCTATCAAAAGATGGCCTGCGGCTTTGGGGAAAACATAGTGGTGGTCAAAGGCCGTTGTGCAGCCCCATTTCATAAGCTCCGTCATGGCAAGCGCGCTGGAGCAATATACTATCTCGCGGTCTATGCCCTTCCAAATTTCATAAAGGGTCTTTAGCCAATCGAACAGCTCCATGTTCTGCACCTGCGGCAGGTTGCGGGAGAACACCTGATAGAGATGGTGGTGGGTGTTTACAAGGCCGGGATAGCACAGCATGTGCCGCCCGTCGATGACCTCATCGGCGGTGACGTCCAGCGCCGTGCCGATGGACTTGATGAAGCCGTCCTCGCAGTAGATATCCGCGTTTTGCAGGACGCGGTCTTCGTCGTCGCAGGTGACCAACTGGTGAATTTTCTTAATGAGCAGGGTGGACACGGTAATTCCTCCTTATGGTGATAGATGGGTAGGAAAAAAGAGCAGGCCGCAAAGCGGCCTACTCTTTTCATTATCAGGTCAGCGTTCCTCGCGGAAGTAGGAGAGACCGAGGGACGCAGGGGGCTGATCCTCCCGCTTCTTGCGCAGGGAGACGATGATCAGCACCACCAGAGTGATGACGTAGGGCAGCATCTTGTACAGCTCCTTGACAGCCATCTGTGCGCCGGTGGGCAGATAGATGTTCAGAATGTACAGACCACCAAACAGGATGGAGGCCAGAATACTGACATTGGGACGCCAGATGGTGAAGATGACCAGCGCGATGGCCAGCCAGCCGCGGTCACCGAAGGCGTTGTTGGACCACACGCCGTTGGCGTAGTCCATGACGTAGTACAGTCCGCCCAGGCCCGCGATCATGGAGCCGATGCAGGTGGCCAGGTACTTGTACTTGGTCACGTTGATGCCGGCGGCGTCGGCGGTAGAGGCGCTCTCGCCCACGGCGCGCAGGTGCAGGCCGGGACGGGTGTGGTTCAGGAAGTAGGACGCGCCCAGGGCGATGATGATGGCCACATAGGCCAAAAAGCCGTAGGACAGGAACAGCTCTCCGAACCAGCCGGTGCTGTCGGCGCCGGGCAACGTGGTCTTGAAGTACAGACTGGTGTTGGCCAGGGCGATGGAGGGAACCTCACTGTTGGTCAGCTTGATGAGGGAGCCACCGAAGAAGTTGCCTACGCCCACGCCGAAGGTGGTCATAGCCAGACCGGTGACGTTCTGGTTGGCGCGGAGGGTGACGGTCAGGAAGCAGTACAGCAGACCCATCAGCAGGGAGCCCAGCAGGGAGCACAGAATGGGGATCATGATGGCCAGAAAGCCGTTCAGCTGCCCGCCAGCGGCCTGTTCATAGAAGAACGAGCCGATAACGCCGCTGATGCCGCCCACGTACATGATGCCGGGAATACCCAGGTTCAGGTTACCGGACTTCTCCGTGAGGATCTCGCCGGTGCTGCCGAACAGCAGGGGGATACCCTGCATGACCGCGCGGGGGAAGAAGGATACAAAGTCGAAGCCCATCCGTTACGCCTCCTTTTTGCTGCTCTTGCGCAGAGTGACCTTGTAGGTGATGAAGAACTCGGTAGCAATGATGAAGAACAGAATGATACCGGTCAGAATATCCGCGAAGGACTGGTTCAGGCTGAAGGCGGTGGAGATCTCGCCGGCACCGCGATCCATGGTCACCAGCAGCAGGGAGGCGGCGATCATGATGAAGGGGTTGAACTTGGACATCCAGGACACCATGACGGCGGTAAAGCCGCGGCTGTCCACGATGGTGGTGGTCAGGGTGTGGCTGATGCCAGCGGTCAGGATATATCCCATCAGGCCGCAGATAGCGCCGGAGAGCACCATGGTGCGGATGATCACGCGATCCACCTTGATACCGGCATAGCTGGCGGTGCGCTGGCTCTCGCCAACGACGGCGATCTCATAACCGTGCTTGCTGTATGTGAGATAGATATACATCATGCCGGTCAGCAGGGCGACCACCAGAATGGGGAGCAGCTGTGCCTGTCCGCCGATGCGGGGCAGCCAGCCGGCCTCGGAAGCCTGGTTGATGATGCCGATCTTACCGGCGCCTTTGGGCACCTCCCATATGATGATAAAGTAGGAGGCCAGCTGCATGGCGATGTAGTTCATCATCAGGGTGAACAGCGTCTCGTTGGTGTTCCATCTGGCCTTGAAGAAGGCGGGCAGGAAGCCCCATACGGCGCCGGCCAGCAGCGCAGCCGCCAGAGAGATGACGATCAGCAGGAAATTGGAGACCTTGCCGCCCAGCAGGATCATGCAGGTGGTGGTGGCCAGACAGCCGATCAGGGTCTGACCCTCGGCGCCGATGTTCCAGAACCGCATTTTGAACGCGGGCGTCACCGCCAGAGAGATACCCAGCAGAACGGCTACGTTCTGGCCGGTGACCCAGATCTTGCGGGAGGTGCCGAAGGCACCCTTGAGGATCGTGCCGTAGACGGCGATGGGATCCTGACCGGTCAGCAGGGTGGTGATCAGTCCGCAGAACACCAGCGCCAGCAGCAGGATGCCGCCCCGGATCAGCAGAGCCTTGGACAGAGGCAGCGTATCACGCTTGGAGATATGAAAGAGGGAACCTTTCTTATTCATCTGCCTTGCCTCCTTCCACGCGGGTCATCAGCGCACCCACTTCCAGCTTGTTGGTTTTGCGGCCGTCCACCACGCCGGAGACCTGACCGCCGCACAGCACCACGATGCGGTCACACAGTTCCAGCAGCACGTCCAGGTCCTCGCCTACATACACGACGGCGACGCCCTTCATCTTCTGCTCGGTCAGCAGGTTGTAGATGGTGTACGAGGTGTTGATATCCAGACCGCGGACAGCGTAGGCGGTCATCAGCACGGAGGGCTGCTGGGCGATCTCGCGGCCCACCAGGACCTTCTGCACGTTACCGCCGGACATACGGCGGACGGGGAAGTTGGTGCTGGGCGTGACCACCTCCAGCTCCTGCCAGATGCGCTGCGCCAGCGCCTCGGGATCCTTGCGATCAAGGAAGATGCTCTTGCCCTTGCGCCAGGAGCGCAGCATCATGTTGCCGGTCATGCCCATGGAGCCGACCAGACCCATGCCCAGACGATCCTCGGGGACAAAGCTCATGGCCACGCCGTTCTTGCGGATGTCCATGGGATCCATGCCCACCAGGTTTTTCTCCTCGTTGGTCTCCGGGGAGATATAGGTCACGGTGCCGGAGCTGACGGGATACAGGCCCGCGATGGACTCCAGCAGTTCACGCTGGCCGGAACCGGCGATACCCGCTACGCCCAGCACCTCGCCGGCGTTAACAGTAAAGCTCACGTTGTCCAAACGCTTGACGCCCAGTTCGTCGAACACGGTCAGCCCCTCAATTTTCAGCCGGGGCTCCACATTCACGGGGGTGGGGCGGTTGATATTCAACGACACGCTGTGGCCCACCATCATATCGGTCAGGGACTGCTGGTCGGCGTCCTTGGTCAGCACGTCTCCTATGTATTCGCCCTTGCGGAGCACGGCCACCCGGTCGGATACGTCCAGTACCTCGTGGAGCTTGTGGGTGATGATGATGAGGGACTTGCCGTCGGCCTTCATGTTGCGCATGACGGCGAACAGCTTGTCCGTCTCCTGCGGGGTCAGCACGGCGGTGGGCTCATCCAGGATCAGGATGTCCGCGCCGCGGTACAGCACCTTGACGATCTCCACGGTCTGCTTCTGGGAAACAGACATATCATAGATCTTCATGTCCGGGTCGATATCAAAGCCGTACTTATCACAGATGTCCTTGACCTTTTGACGTGCATTGTTCAGGTCAAGCTTGCCCTCCAGGCCGAGGATGATATTCTCGGTGGCGGTGAACAGATCGACCAGCTTGAAGTGCTGGTGGATCATGCCGATACCCAGATCGAAGGCATCCTTGGGAGATGCGATGGTCACAGGCTTGTCGTGGACGTAGATCTGCCCCTCGTCGGGGAAATAGATGCCGGAGAGCATATTCATCAGCGTGGTCTTGCCGCTGCCGTTCTCGCCCAGCAGGGACAGGATCTCGCCTTCGTACAGTTCAAGGTTTACATCTTTGTTTGCGATGACCTTGCTGCCGAACCGCTTGGTGATGTTCTCCATTCTGATCGCGCATTTCTTTTCCAAGGCTGTCATCCTTTCTTTCGGCGCAGATGGCTGCAAACACCTCGTAGAACGCCGGGAATAAATTCCATACGACTTATTTTACCATACATGTCGAGCGTTGTAAATCAAAATCAGCAAAAAATTTGTCAGGTATATACAAAGAATGTGAGGTTACACAAGAAAGGGTCATTCTCTTTGTGTAAATCGTCAAAGCCGCGTGTAGGAGGGAAAAAGCAAGAGGTGGGCTGCCTGTGCAGCCCACCTCGTTGTGGTGCAATATGCTGTTGGAAAACCTGGCTATTAGCCGCCGTAGTTGACATCCAGACGGTTGATGCCGTCGATCTCCAGATCGAAGTAAGGAGCGGAACGCTTCTCGGACTCAGCGAAGTAACCGTCATGCACGACCTCGGTGTCGGGGGTGTTATCGCTGTCGGCGTTGACGTCAGCCTGGTAGGAGGTCAGAGTCTCACCCTTCACAGTGAAGGTGGAGCAATCGAACACGTGGATCTCGCCCTTCTCCAGCTTCTCGGTAGCAGCGGCAATGGCCTCGGCAGTGCCTTCGGCGGCCACGGTGGTATTCAGGTCAGTCAGGACCACAGAGTTGGTGGCCAGAGTGCCGGTCCAGTCAACATCGATGGTGGTGCCGTCCATGACAGCCTTGATGGCATACTCATAGTAGGGCGCCCAGTTGATGCGGGAGGAGATGATGTAGGTGTTGGGGCAGGCAGTCTGAGTGGAGCCGTTGTAGGAAACGTTGGGAACACCGGCGTTCTCGCAGGCGGTAGGAGCACCCAGAGAGTCGGCATGCTGGCTGATCAGCTTGCAGCCGCCCTGGATCAGCTTCTCGGCGCCTTCCTTCTCCAGAGTCTCATCGTACCAGCTGCCGGTGAAGGTCACGTCCATGGTGACGGTGGGGCAGACGGACTTGGCACCCAGATAGAAGGAGGTGTAACCGGAAACCACTTCGGCGTAGGTGAAGGCACCCACATAGCCCATCTTGGCCTCGTCAGCCTTGATATCGCCGGCATCGATCATCGCGTTCAGCTTCAGACCGGCAGCGATACCGGCCAGATAGCGGCCCTCATAGATGGAGGCGAAGGCGTTGTGGTAGTTGGCCAGACCCTCGGTGTGAGCGCGGGTACCGGTGCTGTGGCAGAACTGCACATCGGGGTTCTCCTTGGCGACCTGGATCATGTAAGGCTCATGACCGAAGCTGTCGGCAAAGATGATGTTGCAGCCGGCATCCACCAGATCAGCGGCGACCTCGGCGCACTGCTCGGTCTCGCCCACGTTGGTCTTGATGAAGTAATCCTCATTCTCGACCAGACCCAGGTTGGCGCAGGCTTCCTTGGCGGCATCGATGAAGTTCTTGTCATAGGTGGAGTTTTCATCATGCAGGGTGATGAAGCCGACCTTGACCTTGGAGCCCTCGTCGGGGTTCTTGGTGTCGTCACCAGCGGGATCCTTCTTCTCACCGCAGGCCACCAGGCTCAGAGCCATGACCAGGGCGAGGAGCATTGCAAGGAACTTTTTCATTCTTGTTTTCCTCCTTAAAATATGTGGCGCACGCTTAAAAGTAAGGCAAATTTGGCGCGCGTCTGAACAACGGGCTTCCTACCCGGTATTCACACTACTCACAGGAACGTGGGTATTATACAGGATTACGCCGCGAATTTCAACAGAAAATGTGAATTACGGCAAAATTTCTTTGTGACGCACAAAAAATCTTTGTAAATCTTGTGCAGTATGCGGCATTTGATAGAAATTTCCCGTTCCGAAATACCCGTTCCATATGGCAGGGATAAGCGCGTTACTGATGAATACGGGTGCCGGTCTTGCCCTCGATACCGTCCTTGGCCTTTTCGAGCAGGGTGATAAGGGCGGTACGGCCGGCCTTGGACTCGGCGAACTTCACCGCGGCCTGGACCTTGGGCAGCATGGAGCCCTTGGCAAACTGGTTCTCCTCCATGTACTTGTAGGCTTCGGCGGGGGTCAGATCGTCCAGACCCTTCTGATCGGGCTTGTTGTAGTTGATGGCCACCTTCTCCACGGCAGTCAGGATGATGAGCATATCGGCGTCCAGCAGCTCGGCCAGCAGCTCGCTGCCGAAGTCCTTGTCGATGACGGCAGGGGTGCCGGAGAGCTTGCTGCCCTCGCGGATAACGGGGATGCCGCCGCCGCCCACGGCGATGACCACGTGACCGGCGTCTACCAGCGCCTTGATGCTGGCCTTTTCCACGATGTCAAAGGGCTTGGGGGAGGGGACGACCTGACGGTAGCCGCGGCCGGCGTCCTCCACCATGGTGTAGCCCTTCTCGGCGGCGATGCGGTCGGCGGTCTCCTTGTCGTAGAACGCGCCCACGGGCTTGGTGGGATTCTGGAAGGCGGGGTCGTCCTTGGACACCACGGTCTGGGTCACGATGGTGGCCACGGGCTTGTCCATGCCGCGGCTGGCCAGCTCGTTGCCGATGGCCTGCTGCAGGTGGTAGCCGATGTAGCCCTCGGACATGGCGCCGCACTCAGGGAAGGGCATATCGGCCTTGATGGACTTGGCCTCGGCAGCGGTGGACAGGCCCAGATTGATCATACCCACCTGGGGGCCGTTGCCGTGGGCGACCACGACTTCATTGCCTGCAGCGATCAGGTCCACGATGGACTTGGCGGTCTCGGTGACCAGCTGGAGCTGCTCAGCGGCGGTATTGCCCAGTGCGTTGCCGCCCAGCGCGATAACGATTCTTTTAGACATAATGCTCTACCTCACTGTTTTCGTTTTTTCGTCTCCGTGTGCCCGCTCTGAAGCGCAGGGGGAAAGGGCGTTTTCGGGGCGAGGAGGAGACGGTGCTTAGATAGTATAACACAGATTGTATACAGTACACAATATCTATCACCCACAACATTTACACAAAAATGCGGCAGGGGACAGAAAATAGCGGGAGGGGGAGCCCCTCCCGCTATCGGGTCGATTATTTAGAACTTCTTGCGGGTGTCCTTGGTCTCGTCCAGCTCCATCAGAGCCTTGACGGGATCCTTCACCTGGGCCATGAAGATCATGGCGGCGATGATGTAGGGCTTGTAGGAGGCCTGCTTGTACAGAGGCACGATGTAGCGGTCGAACACGGAGTTGTCCACCTCGCCCTCGGCGCAGCTCAGGCCGGTGATGTCGGCGGGCAGGCAGTGCAGGTACAGAGCCTTGCCGTCCTTGGTGAGCTTCATCATCTCCTCGGTGCACGCCCAATCCTTGTGCTGGGCGTTCTGCGCCAGCAGGCGCTTCTCCAGAGCGTCGATGCCCTCCTTGTCGCCGGCGGCGTACAGCTTGGTGCGCTCTTCCATAGCGGCGTAGGAAGCCCAGCTCTTGGGATACACGATATCGGCATCCTTGAAGGCCTCGGCCATGCTGTTGGTCTTGTGGAACTTGGAGCCGTACTTCTCGCAGTTCTTGCGGGCGACCTCTTCCACCTCGGGCATCACGTCATAGCCCTCGGGATGGGCCAGCGTCACGTCCATGCCGAAGCGGGTGAACAGGCCGATCACGCCCTGGGGCACGGACAGGGGCTTGCCGTAGGAGGGAGAATAGGCCCAGGTCATAGCGACCTTCTTGCCCTTCAGGTTCTCCACGCCGCCGAAGTAGTGGATGACGTGCAGCATATCGGCCATGCACTGGGTGGGGTGATCCACGTCGCACTGCAGGTTCACCAGAGTGGGCTGCTGCTCCAGAATACCGTCGCGGTAGCCTTCCTTCACGGCGTCCATGAAGGTCTTCTGATACTTGTGGCCCTCGCCGATGAACATATCATCGCGGATGCCGATGACGTCGGCCATGAAGGACACCATGTTGGCCGTCTCGCGGACAGTCTCGCCGTGGGCGATCTGGGACTTCTTCTCGTCCAGATCCTGTACCTCCAGACCCAGCAGGTTGCAGGCGGAGGCGAAGGAGAAGCGGGTACGGGTGGAGTTGTCGCGGAAGATGGAGATGCCCAGGCCGGAATCGAACACGCGGGTGCTCTTGTTGCGCTCGCGCAGATCGCGCAGGGCGTCGGCCACGGTGAAGATGGCGTCGATCTCGTCGTCGGTCTTGTCCCAAGTCCAATAGAAATCGGTCTTGTACATGTTGTTGATGTTCAGGGTGGACAGATGGCGTGCCAGCTCAACAGTCTTGCTCATTTTGTTCTTTCTCCTTGTGTATTTAGTGTGGCGGATAATTACTTAATGTCGTTGCCGGTCAGCTCCTGACGGAAGCTGGTGGCGGAGCCGTCCTTGTTCTCGGGCTTGTACAGGCCGGGAACGGCGGCATACAGGGCGGCGCAGGTGACAAGATCCTGCTTGAAGGTCACCTCGTTGGGAGCGTGCGCCTGGGACTCGGCACCGGGGCCGAAGCCCACGCAGGGGATGCCGTAGCGACCCTGGATGGACACGCCGTTGGTGGAGAAGGTCCACTTGTCGGTCAGGGGACGGCCCTCGCGCTTGGAGGCAGCCAGCTCGGTGGGCATCAGGCGCTTGTCGCCCCACAGGTTGTGGTGGGCGTCGATGAGCGCCTGCACGTGGGGAGCGGACTCCTTGTTGATCCAGGTGGGGAAGAAGCACTCCGTCTCGTAGACGTGACCCGTCCATGCCGGACGGTCGTACATGTACATGCTGACCTTCACGTCCTTGGCATACTTCTTGCAGGCGGGCAGATCCTCGATCTCCTTCAGGCAGGACTGATAGGTCTCGCCGGCGGTCATGCGGCGGTCGATGGAGATGGCGCAGCTGTCGGCCACGGCGCAGCGGGAGGGAGAGGTGTAGAAGATCTGGCTGGTGGTGCAGGTGCCGCGGCCCAGGAAGCGGGCGTCCTCGTAGTGCTCGGGGTTGAACTTGGGATCCAGCATCTTCACCAGGCCGTTGATCTCGGTGGAGCCGTCGGCGGGGTTCTCGTTCAGGTCACGGACGTTCAGGATGACCTCGGCCATCTTGTGGATGGCGTTGTCGCCGCGCTCGGGAGCGGAGCCGTGGCAGCTGACGCCGTGCATGTCCACGCGGATCTCCATACGGCCGCGGTGACCGCGGTAGATGCCGCCGTCGGTGGGCTCGGTGGAGATGACGAACTCGATCTTGCTGCGGGCATCCTCGGGACCGTTGAAGTACTCGTTGACGATGGACTGCCAGCACATACCGTCGCAGTCCTCCTCCTGCACGGAGCCGACGACCATGATCTTGTAGCCCTCGGGGATGAGGCCGAGGTCCTTCATGATCTTCGCGCCATAGGTGGCGGAGGCCATGCCGCCCTCCTGGTCGGAGCCGCCGCGGCCGTAGATGACCTTCTCGTCCTCATAGCCCTGATAGGGGTCGTGGGTCCAGTTCTCGATGTTGCCGATGCCGACGGTGTCGATGTGGGAGTCGAGCGCGATGATCTTGTCGCCCGTGCCCATCCAGCCGATGACGTTGCCCAGCTTGTCGAACTCCACCTTGTCATAGCCGAGCTTCTTCATTTCCTCGGCAATGCGGTTGGCGACGCCCTTTTCCTCGCAGCTCTCGCTGGGGATGGCGATCATGTCGCGCAGGAAACGGGTCATGTCCGCCTGATAGCCTTGAGCAGCCTTTTTGATCGCTTCAAAATCCATGAGAAAACCTCCGTACATAAATTCAGATTTGTATATTGTATTTTTCATTTCCTTTTACTCTGCCTCTATCATAGCATAAGCTTCGGCAAAGTCAAACAAAAAATTTGCAAATCTGAAAATTTTTTTGAAAAAATGATTGCTTTTTCTTTTATCTATGGTATGATGTAAGCGTGAAAACAGCGTAAGGGAGGAGATAAACTATAGAAGCGTCAAAGCTGGAGACTCTGCGGCAGATTGCCAAGGGCATCGCCGCCCAGTTCGGCAGCAGCTGCGAGGTCGTGGTCCACGACGTGGCTGCCAAGCATCCCGAGCATTCCATCGTCATCATCGAGAACGGACACGTCACGGGCCGCAAGGTCGGCGACGGCGCATCCCACGTCGCGATGGAGCAGGTGCGCAACGCGGACGCACAGCCCATGGATCACCTGAGCTACCTCACCAAGACGCCGGACGGCAAGATCTTAAAGTCCTCCACGATGTACATTCGCGGCAAGGGCGGCAAGGTCGTGGCCATCCTCGGCATCAACTACGACATCTCCTCGCTTCTGATGGCCGAGAGCGCCGTGCGCGAGCTGACCGCCGCGGGCGACAGCACGCAGACGGAGCCGGAGAAGATCATCAACGTCAACGACGTGCTCGACGAGCTCATCGCCCAGTCGGTCGCCCTCGTGGGCAAGCCCGCGGCGCTGATGAACAAGGAGGACAAGATGCGCGCCATCGGCTTTTTGAGCCAGAGCGGTGCATTCCTCGTCACCAAGTCCGGCGACAAGGTCGCCAAATACTTCGGAATTTCAAAATATACACTTTATTCTTACATTGACAAACAACAGGAGGACAAGCAAAATGGGTAAAATCGATCTGAGCATCAACAAGGTCGGACTGGAGCATAACATCCAGAAGGCCAAGGAAAACAACGTCATCATCCCCACCATCGCCGAGATGCAGCATCCCGAGACCATTCCTGAGAAGATCCAGGCCAAGCTGAAGAACGTGGGTCTGTGGGACGTCAACCCCCTCAACCTCTTCCGCATCACCTGGAAGAATGAGGCGAAGGAGTCCGGCGGCCTCTTTCAGGAGGTCCCCAACTATGTAGAGATCCCCAGCGAGCTTTCGGGCGTACCCTGCCGCATCATCGCCATGGCGGGCAAGTGGTTCCCCACGGGCTGCCACAAGGTCGGCGCCTCCTTCGGCTGCCTTGCTCCGCGTCTGGTCAC
>OHIU01000905.1_pt1 | contig 12507 bp, 10 predicted proteins | sample 1568281 | NCBI WGS metagenome assembly OHIU01 (sample SAMEA3879543, study PRJEB24766) | human gut metagenome | biome: human-associated habitat; feature: feces | place: USA | collected 1985/1987 | reverse complement strand
AAGCATTCTTGGCATTGGCAAGGTCAGCCTGAGCCTGTGCAAGTTCGCTTCTGTACTTGTTGATTTCTGCGTTAAGCGCATCTTCGTCAACATTGGAAGCACGAACAAATTTCTTGCCACCGAAAGTATAAGCAACACCTATGTTCAGGCGGGCGGTAGCTTCAGCCTTGCGGCAATCGCTTGCATCACCAAAGATGGAAGGAGTAACGCCGAAACGGCCTTCAAGGTTAACGGCCCACTTCTTGTTGATGTCATAAGATAAGCCTAAACCTGCCGTTGCGCCAAAACGGGCTTTTGCACCGTCTTCTGCATATGCGGCAGATTGTTTGCCATCTTGTGTGATGGTTAAGTCTGTACTTACAGCTCTGGACAAGTTCATGGTAGGACCACCGAATACATACAAGTTGAATGCACGGTTCGGGTTATAGCCTCCGAAGAGGTTTATCAAATTCAATGTAGCATCAAGGTTGATTTCACCGAATTTCTTGCAATAACGATGATAACCATTGTCTTGATTATCCAAGCTTTGCCAAAAACCACCGAACTGGCCACGTACACCCCATACAGTAGTGATGTGCTTACCGATAGTGATGTTGGCGTTCATCGTGGGAGTATTGAAACCGTCATTGATTACAGACATGCCTCCAATGCCTAATCCGACATAAATATTATCCGAAGCCTTTTCGGTATAATATTTATTTTTTTCTTGCGCGTTCACTGTTACACAGGCACCGGCCAATAACAATGAAGCTATGATAAATTTACTTTTCATTGTAGTTTCTTACTTTTTTAGATTATACTATCTTTTTATTTTTGAAACTGATAATTAGTCAGCCAATGTGATACCACCACCTGCATTAGGATTATCACCATGACCATGTCCATGCTGATAGGCATGTTCGTGACCAGGCAGGGCCATTTCTTTAGCTGTAACAGTGATTTGGTAAATAGGGTTGTAATAAACGACTTTTATCTTCTCACCTGTAGCAGTAGCAGTCAGTTCATATTCAACATTAGCAGCTTGAATAGCATATTCTGCATTGTACATACACCATGCAGACGCTTGCAGCGTTTCTTCACCCTTATTCTCTACTTCCAATTGCTCCGGAGTAACTACAACGACTTTTGTTACAGCGCCTTTGGTTGCAACTGCGCTTTCATCCCACTTAGCTGTGTAATCAACTAAATAGTCACTCTCATTTTTTGCCCAAGTATTGCCATTATGATCGATACCGTCTGCTGCGTTACCGTATTTCATTATCGGGCTACCTACTTTTTCAGCATTTACAACACTCGGCTCTTTGCCAAATTCAGGACTTAAAATGATAACCGGTGAAAGGGATACCACTTGACCAGCGGCTACAGCCGGATATTTAACCGTTATGCTACCGGAAACGCCATTTACGGTTGCGGTAATAGTGGCTTCACCTGCAGCCAAGGCTTTATCACTTGCTGTTGATACAATGTTGTCTGCACCTGTGAAAGTAGCATTTTTAGTTACATTTTCATTAGTTGCTGCATCAATGACATTCGGAGTAAAGCAAACCATTGCAGGGTTTGGTTCAAATTTTACATTGAACTCTTCTTTTTCGCAAGAAGTGAAAGTTGTAGCCAAAGCTACTGCGGCACATGCGAGAACCGCATTCATACCGTTTAAGAACTTAATCTTTTTCATCTCAATAAATAATTAAAAATTTAACAATTCTGACTTAATAAAATATGGGTTAAAACTATTCTCTTCCATTATATTATCACTTGCTTCTGCCTTGTATTCTTTATAATAATAACGTTCGTTACCCGAATTATAAATAATACCCATATTGGCGGAAGTATTTATACGTGGTATATATTTATGCCTTTTATATTTATTATAAGGTGGTAACAATACCTGAAAGCGAAATCCTCCGTTGGCCTTGGCCTGTTCAGCTTTCATCAGATAAAATCCGATGGAGCAGTAACGGAAGTGTCGGATCATTTCAGCCTTGACACCTTTCTCCTCATACAAAAATTTATGTGCCCGTACGATAAATTGCGTATTGTACCTGGGCCAAAAAAAACTTGCACCAACTGACCATGTAAAAGTCATTGTTGGATCATAGTGTAATTTAAAACTATCCCAATAGCCGATGCCTGTATATCCCAATCTCAGTAAAGCTGCAAACCTCTCATCCTTGAATGGGCGTACAATATCTATATCAAATCCATATCGGTCCGTATTGAAATATCCTACAGTCACTTTACCGAATATATCGTATGGTAACCGGAAACTTTGTGAAATTGTAAGATGTCCGGGATGAACCTTATCCTCATAAATTCCATATCCATCATTATAAATGGGTATCTTTAGCTGTCCCGTGAGTTTCATCCCTTTCCATAACGAAACCTCTATGGCCGGACTTAAATCAAATAAAACTTGATATATTTGATTAATGACCAGGTTTTTGAATGCCAATTGCGGATACACTAATATATCAACCTTAAACAAAGAACTATTTTTCTTCTTTATCTTCCCCGTCTGTTTCCAAGTATCCCCTAAGTCATAACTGACATTCCAATCCTTACGTTCTGCAACAGCCGTGGTATCACCTTTTACCGGATGATAATAAAGAGAAATCTGAGGTATATTATTGTCAAGAACGATTACTCGGCATGGCTTTTCCCCCGGTAAACCCATCTTTTGAATAACATCTATCGCCTTACCAATACCGACGCCTTGTAAACGGTATGCAGAGTTTTGCAACACATACACACGCTCTTTTTCGTCTTCTGTCCATCCAACATTTTCAAATCCCATCTCCACCAAAGCATTTACCGTACTTTCTCCCGTCTGGCAAACCCCTTTCAAAGGGAGCAAACAGAATAAAAAGAACGCCGCACACTGTGCTATTGTTTTAGTAGTTAGGCACTTTCTTATGTTAGAGTTTTTATACCTCATCTTTTTCAATCATTTTCTGTATCCATACGACACAAAATATGCTGCAAAAATAGACACATTTTTAATAATACCAAAGAATTTTATCTGAAAAAATGAAATAAGATGGTTTTTTCTTCAAAAGCATTCGTAGAACATGCAGATTGTTTATAAGTAGCCAATTAAAACCTTTACATTGAAAGTACAATTGTTTATTTTGGGCATCCACGATGTTGTTTTTTGTGCTAAAAGTAGCTTTGTGTCATCACATAATCTGGTTAACTGATGTCCGGAATCAACGCTATTGCTTTCATTTTGCTTTCATCAACCAGTTTTGCATAAATTTGGGTAGTCTGTATATTGGTATGTCCCAATAATTTGGAGATAGTATATAAATCGGCTCCTAATGTCAACATCATGGTGGCATGCGTATGACGTGCCACATGAAAAGTGACATGTTTCAAGATACCGGCTTGTTTTGCCCACCTGTCTAATATCTCATTGCTGCGCCCCAATGATATCAAGCCCTTAAAAATTTTATCCGTATCTTGTGCTTTTTCTCTGTTCGGCAAGTATTTTACAGCTTCAGGACTCAAGGGCAATGATATGGCCTCATGAGTCTTTTGCTGGACTATGTTTATTGAGGCATTGCCATTGGTGTCATAATGGATATCCTTCCATTCAAGCGCGACAATGTCACAATGGCGCAGGCCACAAAAACAGCTAAACAAGAAAGCCTTTTTTAACAGGCTATTATAAAATGGGGTACGGACTAAGTACCTTAATTCGTCAATGGTGAGGTATTCCCTGTCTGCTTTACGTCGTTTAGGTTTTTCGTCACTTTTCATTTTGTCTATGGGATTGCAGGCTATATACTCCTCGGAAACAGCATGATTTAGGCAGTAACGGAGCATTTTAAAGTAATGAAGCTGAGTGTTGGCATGCAATTTTTTTTCTTCTTTGCAATGCTCCTGTTTGGCGTTTCTCAGATAACCAATGAATCCTATGACATACGCTTTATCCACTTTTCCTAATAATATCCCTTTTGAGTCATACCGTTCAAGATGATGGACAACGGCCCGCAAGGCGTTTTTCCGGGCTTCGTTGGAAGTACTTGACTGAGCTATTTTTTTTATGTAATCAATCAATGTTATATCCGGAAGTTTGTTGTGATTGAAACCATACGCTTTATTTTGAAGTTCTATTATCTTTTGTGATTTAATGGCATTGGCCAATTTCAATGTTTCTCGGTTTCTGATTTTGTCCGTTTTGTCATTCACCGGTATAATGTACAGTTTCAGAAACTCATATCGTCTTTTTCCATTCATATATATATCAAGATATATAGATTGGCATCCGTTTGATAGCTTTTTCATCCGGACTTTAACAGGCTCTTTTATTCTTAGTTGTTTTTTCATTTTATCTATCAATTTAGTATACACATATCTTTCGCTGGCAACAACATGGTAACAGTTAGTGTTCGCAGAAAAAAGAGCATTTGAAGTTTATTCACAGCTGTTTTTCTTTTTGTGTGTTTTGAGCATTCCGTATCAACGCATAGTAATTCCCTGTCATTCCAATTACAATTATAAATAAAATAACAAGAAGGGAACAACATCTTAACTAAAAATATAAATAACAGGATGGATTTGGAAACGGGAGGACAACAATTAGCCTAATTAAAAAGAAAGCATATACGTCCAAATTCATGCAAAAAGACACAATATCGACAATATTCATAATTTACATCAAATTATTATTGGGTATTTTAGGATATTTGTTGAATATAAACCGGATTATAATACGTGTTTTTTGTGTATTTTTGCATATCTACCATGGATTTATGCAAAAAGGCTGTGGCATATCGGCAAAAAGGTTACGGCATTTTACTAAAATGTAGTAACCCTTTCATTAAAACATCGTAACCCTTTCATTAAAACATCGTAACCCTTTCACTAAAACATCGTAACCCTTTCACTAAAAACACTATTTATACTCTTTTCATACAAAGTTTTGTTCTAGAATAAATGTAAACATATTGATATGTAGCTAGTAATCGGCAACATAGGATATTTTACTTGCGTTTTTCGCGACCAGCGCGGGATATGATTGAATTATGAGACTCTCGTTCGACAGAAAATACAAAACGTCAAAATGATAAATATGGCATTGCACAGATTTCAACTGCCTGTAATGGTAGAATGTTAACCGGGGGAAAAGCCATGCCGGGTTGTAGTTCTTGAAAATAATGTGCCTCAGATTTCTCTTTACTACAATCCAGTAGCCGAAGTTGACAGTGTTACCGTAGCCGAAAGAAAAGATTGGCAGGTAAGCTATGACTTGGGGCGTTCTTGGAAAAAGATACGGAAGGTAGCAAAAGTAAATAGCTCTTTGTTTAAGGTTGATGTGGTGGTATATCCAAGGCTGATGTTTCAGAATTACAAACTATCGCGGGTATATGATATCGTTTTGAACGCTTCTCCTGCCATAGAGGTTTCTCTTTGGAAAGGGATGAAGTTTACGGGACAAGTCATTTTCCCTATAGTGAATGATTATGGACGGCGTTATGAGCAGATCCGCCCGGGCTTTGTCACTTTGTCCCAGACTGTACGTCTGCCTCACCGTGTGTTCTTGACAGGAACGGTTGGCTTCTTTGAGGACTTTCGCTCTGGTGTGGATTTGAAGGCAAAGTATATATTTAAGGACGAGCATTTCTGGTTGAATGCACGTTTAGGATATACGCGAAAGGGATATTGGGAAAATTGGTCTTATTATCATGGAGCAAAATGGACGCTGAATGGTTATGTGGGAGCTAATTACTTCTGGTCAAGATTTAATACTCAGTTTTCCTTAAAAGGTGAAAGATACTTGTTGGAAGAGTATGGTATGAGTGCTGAAATGATCCGTCACTTCCGTTACGCTTCCATCGGTTTTTATGTAATGAAGGTTTTTGGTAAGGATGATGCTGCAAATAATGGACTCAATGGAGGATTCACTTTCCAGATCGCATTGCCGCCTTATAAATATAAGAGGAAAGGATATATTCCTCGCGTCGTAGGGGGAGACATCGGTATTCGTTACAATGCCGGTAACGAAAAACAGTATGGAGACTGGTATCGTTCTAACCCGGATGATAATTATTTGAGAGATAATAGTTTTAACCCATATTTTATTAAATCAGAATTGTTAAATTTTTAATTTTATTGAGATGAAAATGAAAAGTAGATTCTTGGGCTTTAGCGCTAAATTAGCGTTTGCCGTTTTAGCAGTGGGTACAATGTTTACAAGCTGCTATGAGAAAGAGGAAATTGATGTAACACCGGGTACTAAACCTGAACCTGCCAAGTATGTAATCGTAGGTAATGTCACCGCTTTGAATACAGGTGAAGCCTTGGTTGCTACTGTGACTATTGATGGCACAGCTGTTACAGTGAATGAAAATGGTTATTTTGAGAAGAACGATTTGACAGCGGGCTCTCATGTAGTGAAAGCTGTTATGAATAACTATTTTGATGCAGTGAAGACGGTGTATTTGCCTGAAACTGCTGCCGGTGGCGTTTGTGTAGTTAGTGCGGATTTCGCTTTGGCTGATGCCAGCTCAAAAGTTGTAGAACCGGATCAACAGGTTGTACCTGCTACTGAGGAACAAGCAAAAGAAATGATTGCAAAGAATGCTGAAACAATCATTGATGCATTTAAATCTGCTGGTATAGAAGGTGTTAGTGAAGAAGATTTAGTGTTTGATCCTGAAACAGGAAAAGCTACTCTGAAAGTTCCGGCTGATGCTAGTGCTGCTGTCGGTGAGGCTTTGACTGTTAAGTTACCTTATTTCACAGGTTTTTCTTCTTCTGTTGCTCCTGAAGATGATAATATCTTTACTAAGGCTGTTACTGAAGGCCAGATTTGGCTTGCTTCTGCTTCAAATGTTTTGGGTAGAGAATATGGTCTGAATGCAGGTACTAAAGAAGTTACATTCTCTGCTGTAGCAGGTAAGTCTATCGCTGCTTATAATGTGACTATCGTATTCAAGAACGAAGTTTATGTATTCAATGGTGCTGAAGGTACAGTAATGTATCAGGAGTCTTGGAAAGCTGAGCCTACTTATGAGTCTCACGATTCTCATGATTCTCACGATTCTCATGACGGTCACGGTGGTAATCCTGGTGCCGGTGGTGGTTCTGCCAAATAATTTGAGATAATAGATTGCAAACTGTAAATATCAACCAGACATTAAGCATTGAAAATAAACGTAGCGAATAGAATGATAAAGAAAACCTTTTTAATTGGATTGTTCATCTGCTGTCCGTTTATGCTTGCTGCTCAGTTGACTTACGGAACTACCGGTCTGCTCCATGTTCCTTCGGCAGAAATGCAAAAGGACAAGACGGTAATGATTGGTGGTAACTTTTTAAACAAGGAGATAACTCCTCCTGGTTGGTACTATCATACGTATAACTACTTTTTGAATGTGACAATCTTTCCGTGGTTGGAAGTGGCATATACTTGTACGCTGTTTCAGTCACAACATATTGGAATTGATTGGAAAGTCGGGAAAGGTAAGTTTACAAATCAGGACAGGTACTTTTCTGCCCGAGTGAGAGTTTTGAAAGAAGGACAATTCTGGAAGTATATGCCGGCGGTGGTATTGGGGACTTCGGACCCCTATACCGAGTCGGGCGCAGGACAGGTTGCTTCAACCGATGGCAATGGCTATTTCTGCCGTTTCTATATTGCAGCGACCAAGCATATTCCGGTAGGTAAAGAAGAAATAGGTGTACACCTTTCTTATTTATACAACAACCGGGTGGACTACCCGTTAAACGGGCCTGCTGCAGGCATTACCTGGAACCCTTCATTTCATCCGCAACTAAGGGTGATTGCAGAGTACGATGCGAAAGATTTTGCGTTTGGTGCCACCTATTTGCTTTTCAACCATTTGCATGCGCAGGTAGAATTGCAAAGAATGAAGTACTTTACCGGCGGACTTACTTACAAGATTTATTTGAAGTAAGCGAGTGGTCGGAGCAAATAAGAACAAAAAGAGTTGAAATATTAAAAACAAAAAACAATGAAAAGTAAATTAGTAATATTATCTTTGATGTTGGCAGGTGCAGCAAGCACCATGACTGCGCAGACCAAAGAAAAGTTCGTCAGTGAGAGCTGGAAGGACAACTTCTTTATCAGTGCAGGTGTGGGTGGCCAGGTTTGCGTAAACCCTGACAACAGTGATTACGGCTTGGGCCATGCAATCACGCCTCTGATTCATGTATCTGTTGGTAAGTTGTTTACTCCGACTTGGGGTGTTCGTGGACAGGTTGCCGGTTTGTGGTCAACTTTGTATTCTAAGTACGGTCAGCCCGCAGGTACTTACAATGAGATTAAGAACAAGAAATACTTTACATTGCGTGCAGACGCTATGTATAATGTATCTAATGCCATTTGGGGATATAATCCCGAACGTTTGTTCAACTTCTCCGTCTTTGCCGGTCCTGGTTTGACTTTCGCTAAAACTTATGGCAAGCAGGATAAATTGGACGCTCTGATCAATGGTTCTGTTGGTTTGATGGGACAATTCAATATCAACAAGTATATTGATATAAACATTGAAGCCAGAGGAGAGGTTATGCCTTCTATGTTCGGAAAAGCCAGCAGCGCTTATACGGACGGTGCGGTTTCTTTGACTGCCGGTGTAACTTATACTTTCGGTGGCAAGAATTTCGTTCCTTACATCGCCAAACTTGATGTTGACGCTCTCAACGATGAGATCAACAAATACAGAAGCGAACTTGCACAGGCTCAGGCTGACCTTGCCAATGCCAAGAATGCTTTGGCTAACGCTAAACCTGTAACCAAGGAAGTGGTTAAGGAAGTTGAAGTTGCCGGTCCTCGTGCCATCTTCTTCAAGATCGGTAGCGCCCGTCTGGATGATTACGGTAAGGTTAACATCGAGCTGGCTGCCAAGATTCTGAAGGCTAATCCGGACAAAAAGTACAAAGTTGCCGGTTATGCCGACAAGGCTACTGGTAGCGCTTCCTGGAACCAGAAGTTGTCTGAAAAACGTGCACAGGTTGTTTACGACGCTCTGATCGCTCAGGGTGTTGACAAAGACCAGCTTGAACTCGTAGGATTCGGCGGTACTGCCAACATGTTCGGTAAGAACTTCTTGAACCGTGTGGTAATTCTGGAATAATAAGATAGGGTCCATAGAGTATTGCTCTATATTTAGAAAGGGTGTCTGAATCGATTCAGATACCCTTTTCTGCATTATATAGGTAAGAATGGAAGAAGAATTCAAATATTAATCGTAATTTTGTAGCCCATTATGAGTAGAATAATAGCTATTGACTACGGTCGAAAACGTACAGGTATAGCCGTCAGCGACACATTGCAGATGATTGCCAACGGCCTGACAACTGTGCCTACACATCAACTGCTGACTTTTATCCTCGATTATGTGGTTAAAGAGCCGGTAGAGCGTATCTTGGTAGGGCTTCCCAAACAAATGAACAACGAGGTTTCTGAGAATATGAAGAATATAGAACCTTTTGTCCGTTCATTGCAAAAGAAACTTCCGGATATGCCAATAGAATATGTAGATGAACGTTTTACGTCTGTTTTGGCACATCGTACTATGTTGGAGGCTGGCTTAAAGAAGAAAGCCCGGCAAAATAAGGCATTGGTGGATGAGATTAGCGCGACTATTATTCTGCAAACTTATTTGGAGAATAGACGTTTCTCTAACTTTTAATTTTTAATTATTAATTTTTTAGTTGAATATGATTTTACCCATTTATGTGTACGGTCAACCCGTATTGAGAAAAGTGGCGGAGGACATTACTCCGGATTATCCGAATTTGAAAGAGTTGATTGGAAATATGTTTGAAACCATGGATAATGCTGAGGGGGTGGGGCTTGCCGCACCGCAAATCGGTTTGCCTATCCGTGTAGTGACTGTTAACTTGGATGTACTGTCCGAGGATTTGCCTGAGTATAAAGGATTCCGTAAGGCTTATATCAATGCTCACATTCTGGATGTTGCGGGAGAAGAAGTGTCTATGGAGGAAGGTTGCTTGAGCCTGCCCGGCATTCATGAATCTGTTAAACGTGGTGATAAGATACATGTAAAATATCTGGATGAAAATCTGGAAGAGCACGATGAAATTGTCGAAGGGTATTTGGCGCGGGTAATGCAGCATGAATTCGATCATTTGGATGGCAAGATGTTCATCGATCATTTGTCTCCACTTCGCAAGCAGATGATTAAAGGAAAGTTGAATGCCTTGTTGAAAGGCAAGGCGCATTGCACCTATAAAGTTAAAACCCTCAGGAAACAATAAACCATATAAGTAAGGTATAAAAGGCTCAAAAAATATAAAAAGTATTCTGTTAATCCTGTTAAGTAAACGAAAAACGCTATTTTTGTTTCGTTTACAAGCATTTATAGAACAAGATGATAAAAAAGATACTGACGGCTATTTTGCTGTTGCCCACGTTGTTGTATGCACAAATCAATACGGAACGAGTGATGACTATCGCTCGGAATGCATTGTATTTTGAGGACTACGTGCTTTCTATCCAATATTTCAACCAGGTAATTAATGCAAAGCCTTATTTATATGAACCTTACTTTTTTCGAGGGTTGGCTAAAATAAATCTGGATGACTATCAGGGGGCTGAATCCGATTGTGATGCGGCTATCCAAAGAAATCCTTTTGTGGTAGGGGCTTATCAGATCAGAGGGTTGGCGCGTATCAGGCAAAATAAGTTTGACGGTGCGATAGAAGATTATAAGACTGCCATAAAATATGATCCTGAGAATGTTGTGCTTTGGCATAATCTTTCTCTTTGCCACATGCAGAAGAAGGATTATGATGCGGCAAAGGAGGATTTGGGCAAGCTTTTGACAATTGCTCCCAGATATACCCGCGCATATTTGATGCGGGGTGAGGTTTCTTTGCAGCAGAAAGATACGGCACAGGCTCTCCAGGATTTTGACAAAGCCATTGCTATGGACCGGTATGATCCGGATGGATGGGGTGCAAGGGCCGTTGTACGCATTCAGCAGGGAAAATATAAAGAAGCCGAAGCTGACTTGGATCAGTCCATCCATTTGAGTGTAAGGAATGCCGGTAATTATATAAACCGTGCACTGGCCCGTTTTCACCAGAATAATCTGAGAGGTGCCATGAGTGATTATGACCTGGCATTGGATATTGATCCCAATAACTTCCTTGGGCACTATAACCGTGGTCTGTTGCGTGCCCAAGTCGGTGATGACAACCGGGCAATTGAAGATTTTGATTTTGTATTGAAGATTGAGCCGGATAATATGATGGCTGCATTCAACCGGGGTATCTTGCGTGCCCAGACGGGTGATTACCGGGGGGCTATCAGTGATTACTCCAAGGTGATCGACGAATATCCCAACTTTATGGCGGGTTATTACCACCGTGCCGAAGCGCGTAAGAAGATAGGCGACCGGAAGGGAGCGGAACAGGATGAATTTAAAATCATGAAGATGCAGATTGATAAGCGTAACGGTGTTTCATCAGGCAATGATAAAAATGATAAGGATGTAGCGGAAAATTCTTCGGATGGTACGGATACGGGCGAAGATGGGGGAAAAACCCGCAAGAAATCCGATAAGAATATGGAGAATTACCGTAAGATTGTCATTGCTGATGACTCGGAGGCGGAACAGCGCTACAAGAGCGATTATCGCGGGCGTGTGCAGGACCGGAATGTGGTCATCAAGCTTGAACCTATGTATGCGTTGACTTATTATGAAAAGATGAGTGATGTAAAACGCATTATACATTATCATAAGTATATTGATCAACTGAATTACATGAAGGCTTTTCCGAAACCGCTCCGTATCACCAATATGGAGGCTCCGTTGACGGAGGAGCAGGTACGTTTCCACTTTGCTTTGATTGATGCTCATACTTCGGATATTGTGGCTGATCCCCAGGATGCCAAGAAACGCTTTATGCGTGGTCTGGATTTCTACCTGGTTCAAGATTTTGCGAGTTCCATAGATGATTTCACACAAAGCATTTTGCTGGATGGCACTTTCTTCCCGGCGTATTTTATGCGCGCCCTGGTGCGTTATAAGCAGCTTGAATACCAGAAGGCGGAAGCTGCCATGAGTGAGGGAGCTACTTCGGGGGCGGCTGCGGAAATAAAGAAGCCGGAGTCACAGGCTATGGATTATGAAATTGTAAAAAATGATTTGGATCATGTCATCCAATTGGCTCCCGATTTTGTTTATGGTTATTATAATCGTGGCAATGTGCTTTCGATGCTGAAAGATTATCGTGCTGCTTTGGCTGATTATAACAAGGCGTTGGAATTGAGCCCCGATTTTGCCGAAGCTTATTTCAACCGCGGGTTGACACATATCTTCTTGGGAAATAATAAACAAGGTATTGCTGATTTGAGTAAGGCCGGTGAGCTTGGTATTGTATCTGCCTATAATATCATAAAAAGATTTACAGATACGGGAGAATAACATTTTTTTGCTAAAAAATAGAATATCAATAAAGAATTAGCTATTTTTGCGTTCTGAAAATTGAAATATACACAACATTATGATA
>OHIU01000897.1_pt1 | contig 12649 bp, 11 predicted proteins | sample 1568281 | NCBI WGS metagenome assembly OHIU01 (sample SAMEA3879543, study PRJEB24766) | human gut metagenome | biome: human-associated habitat; feature: feces | place: USA | collected 1985/1987 | reverse complement strand
TCCCCGCCCCATTGAGCGCATCACCTACGCCGAGCTGCGCGAGCTGAGCTACATCGGCGCGCAGGTGCTCCACGAGGGCACCGTCTCCCCGGTGCGGGAGAAGAACATCCCCCTGAACATCCGCAACACCAACCAGCCGGAGCACCCCGGCACCATGATCCGCGAGACGTTTGACGACACCGAGGCGGAAAAGCTCAGCGGCAGCATGATCACCGGTATCGCCGGGAAGAAGGGCTTCTCCGTCATCACCCTGACCAAGAACGGCATGTCCTCGGAACTGGGCGCCATCCGCCGCATTCTGGAGATACTGGAGCGCTACCACATCAATGTGGAGTATATCCCCTCCGGCATCGACTCCGTGTCGCTGGTGGTGGAGACGGCCAAGGCCGCGCCGTACCTCTATCAGGCGCTGGGCGACATGGAAAAGGAGATCAAGCCCGACGGCCTGCACGTCACCGACGGCATGGCGGTGGTGGCGGCGGTCGGCCGGAAGATGGCCTTCCAGCCCGGTTCCTCCGGCAAGATCTTCGGCAAGCTGGGCGAAAACGGCATCAACATCCGCATGATCACCCAGGGCCCCGAGGAGCTGAACATCATCGTGGGTGTGGACAGCACCGACTTTGAAAAGGCTATACGGGTGCTGTACAACAGCTTCGTGAAGTAAAGCGCGTCTCCTGCGTTCATACTTCGTTACAGCGGCTTGCCGTACACAAAGTACGCCTGCGCCGCTGCGTCTCGTCTGAACGCAGGATCCATCGCTTTACCATTCGATAGCTTTTGGCGGCGTACTTTTCTTTCGCTATTGAAAGAAAAGAGGCCGTCGGAGACAATAAATAAATAAAGGAGTAATCACTATGAAACAGTATAAAGTTGCTATTCTGGGCGCTACCGGCGCGGTAGGCCGCGAAATGATGAAGGTGCTGGCTGAGCGGGATTTCCCCATCAGCGAGCTGCACCTGCTGGCCTCCCAGCGCTCTGTGGGGCAGGCCGTCCACTGGAGGGGACACGATATCCCCGTGGAGATGGCCTGTGACGCGGCCTTTGAGGGCATGGACATCGTGCTGGGCGCGGCGGAGAACGACATCGCCAAGCAGTTCGCCCCGGCCATCGTCAAGGCGGGCGCGGTGTTCGTGGATAACTCCAGCGCCTTCCGCATGGACCCGGATGTGCCCCTGATCGTGCCGGAGATCAATCCGGAGGACGTGAAGAAGCACAAGGGCATCATCTCCAACCCCAACTGCACCACCATCGTCTCGCTGGTGGCCATCAACGCCCTGAACCACGACAGCCCCATCGAGAGCATCGTGGCCAGCAGCTATCAGGCGGTGTCCGGCGCCGGCGCCGGCGGCCCCATTGAGCTGATGGACGAGGTAGAGCTGCTGCGGGAGGGCAAGAGCGTCCAGCCCAAGGTGTTCCAGTACCAGATCGCCTACAACGTCATCCCCCAGATCGGCGGCGAGGCCTTTGAGGGCTATACCTCCGAGGAGATGAAGATGCAGAACGAGGGCCGCAAGATCATGCACCTGCCGGAGCTGAAGGTCAGCTGCACCTGCGTCCGCGTTCCTGTGGTGCGGAGCCACAGCGTGTCCATCGTGGTGCGGACCAAGGAGAAGATCAGCGTGGAGCGCGCCCGGGAGCTGATCGCCGCCGCCCCCGGCTGCCGGCTGGTGGATGACCTGGTCAACAAGCGCTATCCCATGCCGCTGGAGACCAGCGACCAGGACCTGGTGTTCGTGGGCCGTATCCGGGACGACCTGACCAGCGACAACGGGCTGAACATCTGGTGCTGCGGCGACCAGGTACGCAAAGGCGCGGCCACCAACGCCGTGCAGATCGCCCAGCTGCTGATCGCGGAGTAATTGTAAACAAAGTGAGGCCGCCCGGAGGGCGGCTTTACTTTTGACGCAAAAGCATATATAATGGGGAAAAGTCTATTCCCGGAGGAAGTCCTATGAAACGATGGAAGCGGGGCGCGGCCATACTGCTGTGCCTGTGTATGATGACGGCGCTGCTGGCCGGCTGCGGCCGCGGCCGCAGCGGCGAGAGCACCGCGTCGGTGGTGATGACCGGCAGCGTGTCCACGGTGGACCCGGCCTATGCCGCCACACCGGCGGAGCGCACCCTGGTGCTGCACCTGTTCGACAACCTGTACCGCTGGACGGCGGAGGGCGCGGTGCCCGCAGCGGCCCACGCCTACGACTGCACGGACAACGAGGACGGCACGCAGACGTACACGTTCCACCTGCGGCGCGACGGCAAGTGGTCCGACGGCAGCGACGTGACGGCGGCGGATTTCGTGTACGCCTGGCGGCGGCTGGTATCGCCGGAGACGGACAGCCCGGAGGCGGAGATCCTGTCCATGGTGGCGGGCTATGAGGACGCCCACGCGGGCGACCCGGAGGCGCTGGGCGTATACGCCGAGGACGAGCACACCTTCGTGGTGACGCTGAGCACGATGTGCCCGTACTTTGTGGACGCGGTGTGCACAGCGGCGGCCACCATGCCGGTGCAGCAGAAGGCTGTGGAAGGCGGCGAGGGCTGGAGCGCCAGCCGGACGTGGTTCGTGGGCAACGGGCCGTACCGCCGCACCGGCGACTGGAGCGACAGTCTCTTCGCCACGCTGGTGAAGCAGGAGGACCACTATAACGCGCGGCAGGTGCGCGCGGACCGGATCGAGATCCGGTTCAAGAGCGCGGCGGAGGCCGCCAAGGACGCGGGCACCGCAGACGCGGTCATCGGCGCGGCAGGAGAGGACGGCACCTACGGCGGCAGCAGCACCGTGGGGGTGCTGCTCATCAACCAGATGGCCACCAACATGGACCGGACGGAGCTGCGGCAGGCCATGAGTCTGGTCATCGACCGGGATGCGGCGGCCGGCGCTCTGGGCGCGGACTATGCCGCCGCGGAGGGGCTGGTGCCTCACGGCATACGCACCGCCGGGGGCGAGGAGTTCCGGGCGGTCAACGGCGCGGTGATCGACTGCGAGGCGGATACCTACACGGACCGGTGCAGTCAGGCGCTGGAGCTGATGACGCAGGCGGGCCTGCGGCGGCCGGAGGCGCTGATAAGCCTGGGAACGGTGACGCTGCTGTACCGGAATACGCCGGCGCAGACGGCGCTGGCCCAGCGGCTGCAGAAGGTGTGGCATGAAAAACTGGGACTGAGCGTGACCCTGCAGGGTGAGGATGCGGAGACGTATCAGCAGCTGCTCAGCAGCGGCGCGTTCACCCTGGCCCTGACGGAGCTGGACGCGCTGTACAACGATGCGTCGGCCTATCTGGACCTGTGGCGCAGCGGCGACACGCGGAACTACGCGCTGATCTACATGAACGCCTATAACATTCTGATGCGGGTGGCGGCGGCCAGCACCTCCGCCGAGGCGCGGGACGCCTATTTGAAGGATGCGGAGTGGCTGCTGCTGGACACGGCCAACGTGATACCGCTGTATGAGAAGGAGCAGGCCTACGCCCTGCGCGGCGACGTGACCGGCGTGGTGTCCGACGGCATGGGTGCGTGGTATTTCGGCGCACTGTGGCGCGTGGAGCAATAAGTGAAAAACGCCCGGACCAACAGGCGTTAAACGCCTGCCCGCTATACTGTACAGAGAAAGCGCATATTTCCGGCCCCACAGCAGAGAGGAGCGATCATACAGATGATAGAAAAAGCTGAGGTCACAGCACTTTTGCAGCAGCTCACGGCCATCAAAAGCGAATATTTCCACGAGGACGAGATCATGGCCTTTGCCAGAGACTGGCTGTGCCGGCAGGAACTGCCCGCACAGCTGCACGAATACCACGATGCCAAGGTCACAGATTTCCATGGAAAAAATGTCATCGCCGTTATCGACGGCGGCAGACCCGGACCGGTCATCTGCCTGAACGGCCATCTGGACACCGTGCAGCTGTGCGGCGGTTGGACCCGCGATCCCTACGGCGAGCTGGACGGCGACAGGCTCTATGGTGTGGGAGCGCTGGATATGAAATCCGGCTGCGCCGCGCTGATGGTCACGGCTGCCCGCTTCGCCGCCGCCCACAAGACCTTCGCCGGGAAGATCAAGCTGGCGCTGGTCTCTGACGAGGAGGGCCCCTACGGCCTGGGCACCAATGCCCTCATCGAGGACGGCTATCTCTCTGACGTGGACTTCTCCATCATCACCGAGCCAAGCGCCGGCTTTGACGGCAAGCCCTTCCCCGATGTCTGCCTGGGTGCCCGGGGCGGCTACGGTCTGGAGATCCGCTTCTACGGAAAGTCCGCCCACGCAGCCAACCCGGAAAAGGGCCACAGCGCCCTGCTGGACGCGGCCAAGGTGGCGCAGGCGCTGGAGCAGGTGGACTATATCGAGGACCCGCACCTGGGCAAGGGCACCTGCTGCGTGGTGGGCATCAGCGCCGACGGCGGCGCGTGCAGCGTGCCGGACTTCGCCGTGCTCCGCCTGTTCTGGCACATCGTGGTGGGCGAAAGCCCGGACACCATCGTCCGCGAGATCGAAAAGGCCGTGCAGCGCGCCGGTATCACCGGGCGGTATGAGATCTGCTTCCGCGAAGCACCGTCTGAGGGCTCCCGGGGCTTCATGCCCTACACCGTCCCCCAGGACGAACCCATGACCGTCTCCCTGCTGGAGTCCATCCGCAAGGTCACCGGCAAGGAACCCACCATCTCCTACTTCGCCAGCATCGGCGACTTCAACTACCTGGGCACACGACTGGGCGCGCCGGCCATCATCTTCGGCGCCGACGGCGAGAACTATCACAGCAGCGACGAATACGTCCTGCTGGACTCCGTCCACCAGACCGCCGAGGCCGTTTACGACTTCCTGGAGAAAACACTGCTGCCCTGAGCAAGCAAAACCACCCCCGGCGAGGAGCCGGGGGTGGTCTGTTTTTCAGAAGGTCATCTCCAGTCCGCACTTCAGCTGATGCAGCCTGTCGCCCAGGACCGTCTCCATCACGCCACAGGCCCCCTCCCGGGTGCAGCGGCGGCGCAGGCGTACCGCACGGCCAATTCCACTCTTGCGCTCCGCCATTTTTCGCGGTAAAATAGCACCACAAAAAAGGAGGGCAATGCCATGATCTATCGTGATTTTCAGGACCTGCACCTGTCCCTGCTGGGCTTCGGCACCATGCGCCTGCCCACCACGGCGGACGGCGCCATCGACGAGGACACCACCCAGGCGATGGTGGACTATGCGCTGGCCCACGGCGTCAATTATTTCGACACCGCTTGGGCCTATATGCAAAATCTGTCCGAGACGGTGGTAGGCCGCTGCCTGAAAAAGCATCCCCGGGACAGCTTTTACCTGGCCACCAAATACCCCGGCCATACGCTCACCTGCGACCCGGACCCGGCGGACACCTTTGCCCAGCAGCTGGAGAAGTGTCAGGTGGACTACTTCGATTTCTACCTGCTGCACAACGTCTATGAAAACGACGTGGATATCTACACCGACCCCAAGTGGGGCATCATCGACTACTTTGTGGAGCAGAAGCGCCTGGGCCGCATCAAGCACCTGGGCTTTTCCACCCACGCGGACCTTCCCTGCCTCACCGCTTTTCTGGAGCGCTATGGCAAGGAGATGGAGTTCTGTCAGATCCAGTTGAACTATCTGGACTGGACCATCCAGCGGGCCAGGGAGAAATACGAGCTGCTGGAAAGGCACCATATCCCCGTCTGGGTCATGGAGCCGGTCCGCGGCGGCAAGCTGGCCGCCCTGGATGCCGACAGTGAACAGCAGCTCCACGCCCTTCGCCCCAACGCCAGCATCGCCTCCTTCGGCTTCCGCTGGCTCCAGGGACTGGATAACGTCCACATGGTCCTCTCCGGTATGTCCGACATGGCGCAGATGGCGGATAACGTGGCCACCTTCGAGCATCTCGACCCCCTCTCCCCCGCCGAGGAGGCGATCCTCTTTGCTGCGGCGGATAAGATGAAGAATTCCATCCCCTGCACTGCCTGCCGCTACTGCTGTGACGGCTGTCCCCAGCAGTTGGATATCCCGGATCTGCTGCACAAGTACAACCAGCTCCGCACCGGCAGCGGCAGCACCATCAAGATGCAGCTGGACGCGGTGCCCGCGAACAAGTGGCCTCACGCCTGTCTGGGCTGCGGCGCCTGCGCCGCTGTCTGTCCCCAGAAGATCGCTATTCCCGACGAACTGGCCGCCTTTGCCGCCGAGCTGGACAAGCTGCCCGACTGGGTGGAGGTCTGCCGCCAGCGGGCGGAGGCCGAGGCGCGGGAGCGAGCCTCCCGCGGGCTGTAAGCGCACAAGAAGAAGTCCCTCCCGGCGGGAGGGACTTCGTTTGTTTACACCTGATATTTCGCCGCGCAGCGTTGGTACTGCTCCCGGAAGTCCGGGTCCCGGCGCCGCGCCGCATCCAGCGTGGCGTGCATATTCAGGTCGTGGTGGGCGGCGTCGATCACGCACCCGGCGATATTGGAGCAGTGGTCCGAGGTACGCTCCAGATCCGTCAGCAGGTCGGACCAGACAAAGCCTGCCTCGATGCTGCACTGGCCTTGCTGCATCCGCAGGATATGTCGGGTACGCAGCTGCTCCTTCAGATCGTCGATGACCTGCTCCAGCGGCTCCACCTGCCGCGCCAGCAGCACGTCCTTGCTTCGGAAAGCATTGAGAGACATGGTCAGGATATGATCCACGGCGGCGGTGAGGACGGACAGCTCGCGGCGCGCCGCCTCGCTCGTCGTCGCCCATCTTCCGGGCGCTGAGCTTCACCAGATAGGTGCCCAGCACGTCCTCGTAGTGGTCGCAGCGGCTTTCGTCCTCCCGGATGGAGGCGGCCAGCTCCGGTGTGTAGTGCTCCAGCGAGCGCAGGGCGTTTTGCAGGGCGAGGGTGGCCTGCGCCGCCATGTCGCAGGCCACGGCGCGGCAGCGCTGCAGTGCCAGTGACGGCGTGGCCAGCAGGCGCTCGTCCAGCTCCACCGTCTCCTCCGCCTGCGCCTTGTCCGGCACCAGACGGACAGCCAGCTTTTCCAGCAGGCCGCCGCAAGGCAGCAGCATGGCGGTGCAGAGGATGTTGAAGGCCGAGTGCGCTATGGCGATGCCGGCCATGCCCGCCGACTCGTTCAGCAGCGCCGGGGCGAAGATGGCCTTGACGATGCAGAACACCGTCAGCAGCACCGCCACACCGATGACGTTGAACATCAGGTGTACCACGGCGGCGCGTTTGGCGACGCAGGTGCCGATGTTCTGCCCCATGATGATGGGCACCGCCGCGGCATAGCTGACCTGACCGGTGGAGGCCAGCGCCTGCAGAATGCCCACGGAGGCGGAGGAGGACTGGATGACCGCCGTCAGCACCGCGCCCACCAGCACGCCCAGCAGCGGGTTGGTGAAGGCCAGAAACAGCTCAGCGAAGCCCGGAACGTCCTTCAGCCCGGCCACGGCACCGCTCATGGTGTCCATGCCGAACATCAGGGTGGCGAAGCCCAGCAGGATGGCGCCGGTGTCCTTTTTGTGGCTGTCCTTGCAGAACATGTAGAAAATAATGCCGATCAGCGCCAGCACCGGCGTGAAGGAGGTGGGCTTGAGCAGCTGCACCCATGTGCTGCCGCCGTCGATGCCCGCCAGACTCAGGAGCCACGCCGTCACCGTGGTGCCCACGTTGGCGCCCATGATGACGTTGATGGCCTGCCGCAGGTTCATCAGCCCGGAGTTGACGAAGCCCACCACCATGACGGTGGTGGCCGATGAGCTCTGGATGATGGCGGTGATGCCCAGACCCGTCAGGAAGCCCGCGCCCACACTGCCGGTCATCTTATCCAGCAGCGTCCGCAGCTTGCCGCCGGCCCGGCGCTCCAGCGCCTGGCCCATGAAATTCATGCCGAACAGAAACAGGCACAGCCCGCCCAGCATGGTCAGCGCATGAAAAATATCCATTTTCTTTCCCTCAACTTTACATTTTCTCAGATGTCACCTTATTGTCCATCTACATTGTACGGTATAAATGTCAAGTTCACAGGTCATCTTTTGTAAAATCCATGTAAAACAGCGCAAAAAGAAGCACCCGCGCGGGTGCTTCTTTTTTTATGCTTTTCTTACCGCTGGCCCTTGTCGTAGGGGATACCCTCCGCCTTGGGTGCGCGGGATTTCTTGGATGTGAAGGCCAGCACCACCAGCGTGATCAGGTACGGCAGCATACGGTACACGTGGGAGCTGATGCCGATCTCCGCCAGCCAATACACGCCGTCGCCGTTGATATCCAGGCTGGAGTACGCCGCGGCGATACACTTGAACAGGCCGAACAGCAGCGACGCCCCGGCGATGTTCAGCGGCTTCCAGTTACCGAAGATCATAACGGCCAGCGCCAGGAAGCCGAAGCCCGCCACATCGCCGTTGGCCGTGCAGTTGGCCGTGGTCAGGGCGTAGACAAAGCCGCCCATGCCGGCCAGCGCGCCGGAGATGGTCGTACCGGCATAGCGCATCTTGTACACGTTGATACCCACGGAGTCCGCCGCCTGGGGATTTTCACCGCAGGAGCGCAGCCGCAGGCCAAACCGGGTCTTGTACAGCAGGATCGACAGCACCACGAAAATGATGATGCAGATATAGGTCGCCAGATACACCTTGTGCAGGAAGGTATTGCCCAGGAAGCCCAGGTCGTCCGTCTTCGCGTAGCCCAGAGTGGTCTTCTTGATCATGAACCAACTGGCCGCATCGCCGGTGGCCATTTGCAGGGTGTTCTGGTTGGCGATGATGCGGATGAGAAACAGCACCAGGGCCGGAGCCATCAGGTTCAGCGCCGTACCGCCGATGGTCTGGTCCGCCCGCAGATTTACGGAGGCAAAGCTCAGCAGCAGGGAGAAAATGGCGCCGAATATGGCCGCCACCAGCATAGCCAGCAGCTCAAAGCCCTGTAAAGCCACCCAGTCGCCGGCAGCCTTGGCCGCGTCGTAGACGTGGTTGGTCTGCATGATGTTCACGAACAGCACGCCGATAAACGCACCCAGGATCATAATACCTTCCAACGCCAGGTTGATGATACCGCTGCGCTCAGCGAACACGCCGGCCAGCGCCACGATCATCAGGGGAACGGCGTAGATCATGGTCTGTTGGATCAGAAATGTCATGCCTGCTCCCCTCCTTCCTCCGGCTGCTCAGGCACCTGCGGTGCTTCCTCCATCGGTATGTCCGGTATGTCCTCCGGCGGCACATCCAGTGGCTGTGTCTCCGCCTCTGCCGGTATATCCGCCGTGGTGGTCTTGTTGGCCTCCACGACGAGCTTCTTTTTCCGTCCAGTCAGCATCATCTGGATGAGCAGAGAGAAGGCGGACAGATACACGATGACGGAGATGATCACGTCGGTGATGTACTCGTTGTAGGCAGTCAGGTTGGTCAGCTGCAGACCGACGATATCCAGCATGGCCATGAAGATGCCGGTAAAGATGACCGCGATGGGGTTGTTCACCGCCAGCAGGGCCACGGGGATTCCGTTAAAGCCCACGCCGGGCAGGGCCTGATAGGTGTTCCAGTAGAACTCGGTGTTGCCGCTGAGCCAGTACAGCGCGGCGCCGGCGCCGGCCAGCGCGCCGGCAATGGCCATGGACAGCACGATATTGCGCTTATCGGGGATACCGGCGTAGCGGGCCGCATGGCGGTTGGCGCCGCAGGCCTTCAGCTCATAGCCGAACACCGTCTTCTCCATGATAATGTACACCACGATGGCCAGAATGATGGCTACCAGAATACCGGCATTGACCTGGGAGCCGGGAAACAGCTGATCCAGTCCCAGCTTGGGTGTGGCCACACCGTTGAAGGTGGTCTTGTAGATGTAACCGGACTTCGTGCCTTCTGTTACGTTCTTGAAGCTGCTGATATCAAACATCCAGGTGACAAGATTGGCTGCGATCCAGTTGGTCATGATGCAGGCCAGCACCTCGTTGATATTCAGCAGCGCCTTCAGCAATCCGGGGATCGCACCCCACAGGGCGCCAGCCAGCATACCGCCCAGAAAGGCCAGCAGCCAGATGATGCCCACGGGCACGGACTCGGAGGGGATGCCCAGCGCGACGGACAGCGAGACAAGCGTACCCATCAGATACTGGCCGGGTGCGCCGATATTGAACAGGCCCGTCTTGAAGGCCACCGCCACGGAAAGGCCGGTCATGATCAGCGGCATGGCGCGGAAGAGCATATTGCCCACATTCTGGGCGTTAAAGCCCCAGGTCAGCGCGCCCGCAGCGTCGCGGCCTGTGCTGAGGATGCCGGCAAAAATCAGCCGGACGCCCTCCCACATACCGGCAGTGGTGATCTTCTGCTCCGCCAGGCCCACAATAATGACCACGATGCTGCCCAGCAGCAGGCCGGCCAGGATGGACAGCAGAGAGGCCAGGACCTTCTTGGTGCCATTCTTGGCATACAGATCTGTCAGTTTTTGCTTCACGCCGTCTCACCCTCTTTCTTGTCCGCCCGCTTGGCGCCGGCCATATAGAGGCCCAACTCCTGCACGGTGATCTGCTTCGGGTCGAACTCACCCACGATCTCACCCTCGTACATGACCAGGATGCGGTCGGAAAGGCTCATGACCTCGTCCAGCTCCAGGGATACCAGCAGCACTGCCTTGCCGGCATCACGCTGCTTCACCAGTTCCTTGTGTACGTTTTCGATCGCGCCCACGTCCAGGCCGCGGGTAGGCTGGACCGCCACGATCAGCGGCTTGTTGCGGTCCACCTCGCGGGCGATGATCGCCTTCTGCTGGTTGCCGCCGGACATACTGCGGGCGGTGGTCACGGGACCCTGTCCGCTGCGGATATCGTATTCCTCGATCAGCCTCTCGGCGTAGGCACGCACCGCGTCCTTTTTGATAAAGCCGCCCTTTTCGAATTCCGGCTCCTTATACCGCTGCAGCACCAGGTTCTGCTCCAGCGTAAAATCCAGCACCAGGCCGTGCTTGTGCCGGTCCTCGGGGATGTGGCTCATGCCCATCACGCTGCGCTGGCGGATGGACGCATGGGTGATGTCCTTACCGCAGAGCTTGACGGAGCCGGAAACGAGCGGCTCCAGGCCGGTCAGGCCGTAGACGAACTCCGTCTGGCCGTTGCCGTCGATACCGGCAAGGCAGACGATCTCGCCGCGGCGGACCTTGAGCGAAACGTTCTTGACGGCATTGTTCTTGTGGAGCTTGGAGGCCATGGTCATGCCCTCGACCTCGAGGACGACCTCGCCCGGCTCGGCGGGCTTTTTGTCCACATGGAAGCTGACATTGCGGCCGACCATCATCGCCGACAGCTCCTCCATCGTGGTGTTGGCCGTTTCGACCGTGCCGATGTACTTGCCCTTGCGCAGCACCGAGCAGCGGTCCGCGACCGCCATGATCTCGGCGAGCTTGTGGGAGATGAAGAGGATGCTCTTGCCCTCGGCGGCGAGGTTGCGCATGATCTGCATGAGCTCGTCGATCTCCTGCGGGGTGAGGACGGCGGTCGGCTCATCGAAGATCAGAATCTCGTTTTCGCGGTAGAGCATCTTGAGGATCTCGGTGCGCTGCTGCATACCGACGGTGATGTCCTCAATGAGCGCGTCGGGGTCAACGTGCAGGCCGTACTTCTCGCTCAGGGCGAGGACCTTTTCGCGGGCCTCGGCCTTTTGCAGGAAGCCGTGCTTCGTGGGCTCCACGCCCATGATGATGTTGTCGAGCACGGTGAAGCATTCCACCAGCTTGAAGTGCTGGTGGACCATGCCGATGCCGAGCGCGTTGGCATCGTTCGGGTCCTTGATGGACACGACCTGTCCATCCTTTTTGATGACGCCCTCCTCGGGCTGGTACAGACCGAAGAGCACGCTCATGAGCGTGGATTTGCCTGCGCCGTTTTCGCCCAGCAGGGCATGGATCTCACCCTTTTTGAGCTGAAGCGTAATGTTGTCGTTGGCGATAATACCGGGGAATCGTTTGGTGATGTTGAGCATCTCAATGGCATACGGTGATCCCAAGATGTTTCGCCCTCCTTCCGTTTTGATGGCCCGCCGCGTTGGGGATGTGCGGGGACGGAAACCATGAATATCTTACAGTATACTATACCTGTGCCGATAAAGCAAAGTCAATTTGGCAAAATCGTATGATTTTTTCGTTTTTCGGCAAAAAAAGAGAGACGGGCAGGTGTCCGTCTCTCCGTATGTACTTGCGATAAAGCGCTTAGCCCTTGATGGAGCCCTGATCGTCGACCGTGATGACGGTGGCGAAGTCGGCAGCACTAACATCGCTGCTGGTGTTGTTGCTGACGGTGATCTTGCCGTCGAACATATCCTTCACCATGGCCTTATAGTCGTCCTGCGTGAAGCTGTCGGACCACTGGGTGCCGTCGCCCATGGGGATCTGGACGTAGTTCGCCTCGGGATCGTCCGCGGAGACGAGGCCCAGCGTTGCGATCTGGCCAACGTAGTTGGCCCAGTTGCCGTTGATGATGACGTCGGTGAGGGTGTCGTAGGTCGCGGGATAGAGGCCCTTCATGGCGGAGGTGACGGTCATGCCGTCCACGCCGGCATACTTGGCGATGACACCCGCCTGATCGACGTCAACGCCGATGACCTTGGCGCCCACCTTCTTGGCAGCGTCAACCGCGGAGGTGTAGATGCCGCCGCCGCAGGCGAAAACGACCTCGGTGCCGTCGGCATACCAGGTGTCCATAACGGCAGTGATGTCAG
>OHIU01000895.1_pt1 | contig 12699 bp, 21 predicted proteins | sample 1568281 | NCBI WGS metagenome assembly OHIU01 (sample SAMEA3879543, study PRJEB24766) | human gut metagenome | biome: human-associated habitat; feature: feces | place: USA | collected 1985/1987 | reverse complement strand
TGCGTGTGAAGAACTGCGTAATGACTGGTGCAGGCGGTCATAGTTTCCGTGTCCCGCATCGTCACAGGCCGTTTGCCCCACCGCAAGGGCTCAAGCTGTACACCGCAACAGCGGTTTACAGCCTAAAAAAGCCCGACACATAACATCATCCAATATTTGGTACAATTAACTAACACCGCGCAGGGAAGATCACGAGATTTATCGATGCTCTTTATATGCAAAGTTGAGCACTTTTGTTGCCGCACGAAATGTACCAATAGCTTTCCTGGTAAGCATTAGCATGAGCCTTATCATACAAGAGTGTTTGAATCCGCCTGCTGCTGACAACTAAATCGCATTAAATCCATCAGCATGGGTAGCATTTTTAATTTTGCTTGCATCAACCGAAAAAGAGCCTTGCCGGTCAAATAAGACAGTAATTGCTTTTGAATAGTCAATGTCACCGTGGAGAACACGAATGTAGAAGCTCGCATGGTGCTTTTTGCAAAGATTGCACACGGTCATCAGCCCAATGCCGCTACCTCCGGAATCCTTGCGGGTAGTATTGCGCCGTGAGCCGAGAGTTTTAAGGATCTTTGGCAAAAAAGGAGGTCCATTGTCGCCGACACTGACAAACAAGGCATGCTCATGAACGCCCATTTCGATAAAGACGCACCGTTTGCCCTCGTTGCCTGTAACAGAAAGCAAGGCATTCTCGGTTAATTCCGCCAAAATGGTGGATACGTCTTGGTCGGGAACACTGGCCGGAATAAGCTGCTGCACATCGCAGGGAACGCGGACGTCGATGGTGATACCCTTTTCCTTTGCCCGGTAGCGCATAATGGAAACCACCGCATCAATGATGGGGGATCCTGTTTTTGCCAGATGACCCGTGTCGTTTTCATAACCCCTTACAACGCCTGCCCTTTCTTGTGAAAGGGCATCGATTTGTGCGACCATTGCCTTTGCGCATTCCATGCGCCCCACAAGATCATCATTTTTTGCGGTGGAAACAAGGAATTCCTTGACACAGAGATCTAACGCAGGAATGAGCTTATTGTCCCTATGTACTATGGCAGATAATATCTCATTCTCTTTGCGGAGGGTATCAACCTCTTTCCTCATCTCATCCATTTCGCGGCAATTTAGGCGTGCATGGTAGTCCTGCGTAATACGGCTTTTATACCAAAATAAAAGCAGCAGGCCAAAAAGAAAAACGGAGAACATGATCATAACGGAGATCTGATTTATTTCAGGCCCCATCCCCAGAAACGATGCCATCAAAAGGATGGATACGCTGAGATATACGCCAATGTCTCCGTATTTTGAGTCCGTGAGAAAGGGCAGTCCGTGTGAAAAACGCCGTATTTTGAAAAACAGGAAAGCTAAAAGCAACTGTGCTACGCCAATCAGACCAGCTTGTATCAAGGGTGGAGTGGTTCTGAGCGCAGGGAACACTTCCTGCATGATTGCAAGAACGGCTACGCCTATGAAAAAGCTGATATAAGAGAACGCAAAACTGCTAATTACCGCGACAAGTATAGTATTTGCCTTTGCGGGGAAGTAATGCTGAAAATAAACGACCGTAACAGCAGCCAGCACGATAAGGCTTACAGCCGGAGCAATACTCCGAAGTATACATATAAGTGCTGCTCCGGTAATGGTAAAGATAGATAAGGAAAGGATTTGAGAAAGTTTGCTCGGTGGATGCTCATTCAGAAGCCTGTGAATGGTGTAAACGCAGCACAGGATCATAAAAATGTATTTGATGGCAACGGTGAAAATCAAGCATCCCTCCATCCTAACAAAAACCAAAGAAAAGATGCAGCCAAATACGAATAGAGAAATCCGCACCGCACCGTTATCCTCTATGCATATCAAAAAAAGGAGGGTATTCGGATGCGGTGGCTGCGTACATTCTTCTATTGGTTTGGCCTTTAATCTATTTCGTTATCGCATAATAGCCGGCTCAAGTGAGTCGGCTATTGCATTTAATATGCGTTCTTGATCTTGTTGGCGTAATAATAGATGAACTCAGTCAAAGTGGGGGACCCTCTCTCCTGACTGATTTTTGCGGTATAGTGCAGCAGCAACTCATCAATAGGGGAAGATCTCCACGCTCGTGTGATGGCATTTTGCATACCGCGTTCCACGCTGGATGCCGTTTTGCCGTGTGCCAGACCAATTCTGTCGCAAAGATTTGACACATTGCGGTCAGTGATTGCGAACTGTATTGCTTCCACGAGATAGCCATAGCCAACCACCTTGGGATTGATGCCAATGGCATCCAATTCCGCACAGATTCGCCGTACCATTCGCTTTTGTTGCTGCGCATGGCTTTCCTGCGTCCCACTCAGTTCGCCGGAATGTATCCGTGCCTTAGGCATTACGCTACCCAACATACGCAGGAAGTCAACAAGAGAGCGCGGGGAATATCCGTCCTGATGCTTTGAAAAAATATAGTCTGCACCAAGCTTTCGCGCCAGTTCATATGTAATCGCACTGGAGTTGTTGGTTGTAACTATAACATAAGGGTGTACGTCCACAGGAGCGTTCTGTAACGCCTTGAGTAGAGACAAGCCGCTTCCGCCCCCTTCGTGTAGTTCCAGGTCAAGGATGATCACATCTGGCAGCATGTCGCACACCATTTGAAACGCCTCGATAGAACTGCTTGTAATACCCAGTAGCTCCAATTCACTTTCGCCGTCCAAACAGTCTTCTAACTCCCGACAGGTGCGAGTGTCATCTTCAACAAGCAAGATGGAAACCACGCTTTTCATGGAATCACCCCCTCACACTCATAGAATACACGAACTTCCAACAGAAAGCAACATTTTCCAACATAAACAACTTCAAAAACCAATAGAAAAGAAATGCAAGAGATGAGATAATACGATTGTGATGGAAAACGCTATGCAAGGAAACTGTTTTAAGAAAATCATATCCTGTTTTGAGCCAAGGGTCTTGGGTACATATATCATTCGAAAGCCGGTGCACGACGGTGATCGCATAGATATAAACGAGAACAAAGGAGAAAAATTATGGAACTGAAAAACATGAATGGCTTCTGCGAGCTGACGCGGGAAGAGGCAACGGAGATTGATGGTGGTGCTTGGAAAGCGATAGCAAAGGACATCGGATTGTCAATCTTAATTGATGGTACCAAAAAATTTGTAAAAGAGGCATGGAATAATCGTGCGAACTGGGGGGCTACAACAGAATGACCCCTGCCGCAGTACTGCTTTGTGGCGAATTTATGTCGGTAGATAGTGCGGAAATGGATATGGTGGGACAGTCCCCCCGCCATATCCTATCTATAAAAGTTGGAGGATGACGTTTTTGCGAAATAGCCGAAGCTCTATTTTGATATGCTCCTACATAGGAACTTTTGTCATTGCTTTTGTCATAGGTTGTGCAGTTGTTGATGATGAGAGAATTGTTGTGGTCATGGCATATACCACCGTGATAGTCAATGCATTGTTAGCTGCGATGGCATACCTACTATATCGAGATGTATTTCGCAACGGGTTCAAAAAAAGCGGTACAAATTTTGCAAAACAACTTTTTCTGACTTCGGTCATCATTCTAAGTGCTAATATTCTTATGGCATTATTGCGCGGCATGTGGTTATCGCAAGTCACCGAAAACCAGGAAATACTAAATAATTATACCGCTGTTTTTCCGATAGGCATGTTTTTTGATTCCATTATCTTTGCGCCGATTATCGAGGAAACAATAATCAGGGAAATCATTCAAAACAGGATAGATAAAAATCTGCGGGGACACAGCCCCTGGATAAGCATACTCCTGTGCAGTTGCATATTCGCCTGTATGCATGCTGAAATCTCTGTTGACCTTTTGCCATATTTCGCTATCGGCTTGATATTAGGTGTTACTTATAAAAAGACGAACAATTTAGCTTTGGTCACGTGTACTCACGCCGTAAATAATCTGGCTGTGCTTTTATTCATCAACTCCATTTTTCCGGATTAACGAGAGAGAACAAAATGGCTTTGTCGTTGGAAATAAACCGATATTGGATAATTGTTGGAATAACATCAGTAATAGGTGATACACTTTGATGTCCGTAAAGATTGTCTCTCAGCAAAACTACTACCACGTATTGCGAGAAAATATGGAGCCGAAAAACATGAGTGGCTTCTGCGAACTGACACGGGAAGATGCGAAGGAGATTGATGGCGGGCATGATAGGGCTCACAGGAATCACAATAGACTGACTGGCAGTAGGAAAAGTGCTGCTTCTGCACAATGGACTACTACGGGATGGGCTGTTTCTGCGATTGGTGTAGCCCTCGCTGTTCCAAGTGGAGGGACATCAATAGCTTTTGCGAGTCTTGGATTTGCGCTGGCAACAGGCTGGCAACAGGAAGTCTTGTAACGATGTGAGGTGTTAAAAAATGGATCGTAAACGAGTACTTCTCCTGATGGCGGGACTTCTTGCTGGCACAATCCTAAGTGTGTTGTTATATAAAGTCCTGGATATCCCCTTTCTCAAGCAGATAATTCCTATTGTTGTTCTTATCATTGCTGCATTTATAATTATCAGAGCGCTTCACAAGGGCGAAATGTGAGTCGGCGGTGCCTGTTCTCATGGTATGTATAGGGGGAACAGCAGCAAATTCATATATCACGAGGAAGCCGATACGCAGCGGTGACCGCATGGATATAAACAAAGAGAAAAATTATGGAATTGAAAAACATGAATGGCTTCTGCGAACTGACGCAGGAAGAGGCAATGGACGTTGATGGAGGGTACAGATTCATATCTGGCGATCCTCAGCCCTATAGGAATAACCATGTTGCTGCTGCAGCGACCTGTTCAATTGTTGCCAGCTGTTTTGGTGGGCCGGTGGGAGCAGCAATCGGAATCGGCCTCACACTTTGGGGCCTCATGTGATGCTTCACTAAGACGGGTCCTGGAACCAGCGGAGGGTTTCCGCTGGTTCCAGGAATTTGAGGATTTAAAGATTTAAGGAGGCAACGGATAAAAATGGAACGTAAGAGTGCCCTGATTGAGACTCTTGAAAAAGTGTGCATTCCCGTGGGAGCCTCTCTGTGCGCCTTTTTCACTGCGATAGACATAAAGGCGATGAAAAACACAGATTGTTCTGAATGGATTGTTTTCTTGGGAGTATTGCTTACAGCTGAAATAGTGAAAATGAAACGCGGGATGGGCAAAAAGGGATTTGTTGCAATTTACACCGGCATACTATTGTTAGCAATTGGCATTTTTATAGCCGCCCATTTTTAGCAGCTTTCTTGCAAAAGAGTGATGAACCCCAAAGCAGATAATTCTTCCCATTGTTGTTCTTATCATTGCTGCATTTGCAATTATCAGAGCGTTTCGCAAGGGCGAAATGTGAGTCGATGGATATAAACAAAAACATTGGAATAACCGGAAAAATATTCGCGGTTATAACTTCCTCTGTCGATAAAATGCGGCTTTGAAGCACATAAAGGTCTTGGGGCATTTGTCCCATGACCTTTATGTGCAAAAGCAAGAATGTTCAAAAAACGTAATTCATCGTTTCGGAAAAGGTAGAAACCCCTATGTCTAAGAATAAGAAAATGCTACTATGCGTTTCTGTTGTCTTTCTTGTATCAACAATTATCGGTGTTTTTTTGAACATGCTCACTGGTGCGAATGAAATTTACACATTCGCGTGGAAAAGGCTTTTTCCCTCCTCCGCAATGGCGGCATACGCGCTCTTTCTCTATTCCCGAGATTTCATTGATAGTGCACATCAGATGGGAACACGAAAACTTATAACAGCGGCGGCCATCGGAGGGTCGCTTATGGTCGGCCTGAATCTTCTCTTTGGCTTGCTTCGGGCAAGGATAGGCGGAGACCTGCTCACACAAAATCAAGAATCGTTGAACGCTACGGCGGCAACACTCCCAGTCGTTGCTTTCTTTGTTTCGCTATTTTGTGCGCCGATCGTGGAAGAGACCGTATTCCGCTTTATTTTGCAAGGATGGCTGCGAGAGCGGATCAAACAGGGTGGAGCGCCGATTTCTGTGATAATCGCAGGAACGTTATTTGCCTTGTTGCATACAGGTACCCCTGTAGATTTGATCCAATACCTTCCTGTCGGTCTTTTGTTGGGAGCTATTTATGAAAAGACACATTGCATTTCCCTTTTGATCTGTATACATAGTTTTAACAATCTCATCGCCTTTGCGCTTCAGAACATGTGACAAGAGCCAAACCGCGGGACTTTACCGCTTCGCGTACCCCAGGGGCACAAAGACCTGGTTATATATGGAGTCACTGTAATGAGTAGGTTTCGGTCTCTGCTTTATCTATGCATGGACAAAGAATCTTTGCTTTCCGTGGCTTTTCCATGCATTTTTGAACTGTATTGCTTGCATGGGCATTGTACTGGGGTAGCGACATCTGCCTATGCAGACCGTTAAGCATTTTAGATAGGAGGATCAAAATGAAGATCGATTGGCATGCAGGAATCATTCTTCTATTTGCGTTGTCTTCACTTTTCTTTTTAGGTAAGGCATTGGCAAATAAGCGAAGCGGTAAACCATTTCGTTGGAAAATAGGAAATCTCCTATTTATTGGTATGAGTTCTGTCACTGTCGTGTTGTTACTCGCAGCACTTCTGTTTATGCTTCTCAAGAACTACAACTTGATGCAATGGTTTATTTCAATAGGCTACGTCTTATCTGCTTTGTGTGGCGTTCTCTTTGCACCAAGTAAAGAGTAATGATGTAAGGGTTAATTTAAATGGAGATTATTCTGGCGAAGATTGTAACGAGCCTTTTATTGGCGGGGTCTTTTGCGCTCATTTGTGCAGGGCTTTTCCGCAGGAAACTGAAGCTGTCGCAGTTAAGCGGGAAACTGCTTCTGCTTTCTGTTTCGGGGCTTGCTTCCTACGCAATCATTGTTGCCCTGGCAATATGGAAATGGAACCGTGCCGGAGGATCCGTGATTATCGCAGGTGTTTGCTCCTATGCGCCCGCCGTCGCGCTGTATCGTATTTTGATTAAAGATTTGGAAGTCTAATATAAAAACTGACACACATTTACATTCGGAGGGTTCGTATGGCTTTCATCGTAATTACCATCCTTGTACAAGCGGCGATTGCCTTTGCTGTGCTGCATGCATTCAAAGTGCGGAAGCAAAAGAATATCACATGGACGTCTCCGGCGCGGAAGTGGTATTTTGTAGCAAGTGCTGCGGCGCAGGCAACCTTAGCAGTCATTTCCTTTGTCAAAACCGACGACAGCAGCTTTTGGCTATTGACGATCATTGTGTCCGCACTGGCTGCGATCAATCTCTGTACACAACTAACTATCGGTAAGGCAAAATAACAGTTCCCCCACAAGACAAAACCGTGCCATTTGTGGTGCAGGGCAGCGATACGCTGCCCCGCACCGCAAGCCAATAATCCGCAAAAGAGAACAGTTGATCGGAGTTTCGTTATGACCTACTATTGTATCAAACAACATGATGTTACCGACTGCGGAGCGGCGTGCTTGGCAACGATCTCCAAGCAGTATGGGCTGAGTCTTCCCATATCCCGCATTCGCGAAGCAGCGGGAACGGACAAACAGGGAACGAATCTACGGGGACTCGTTCAAGCAGCGGAGCGACTTGGCTTTACTGCGAAGGCCGTAAAAGGAGATCAGAACGCGCTACTCAGTGATTTTCCGCTGCCTGCCATCGCCCACGTACTGGTAGATGGCAGGCTGCTGCATTATGTCGTGATACATAAGATCACAAAAAAGAGAATATTGGTGGCCGACCCGGCCAAAGGTATGGTCAAGTACACACCAGAGGATTTTTTAAGATCTGGACGGGTGTATTGGTTATCATGATACCCAGTGAGGCATTCAAAAAAGGAAATGAGACGAAAGGCACGCTGTCGCGGTTCTTCTCGCTGCTGTTGCCGCAGAAAGGACTGTTACCATCTACGTCATGGATAATGGAAGAATTGTAGAGAGCGGAAATCACGAGAAGCTTATGCAGAGCAAAGGAATATATTATCAGCTTTGGAAAGAACAGAGCCCCACTATGCAGGGAGGTGACATGCGATGAGCGTGAAAATAATGGACATAAATGACCTTTCTGATAGTCGGGAAGTCATGGCAAAAAAGGTTCCTCCCGCGACAACTGTCTTTATTTGTTTTGTCGCTATGATGCTTATAGCAGCATTTATATGGGCGTACTTTGGGAAGATAGATACCTATGTCATCGCTACCGGAGAAATACGTTCCGCTGAGACACCATCCACGATAACTCTCAGAAATGGTGGAAAAATCGCCAATATTATTATAGCAGATGGTGCTTTTGTGCATGAAGGGGAGACAATCATAGAATTAGATAAGGATTATTATGAAAAACAGCAATCTTTGTTGGACGAACAAATTGCAAAGAAAGAATCCGACATAGCAAACTACCAGCAACTCATCAAATCTTTGCCACAATGTCAAGTGATGAATTCAAAAATAGAAAAAATCCCTCTTTTCACAAATTAAGAAAAGGGGATTGTTAGCATTTGATACTCCACACAAATTTATTTAGTATTATATCTTGATGGATTTGTTTTTAAAAATGATGTATAATGAGACTTAATTATTTGTATGTTGCATTTATTTCAAAATTTTAAATTGCTTTAGGGAGATAATAACTATGGCATATGACTGGGGAAAATATATCAACGGAGAAGTTTTCATAGAAACCCCCATTGTTATAAACAATGGAAATATCATTTCGACAGAGGAGTTTGAAAACAAAGAGAACTTCAATATCAAGCAAATTAAATATGAGGATTTTCCTGGGATAGAAGAGGGGTATTGGTTTAGTAATTATTGGGAGGAAACTCCCGAATACATTATTCAAAAATGGAAAAAAGAAAAAATCCAGACAGAACCTTCTGGAAAATTAAAAGTGATTCGGAACCAATTTGAATATGCGGTTTGCGAAATTTTGGAAATGATAGATTTGCTTAAATATGAAAACAAAAAAATATTAAGTCAACATTTGGAAAAACACAAACTACTCGAACCTATTTATGAAGCATGTGCTGATTTATGGGGAATTGGAAATGTTTGCAAGGAATTTGTTGGTAATAAATACACGCTTAAGCAACTGTTTGAAGAAATTGATTTGCATCGGTATCTTGAAGAAAACGACATGAAATTTGTCGAAGAGGGCGATTTTTATTGTGACGCTTCGGGAAAGCCCATAATGAATTACTGCTATTTTAAAAGCAACTTTTATAAAATAGATTCTCTCATAAATTTCACGACCGTAAGAAACACAACATATCTAAAAATGTCTTATATATATTTGTATACATTGTTTGATGAATACTTATTGAAATTAATTGAATTTATTTCTAAAATTGATATGAGAACGATGATAAAGTATATCCCGAACATTTCGATAAAAGATGTTATCGAGGCACAGAACAGAAATGAACTCATTGGAAAAGCTGTTGAACAACTCGTCTATAAAATGGGCTGGAATTCAATGCAAGACAAAATTGAGTTTTTCGAAAGCTGTGGGATAGCATTAGATGACACGCTTGTGGGCGACTTGATTCTAATAGGTGAAAAAAGGAATATAATTGTTCATAACCAAGGGGTGGTAAATTATGATTTCATAAAGAAATTATCCAAAACACATCATAAAGATACATATAAAGTCAATGACACCATTGAAACAACAGTAGATTTGTTGAAGACTGATGCTTCAGTCATGAAAAAACATGTTGAAGAAGTTCATAACGCTATATGTAATAAGTATTCCCTGTTACCTTTTTGTTGACATTGACTATCTATTGCTCATTGATGTAAGCAGAAGTTATAGTGAAAGGAAGTATTCTTTGAGAGAATGTTTTTTGTGCCTTAACTTTGCAAGATAAAAGCATACTAATAACCTCTACAAAAATTATGAGCAATAAGCAAAATCGGTTCTCAAAGAAGCTGCTTTAGCTTTCTTTAAGAACCGATTTATGCATACTATGAGACTGTTTTTAACGTCAAACCTCCCCGCGCATGGACAGGCATGAGACATAGCCGCCATTCTCAAAACAACGCAACAGCAATACTCAAAATATGAGACAGAGAAAGTGGATCCTCCTATTCGTTGTTTTTCGATGCTGGCAGATTTCTACCAGGTTTCTGTTGATTACCTGCTTGGCCGGACAGCCTGTGCAAATGGTGTGGATGCATACAAAGAGCCCGTACTGGAGAATTATGTTGTTGACAACTTGGTTGCCGATGTACTTTCACTGAATACCATGGTCGTAAGGCAGTTTTTGATTATATCGCGCTGCAAAAAAGTGAACTTCAAATAACTTTTTACCCGGCGTTTATGGCAAATTGGAATCCGCCCCTTAGACTTTTTGGCATCCATTTTCAAGCCTGAGAAAATGGGATACGGAAACCCCCATAAAAAAATAGATGCCATGCGGTTTTCGCCGCATGGCATCTCAACCCTCTTATTATCCTTTGGGTACCCGCTGAATTCAATCCAACAGCTTACAGAGAGGAAGACCACTCCTCTTTCCATGTACCCGCGGGTGTACTTTGGTCATTCTCCGCAGGAATAATACGCCTAATACGCACGCAATACGCATTATTTTCGTGATGCGCCTGTAATACGCATTTAATACGGAGATAATGCGTATTAGCTTTTTTCAACGACCGGGAAAGTACAATATATCAACACTTTAATATTGACAAACACAATATATTGTGGTATATAAGAATCATTCAGTTGTTTGTGCACCATTTGTAGGTCTATTATCTGCATCGCACACGTTGTTAAGTTTGTACTTGAGGAGCATTATGCTCCCGTTTGAGATTAGAGCCATTGCGCCCTTATATTTCAATGACTATACTGCGAGAAATTCTCTCGCGGCAGTTTCCACCTGTACGCCGCTTTGCCGCCGTACTACACTGAACGTGTACTTAAGGCATCGCGCATTTAGGTCGGAGCAGAGCAGGCACGGGTGGAAAGCTATCAGCAGCTTTTCGCTCTGACTAAGAACTTGAAGTATGTCGAACTATGCCCTCCTGACGGTGGGCGACAGTGAAAATTGAACAATACTGCAAACGCAGGAAGGATCGTATGAAGCCGAAACGGCGGGAAGATTCTTCCTGCGTTTTTGCTTACCGTTTTTGTCGCGGCACTTGCCATCGCCGCGATACCGCAGGAAAAGAAAAACGCGCCGAAATCAATTCGGCGCAGATCAGGAAAAAGGAGCTTTGTAAAAGCCGTCAGGACGATACGGCAGGAAAATCGTCAAGAGAGAGGCAAGCTCCCGCCCCTGTATGCCGCAGTCAGAGTGCGGCGCCGGTCATACGGGGTATCGCGTATTCCTCGATCCGTCGCCGGGCGGATCACAGGATACCGGCGGAGCCTTCCGCAGCCGAGTTCAGCGGCCTGGTGTCCGCGGTTGCTCACACGAGCAGAGGTCAAAGACCTCCATACCGCAGCGTACTGACCTGGCACAAGTAAAGAGAGACAGACATACAGGCAGGCCGCGAAAAACACGCAGCACCAAGGCTTTCCGCCTGCGGAAGTCTATCCTTTCTGCGGAGATACGCCGGAAACGGCTCTCCTTGCCAACGGGTGAAGTGCGCCCATCTGAACACGACTACGATTACAAGGAGATTTCTTTATATGACCACAAAAGGTATTTACAACACCCTCGTTACCCAGTTGGACAAGCTGGCGCGGCACAACCGTCAGGGCAGCTTCCGCACGAAGGATCGCTACTATGAGGCGGTCAAGCGGTTCTGCGCTTACCTTGCTGTCCACTACCATCTGCAAAAGCTGGAGAACATCAGCGGCAAGCATCTGGTGAGCTATGTGCTGTACTTACAGGACAATGGCAAGTCTGCCAGTACCGTGAAAACCGACCTTGCTGCCATTCGTTTCTTCCACGATAAGATGTCCCACCCAAAGTATACGCTGCCAACGAACAGCGAGTTAGGCGTCGAGTTGGAGCGCCGCCGGTTTGGGCAGCTCGACCGGACATGGAGTGGGCCGGAGTTCAACCGTCTGCTCGGCAAGGCAATGGCGGAAAACCGTGATGACTTCATTCTTGCCCTCTACCTTGGGCGCTATGCAGGATTTCGTATCCACGAGTGCTTCCGTATGGACACCGCAGCGGCGGAGCAGGCGCTGCGCGAAAACGCCCTCACCGTGAAGGGCAAGGGCGGCAAGGTGCGCACCGTCCCCATCGAGGACGAGCGTATCCCAATGATGCTCCGTAAGCTGTTGGCACAGACCGAGCGTGGTCACAAGCTGCTGGTGCCAGACGGTATGCCTACCGACCGCGCCATCAACGCTTTAGAGCTGTTCATCTACCGCTACCGAAATGAGATCTGCGACGAGGGCTCCGACCGCTGTCTGACCTTCCACGGACTTCGGCACACCTATGCCGCGGAGAAGTACACAAGGCTGACGGAGGACGGCATGAGCGCCATTGACGCTCACTATGCGGTCTCCCGTCTGTTGGGCCACGAGCGTGCCGACGTAACGAACATTTACCTTGCGTCGGTCAGAAAGCGGGGCCGCGATGGAGAATAAGTACTGTTCCCTTGACGACCTCCCCGTGACGCTGCGTGTGGAGGAGCTGATGCCGATCCTCGGCATCGGGCGCAACACAGCCTATGAGCTGGTGCGCAGCGGCAGGCTCCGCAGCATCCGCGTCGGTCGGCAGGTGC
>OHIU01000894.1_pt1:7500-12737 | contig 12737 bp, 13 predicted proteins | sample 1568281 | NCBI WGS metagenome assembly OHIU01 (sample SAMEA3879543, study PRJEB24766) | human gut metagenome | biome: human-associated habitat; feature: feces | place: USA | collected 1985/1987 | reverse complement strand
ATAAGAAATTCACTTTTAAAAATTAACTGAAAGGTTTATCTCAGTGGATAGAAGAGTTGATAAGAGTTTGAGTATAGTTTTATGAGGTGAAGGAAGGTTGATCCTCTATATTCTAGAAGCGTTTCATCTCATCTGATCTGTAGAAGATTCTAGAATTTGAAGATGAAAGTGACGATATCTCGTGAAATAGGAAGAATATGATAATTTGGATAGCATTTGATAGTGAATAAGAATGATGAAGTATATGAATATGAAGTAAATGAAAAATGTGTTTGTACATAGTAGGAAGTGATGAACAAGTGTTAAAAAAATGAAGTGTCGTTTCTTTTTTGATTAGTGTGTAATTATATGAATGTAATAAATTAATAGTAATAAGAATGTGAAATAGTAAGTTTTTGAAGAGTTGTGATGTAATTTTTGTGATTTGAATGAATTTGGAATAAATAAACGATATATATTGTGAATATGTGATTTTTGCAAGTTTGAGTTGTTTGAATGAAAATGAGATAATTTGGAGTAAATAAGAATAAATTCGAGCAGTAGAGATTGAATACATCAGTTTGAAATAGTTTTTGAAAAATCGATGAAAAATGAAAGAAGGTCAGATTGGTGAAAGTTGAGTCAAGTCAAAAGTCCCTATGGTAGGTAGACTTGTCTCCTATGGTATTGACTTGAAAGTTTTCAAAAATTATGAAAGTTGAGATAAGATTATTTTTGAGCAGTACATTATGTGTACATCACTTTAGAATAGGTATTGAAAAATCGATGAAAAATGAAAGAAGGTCAGATTGACCATAGTTGAGTCAAGTCAAAATGCCCTATGGTGGGTGAAGGGTGATCCTATGGTATTGACTTGAAAATTTGAAAGTTGAGATAATATTAAATTTGAAGTGTAGACATTAAGTACATTCATTTGAAATAGGGTTTGAAAAATCAATGGAAAATGAAAGGATGTCAATTTGAGCATAGGTGAAAATCAAGTCAAAATGCCCTATGGTGGGTAGACATGTCTCCTATGATGTTGACTTGAAAATTTGAAAGTTGAGATAATATTAAATTTGAGGTGTAGACAATATGTAGAATAAGTTTCCCTATGGTATTAAAAATATGTTGGATGAAGATGTATGATAGGAATTTGGGCACTAGGTTGAGTCAAGTCAAAATTCCCTATGGTATGAAAAGAGCCTCCTATGGTATTGACTTGGTTGAAAATTCCAAAAAAAGTCGATATTCAAAAATGTCAACATAAGTGATTTGGCGTTTAGTAGAGTCGAACAGGTCATTTTATTATATAAGGGAGGAAAAAAAAAATTCTCAGTGGGGCTGCCTGCTGAGAAACCCTTCTTGTACCCTAGAAAAGTGTGCCATAGGCAACTTGGCTAGGGGAATTCGAATCTGCGGTCAGAATGGAGCTATCTCTACGGAATAGGTGATTTATAATTAGGTTTGGGGTACATGAAAAATCAAGTCAAAATTCCCTATGGTCGTCTGGACTATGGGTGATGATAGGGCATTTTGACTTGAAATTTCGGGTAAGTCAAAATTGATTGTAAGTGACTATATAAAGGTAGATAAGAAGAAATAGAATGAATTTGACTAACTTTTAGGTTTAATAACGCGATAGCAGTTATCCTGAGGTAAGTGATAATGAATTTAACAATTAGGTTGAATCAGTCAATAGGTTGGTATAGATAATTTTTAGTAGGTATTTAAAAGAATAGGGAATTGAAATAGATAATCTTCGATAGAATAGTAAATATAAAGGTAAGGATTAATATTTGAAAGTATTAGAATGATTCGCGAAGTGAACAAGTAGGAGGATGGAGTGAAGGCATGGAAGGTGAGTATAGGTGAAGAATGCGTAGAAGGTGAGTATAGGTGAAGAAGGAGTAGAAGATGAGTATAGGTGAAGAAGTAGTTGTGAAGTGAATGTAGAATAAGAAGGTATTGAAGTGAATGAAGTATGAGAAGATTGAAGATTGAAGTGAAGTCGAGTGAAGTGAAGTCAAGAAGTGAAGTGAAGAGTGGAGGCAAGTCAAGAAGTGGAGGCAAGGCAAGAATGAAGTCAAGTCAAGAATGAAGTCAAGAAGTCAAGATGAATAGAAGAAATGAAGAAGGCAAGAATGAATGAAAAAGGCAAGAATGAATAGAAGAATTAAAGAATTGAAGAAGCCAAGAATGAAGAAGTAGAAGAAGCCAAGAATGAATGAAGAATTGAAGAAGCCAAGAAGTCAAGAATGAAGAAGCCAAGAATGAAGAATAAAGAAGTCAAGAATGAAGAATTGAAGAAGGCAAGAATGAATGAAGAATTAAAGAAGTCAAGATGAATAGAAGAAATGAATGAAGAATAAAGAAGCCAAGAAATGAAGAAGCCAAGAAGTCAAGATGAATAGAAGAATGAAGAAGCCAAGAAGTAGAAGAATAAAGAAGCCAAGAAGTACAAGAATGAAGAACTGCAAGAACTCCAAGAACCAAGAAGAACCCCACAAGAACAACTTCAAAATACTTCACAATCTTCAATACCTCCCTATTCTACAAACCCTTCTCAACTACTTCCAAGTCTATATAATTCTTCAAGGACTTTTGAACCTATTCAAACTTTCTATAATTTCTAAGCCTCTATAACCCTTCTATGCTTTCATAAAATCTAAATACTTTGCAAACTTCAAGAAATGAAATTCTAATGAATAATAATCTGGTCGATCCTGCCAGTAGTCATACGCTCGTCTCAAAGATTAAGCCATGCATGTGTAAGTCTAAATAGTTTTAGTGTGAAACTGCGAATGGCTCATTATATCAGTTATAGTTTATTTGGATGAATTTTTCTATGGATAACCGTAGTAATTCTAGGGCTAATACATGTTATAATCTCTTTGAGATTTTCTTATTAGAATAAAACCAATTGTATTAGTGAGTAATAATAATAGAATCGATCGCATGCTTTTGTAGCGATAATCCTTTCAAGTTTCTGCCCTATCAGCTTTCGATGGTAGTGTATTGGACTACCATGGCAGTAACGGGTAACGAAGAATTTGGGTTCGATTTCGGAGAGGGAGCCTGAGAGATGGCTACCACATCCAAGGAAGGCAGCAGGCGCGCAAATTACCCAATCCTGACACAGGGAGGTAGTGACAATAAATCACAATGCGGAACCTTTGGTTTTGCAATTGGATTGAGAAGAAGGTACAAATCATATCGATAAACAATTGGAGGGCAAGTCTGGTGCCAGCAGCCGCGGTAATTCCAGCTCCAATAGCGTATATTAACGTTGTTGCAGTTAAAAAGCTCGTAGTTGAAGTTGGATGAGTATTTGAATTCAATTTTCGAATTGGATTGAAATACTTATCATTTCTAGTAGTTATGCTTGGGTATTCAATTACTTGAGTATGATAGCTAGTCATTTACTGTGAGAAAATTAGAGTGTTTAAAGCAGACGTTTGTTTGAATAGATTAGCATGGAATAATAATGATATGCTTGATTTCATGTATTGGTTATGAAAGATAGCAAGATTAAAAGGGACAGTTGGGGGTATTCATATTCAATAGTTAGAGGTGAAATTCTCGGATTTATGGAAGATGAACAAATGCGAAAGCATTTACCAAGGATGTTTTCATTAATCAAGAACGAAAGCTAGGGGATCAAAGAGGCTTAGATACCCTCGTAGTCTTAGCTATAAACGATACCGACTAGGGCTTAGTAGATATCCAATGGTGTCTATTAGTACCTTGTGAGAAATCAAAGTCTTTGGGTTCCGGGGGGAGTATGGTCGCAAGGCTGAAACTTAAAGGAATTGACGGAAGGGCACCACCAGGAGTGGAGCCTGCGGCTTAATTTGACTCAACACGGGGAAACTTACCAGGTCCAGACATAGGAAGGATTGACAGATTGATAGCTCTTTCTTGATTCTATGGGTGGTGGTGCATGGCCGTTCTTAGTTGGTGGAGTGATTTGTCTGGTTAATTCCGATAACGAACGAGACCTCCGCCTATTAACTAGATAAAGTAAATATGTTTACTTTGTCTTCTTAAAGGGACACTATACGTTTGAGTATGGGGAAGCTGGAGGCAATAACAGGTCTGTGATGCCCTTAGATGTTCTGGGCTGCACGCGCGCGACACTGAACTATTCAACGAGTGGCTTGATCGATAGATCTGGCGAATCTTTTGAAAATAGTTCGTGATGGGGATTGATGCTTGTAATTTTTCATCATGAACGAGGAATTCCTAGTAAACGCAAGTCATCAACTTGCATTGATTACGTCCCTGCCCTTTGTACACACCGCCCGTCGCACCTACCGATTGAATGATCCGGTGAACACTTTGGATTTTCGGATACGTTTGAGTATCTGGGAGAAGTCGTGTAAATCTTATCATTTAGAGGAAGGTGAAGTCGTAACAAGGTTTCCGTAGGTGAACCTGCGGAAGGATCATTGTAGTATGGAATTGTTTGTGTTGTATTCCAACAGTTGTGGTTGATTTGGTTAAGAGGTTGAAATTGGGGGATAACTTAATAGAACTCATTACGATGGATATCTTGGCTCTTGAATCGATGAAGAACGCAGCTAAGTGCGATAAGTAATGCGAATTGCAGAACTCTGTGAGACATCGAATTTTTGAACGCATATGGCACTTCCTTTGGGAGTATGTTTGTTGGAGTGTGATAAATGATAAATATCTTGTAAAGATGAATATTGATAGTATTTTGAAATACTATTGAAATAAATAGGATTTGAATATTTGGTAATCACAAATCATTCAATCCTTCTTTCTTCTTTTCATCTCCAATCAAACAAGAAGACCTGCTGAATTGAAGCATCTAACTAAGCAGAGGAAAAGAAAATAACAATGATTCCCTTAGTAACGGCGAGTGAAGTGGGAAAAGCCCAATCTGAATTGCTTTTTAGCAAGTTGTGGAGTGTAGATTCCTTTGAATGTATTTATTGATTGCTAATTTGTTTGGAAAATCAAGTCATAGAAGGTGAAAACCCTGTATTTGCATGATATAAATAGAAAATGAAGGAAATCGTGGAGTCGAGTTGTTTGGGATTGCAGCTCAAAGTGGGTGGTAAACTCTACCTAAGGCTAAATATGTTCAAGAGACCGATAGCGAACAAGTACCGTGAGGGAAAGATGAAAAGCACTTTGAAAAAAGAGTGAAATAGTACTTGAAATCGTAATGGGGTAAGCATAGAATTGGTAGAATTAAAATTGTAAGTGGATAGAATTTGAATTCTATT
>OHIU01000894.1_pt1:0-2500 | contig 12737 bp, 13 predicted proteins | sample 1568281 | NCBI WGS metagenome assembly OHIU01 (sample SAMEA3879543, study PRJEB24766) | human gut metagenome | biome: human-associated habitat; feature: feces | place: USA | collected 1985/1987 | reverse complement strand
TAGATGAAGAATCCAGAGAGATAGTAGAATGGATTGATTTGATAATCAAGAGAATTGAATTGAAACCCGTGGAGGTTCGGATGAGATGCGGTTCAGTAGTAAATTGGACTAGTTGAATGGAGAAATGGAAATGGTAGTGAAGCAAAATTCGCCATTCAACTGACTAGTGGATCCTTCTTAGATGACCGAAACCCGAAACCAATAAAGAAGTGTTGATTGAGTGGTGCATGGTAGGAAGTAAGGAGTCATTCAATGGAGAGCTTTCACGGTGACCAGAACGACTCAATCAACACTTGAATGGAAGAGTGAATCACTTCCAGCCGCTTCCAGCCTGGCGGGAGAGCAGGTAGTTCAAGGATTCTTGGAATCTTTCGGACTAGGGTCAAGTACCCCTGGACATGAGGAGAGATGAGTGGAGAAGTCTCCCATGGGTGGAAGCTAGCGGTGTGTGTGCGGGATGTTCCGAGGGTTTCCGAGGGTTCTCTAGGGTTAGGGTTGAAAGCCCATTGGGGAGACCCCCTGGAAACCCCCAGAAACCCACTGGGTAGCCCATAGAGTCAGGGTTAGGGTTTGAGACTCGATGGGCAATCCCAAGGAATGGGTGGGATGTCCCGATGCGGAAAAGGTGGGATCCCCCAGGGAAACCCAACCACACAGCACACACCACAGCACCCTTGGAGAGACTTCCCAGCATCCTCGTCACGTCCGAGTGAGGCGGTAAAAACGGGGAAAAGGAAAAAATGGCGGAGGAAGGAAAAAGAGGAAGGAAGGCTTCTCCCTATAGATGCTTCCCATGTAGATTTCGCGAAGAAAAAGGTGGGGCGATAGCCCCGCCTTTTTCGCGCGAAATGTCAGACGCGCTTTCCTCGCATTGACACTGCGCCGAGGGAACCTCGGCGTAAGTGTCATTAGAGGAAAGTGTGGATGACCGGTTCCAAGGGGCTTCGCATGAGATGGAGAGCAGACAATCCTCTATCCAATGGTATGTTCAGATCCTCTGTAGCTCCTCTAGATCGCGAGAAAAATCGACTTAAAGATCATCTTCCCCACTCAGGGAGACTGTTATTTTGGTGATATGGACACCCAAGGACACCCAAGAGAGACTTTTCCGCACTCATTCACACTCTACACACCCAATAACAACCATTTCGCACAAAAACAACTTCACTCACTCACACACTCATGCACATACATGCACCACCCAAACACCATCTATGCATCCCACTCACTCCAACAACTCCATTCAAACACACAAACACCATTCTGCATCATCCTTTCATTTCATTTCAATTCAACCAATTCCATCAATCACAAAATTGAAAAATTCAACTACAAATAATATACCACCATCACTGCTCATTTCAACTTTCACACTTTCCAAACATCATTTCACTCCCATTCTCATTTATTTTATTCACCACATCAACACCAAAAAATACCTCCAATTACTTTACTCAAATTCCACCTAGTCGCAGAAATACAACACCATTCATAACCAAAATACGCTTTCCAAAAGATACCAACCACTTTTCTCCATACCATCCTACACAATCTTACCATTCCTCACTCACAATCAATTCATCTTATTCTATACTTTACAATCATATATACATTACAAAGATCCATTCGCATTACTACCATTCTTTACTCAAGAAACACAATTCATCTACACTCATTTTGCAATTTTCCATTCAAACTTTACACACCTCTACAAACACCAATACACACTTTCATACAATTCAAAACATTTCATTACAATCCCATCACACTCTACTATCCATTCAAACACTTTCAAAACCATTCCACACACAAACTCATCTCACACAACTTCCTCATATTCAAACTCCATTCCATTCTATATTCACTATACAATCCATTCAACACATTCACATCTATTTATTTCATCCATTCAAACACTTTCAAACATTCAATCACTAAACACTTCAAACTCTACTTTATCAACCACTTCGCGATCTCATTGGATAAGTGCGTTACGGGAGTTACGGTAATACTTTCATGAGTACATCGAACCATCAATCAATGAAAGTGAAATGAGATTGATTGAAACGGCTGTGGATAAGAATTTAGGAATTAAAAATTAACTGAAAGGTTTTTCTCAGTGGATAAGAGAGTTGATAAGGGTTTGAGTATAGTTTTGTGAGATGAATAAAGGTTCATCCTCTACATTCTAGAAGCGTTTCATCTCATCTGATCTCTAGAAGAATGAAGTCTATCTCATTGGATAAGTGCGTTACGGGAGTTACGTTAATACTTCATAGAGAATGTTCATCTATATATAAATAAAAGTGAAACTACTTTAGTTGAAACGCTTCTCTATAAGAAATTCACTTTTGAAAATTAACTGAAAGGTTTTTCTCAGTGGATAAGAGAGTTGATAAGAATCTAAATCTACTTTTGTGAGATGAATAAAGGTTCATCCTCTATATTCTAGAAGCGTTTCATCTCATCTGATCTCTAGAAGAATGAAGTCTATCTCATT
>OHIU01000891.1_pt1 | contig 12771 bp, 11 predicted proteins | sample 1568281 | NCBI WGS metagenome assembly OHIU01 (sample SAMEA3879543, study PRJEB24766) | human gut metagenome | biome: human-associated habitat; feature: feces | place: USA | collected 1985/1987 | reverse complement strand
AGCAGGCCGGTGTGTAAGAACGGAAATCCGGGATCGTCCCAAAGCGTTTTAGCAGCGCGTCCGCTGTGCGGCGGGCCGGGCGGTCTCGTCTTTTTCAAATTTTATAGAGTAATTGGGAAAAGGAGTATTCTACTATGCTGACGAATGAATACCTGAAGCGCGTTTACGAAGGTCTGGAAAAGCGCAATGCCAACGAGCCTGAGTTCCTGCAGGCTGTGCGCGAGGTTCTGGAGAGCATCCAGCCCGTGGTGGAGAAGCACCCCGAGTACGAGAAAGCCGGCCTGATCGAGCGTCTGGTCGAGCCCGAGCGCATCATCAGCTTCCGTGTGCCCTGGGTCGATGATCAGGGCAAGGTCCAGGTGAACCGCGGCTACCGCGTCCAGTTCAACAGCGCCATCGGCCCCTACAAGGGCGGTCTGCGCTTCCATCCCTCTGTCAACCAGGGCATCCTGAAGTTCCTGGGCTTTGAGCAGACCTTCAAGAACAGCCTGACCACCCTGCCCATGGGCGGCGGCAAGGGCGGCTCTGACTTCGACCCCCACGGCAAGAGCGACATGGAAGTCATGCGCTTCTGCCAGAGCTTCATGACCGAGCTGTACCGCCACATCGGCCAGTTTACCGATGTGCCCGCCGGTGATATCGGCGTTGGCGGCCGTGAGATCGGCTTCCTGTTTGGCCAGTACAAGCGCATCCGCGACGAGTACTCCGGCATCCTGACCGGCAAGGGCATCCCGTTCGGCGGTTCCCTGGCCCGTACCGAGGCTACCGGCTACGGCCTGTGCTACTTTGCCAAGGAAATGCTGGCTGATGCTGGCAAGAGCTTTGAGGGCCAGCGTGTGGTCATCTCCGGCTCCGGCAATGTTGCTACCTATGCAAACCAGAAAGCTACCCAGATGGGCGGCAAGGTTATCGCCATGAGCGACTCCAACGGCTACATCGTGGACGAGAACGGCATTGACTACAAGGTCATCAAGGAAATCAAGGAAACGGATTTAAGCACCATGACTCCCATTGACGCCTTAAACACCTTATACCGTCTGCAGAGTAAACTGAACAACCGCTGGCAGACTTCTTCCCATTAAGGAACTGCCGTAGAAAGGAAACCCATGACAGCAATACAAATTCTTGATTCTGCCACCATTGATAAAATTGCTGCCGGCGAAGTCGTAGAACGCCCCAGCAGCGTGGTGAAGGAACTGGTGGAAAATGCCCTGGATGCGTGTGCGGATGCCATAACCGTGGAAATCAAAGAAGGCGGCATCACCTTTATCCGCGTCACCGACAACGGCTGCGGCATCGACAGTTCCCAGATACGCAATGCCTTCATGCGGCATGCAACCAGTAAAATCCGCTCGGCGGAGGATCTGACCCACGTAGTAAGCTTAGGCTTCCGCGGTGAAGCTCTTTCCAGTATCTGCGCCGTAGCGCAGGTGGAGCTGATTACCAAAACGAAAGACAATTTAACCGGCGTCCGTTATGTCTGCGAGGGCACCGTAGAAAAGGAATGCTCCGAAATCGGCGCCCCCACGGGTACCACGGTGCTTGTGAAAAATCTGTTTTTTAACACACCGGTACGGCGCAAATTCTTAAAACAGCCCATGACGGAGGGCGGCTATATCATCGACTTGATGGAACATATGGCTCTGTCCCGCCCGGATACCGCGTTTAAGCTTATGGTAAACGGACAGGTGAAATTCCACACCTCCGGCAACGGCAGCTTAAAAGAAGTCATTTACCGGATTTACGGCAAGGAAACGGCATCCCAGCTTCTTCCCTTTGAAAAGGAAACCAAGGGCATCAAGGTGGAAGGATACCTCGGAAAGCCAATTTTGAACCGCTCCAACCGCAACTTTGAAAACTATTACATCAACGGCAGATACATAAAAAGCAGCCTGATTGCCAAGGCTTTGGAAGACGGCTACAGCAATTATTTAATGCAGCACAAATTCCCCTTTACCGTTCTGCATTTTACCATCGATACGGAAATGGTGGATGTGAATGTGCATCCCACGAAAATGGATGTGCGCTTTACAGGCGGCAATTATCTTTACGATTTTGTGGCCTCCTCCGTGGCGGCGGCGCTGCAGCAGAGAGAAATGATTCCGGAAGCCCTGCTTTCCGAAGAAAAAGAAGAGGAAACCCAGAAAATAAAGGTACCGGAGCCGTTTGAACAGCAGCGTACCAGACAGTTCCAGGTCATGGAGGAGCAGCGCTACGAGGCGGTCCGTTCCCCCAGCCGGGATATCTTTATCAGGGAAGCCGCCGAGGAGTCCCTGAAAGCCATGGCGGACAATACTTCGTCAGATGACGATTTCTTCGTACAGATACCCGCCAGGGTTGCAGACAGCACACCCACCCTGCGCACAGAGATGCCTGTGGAGCCAGCCGCACCCGGCACAGCAATGCCTGCAAATGCAGAACAGACCGAACAAGCACCGGCTGTGAAGACTGAACCCCCGAAGCAGTTGGACCTCTTTGATGAGAAGATGCTCACAAAGGAGAACCGCCCCCGGTACCGCATTTTGGGACAGATTTTTGATACCTACTGGCTGATTGCTTTCACCGACAAGCTTTTTATCGTGGACCAGCATGCGGCGCACGAAAAGGTAAAATACGAACGGCTGATGAAGCATTATCATGAAAAGGATATTGTGACCCAGACCTTAAATCCGCCCATTGTGGTGACCCTTTCCGCAAAGGAAGAAGCCACCTTTCTTTCCTGTAAGGATGTGTTTGCCGGACTCGGCTTTGAAATCGAGGATTTCGGCGGCAGGGAATATGCCCTGCGCGGCGTACCCGTGGATTTGTACGGGCAGGAGGAAAAGACACTGTTTTTAAGTGTACTGGATGAAATGTCGGAAGGGCCTCTTCACAAGGACCTGACCGTAGTGGAAGAGAAGCTTGCCACCATGGCGTGCAAATCCGCCGTAAAGGGCAACCACAGCTTTTCCTTTGCGGAAATGGAAGCGCTTATTGACGAGCTTCTGACACTGGACAATCCGTACAACTGTCCCCACGGAAGACCCACCATTATTTCCATGAGCAAATATGAAATCGAAAAGAAATTCAAACGAATTGTTTAGAATGTTTGTAAAAAGAAAGGCAGTCCTATGAAAAAGCCCCTTCTTATCCTCACCGGTCCTACGGCGGTGGGCAAAACCAGGCTTTCCATAAAGCTTGCAAAAGCGGTAAACGGAGAGATTATCTCCGCCGATTCCATGCAGGTCTACCGCTATATGGACATCGGCTCCGCCAAAATAAAACCCGAAGAAACAGAGGGTGTTCCCCATCATCTGATTGATGTGCTTGACCCGGAAGAAGAATTCAACGTGGTTACCTTCCAGAAAATGTGTAAAAAATGCATGGAAGAAATCTACGGCCGGGGACATGTTCCCATCTTAACGGGCGGCACCGGCTTTTATATCCAGTCCGTCCTCTACGACATTGATTTTACGGAAAATGCGGAGGATACAACCATCCGCGACCGTCTCGAAAAAGAAGCAGAAGAAAAAGGGGCGGAATACCTCCACGGGAAATTACGTGAAGTGGACCCAGTCTCTGCGGGAGCCATTCATGCCAACAATATAAAGCGGGTCATCCGTGCACTGGAATTTTACGAGCAGACCGGTGAAAAAATATCCCTGCACAACGAAACAGAGCGGCAGAAAGAAAGCGCCTACGCCTCCTGTTATTTTGTATTAAATGATGACCGGGAAAAGCTGTATGAACGGATAGACAGGCGGGTGGACGAAATGCTTGCCGAAGGACTGGTAGCAGAGGTAGAGGCACTCAAAAAAAGAGGCTGCACAAGAAAACTGGTTTCCATGCAGGGACTGGGCTACAAGGAAATTTTAGCATACCTTGACGGCGAATACAGCTTAGAGGAAGCCGTTTACCGGATCAAACGCGACACCAGGCATTTTGCCAAAAGACAGATTACCTGGTTTAAGCGGGAGAAAGAAGTCATCTGGATAAACAAACCGGATTTTTCCTATGACGATGACAAAATTCTTGACTTTATGAAAAAAGAAATGGAAGCCAAAAGAATAACCGGCAAATAAAAAAGGAATTACTGAAAAACGAAAGGCAAACAATATGAATCAGGAATTGAAAGCAATGTATGAAAAAATGGGGATTTCTCCCGAGGTCTGTCAGTTTACGGACGATATTTTAGAGGACTTACGGGAAAGATTTTCCGTCATTGATGAAACGGCGGAATATAACCAGTTAAAGGTTTTAAGAGCCATGCAGGAGCATCAGGTGTCCGAAGCCTGCTTACTTGGCACCACCGGCTACGGTTACAACGATTTGGGAAGGGATACCCTGGAAGAAGTCTACGCCTCCGTATTCCATACGGAAAGCGCTCTGGTACGTCCCCAGATTACCTGCGGCACCCATGCACTGGCGCTGGCGCTTATGAGCAACTTACGTCCCGGCGACGAGCTGTTTTCTCCCGTAGGAAAGCCCTACGATACGCTGGAAGAGGTTATCGGCATCCGTCCCTCCAAGGGCTCCTTAAAAGAGTACGGCATCAGCTACCGTCAGGTGGATCTGCTTCCTGACGGCAGCTTTGATTATGACAAAATAAAAGAAAACATCAACGAAAAGACCCGTCTTGTGACTATCCAGCGTTCCAAGGGCTACCAGACCCGTCCGACCCTGTCCGTAAAACGCATCGGCGAGCTGATTGCGTATATCAAGGGCATCAAGCCGGATGTTATCTGCATGGTGGACAACTGCTACGGGGAATTTGTCGAAAAATGCGAGCCCAGCGATGTTGGTGCCGACATGGTAGTGGGTTCCTTAATTAAAAATCCGGGAGGCGGCCTGGCTCCCATCGGCGGTTACATTGCAGGAAAAAAAGAATGCGTGGAAAATGCGGCATACCGTCTGACTTCCCCGGGACTGGGCAAAGAAGTGGGCGCTTCCTTAGGCATTTTAAGTGCTTTCTATCAGGGACTGTTTTTAGCCCCCACCGTAACGGCATCCGCCTTAAAGGGAGCTATTTTTGCGGCAAATGTCTATGAAAGACTGGGGTATCATGTGGTACCGGACAGTACGGAAAGCCGTCACGACATCATCCAGGCAGTGGAATTCGGCACCCCCGAGGGCGTCATTGCATTCTGCCAGGGCATCCAGGCGGCAGCGCCCATCGACAGCCATGTAACTCCGGAGCCGTGGGATATGCCCGGCTACGATGCACAGGTCATTATGGCGGCGGGCGCCTTTGTATCCGGCTCCTCCATCGAGCTTTCCGCAGACGGCCCCATCAAGCCTCCCTACGCCGTTTATTTCCAGGGCGGACTTACCTGGCAGCATGCGAAATTCGGCATCATGAAGTCCCTGCAGATGCTTTTGGACAAGGGGATTTTGTCGAAACTTTTTCCGTAAATTTTATATACACGACATAGGAATTGTGTTAGAATATATTCCATATGTTGAGAGACTTTTAGAACACATCTGTGCATACGGCAGGTGGGAAAGGACATTCGGATAAGCTTGAAAAAGATAAACTGGGTATTTTTAGTGGTTGTCCTGATCGGCTTTATGCTGGGCAGCTTCATCGGCACATATTTTTCCAATACTTTCTTAAATTACGGACAGGTATTCGGATTAAGCAGCCCTCTGGTACTGGATTTAGGGTTTATCATTCTGACGTTTGCCCTTCAGATTCACATTACCATTGCCAGTGTGATAGGCGTTATCATTGCACTGATTATTTATCGTTTCATTCGTTAAGGAGTAGTTCATACAGAGTTCGGGAAGGTATCGGAGGTATGTATGGACAAAACAGTAAAAAAAGCACCGGATGCGGACAGCCGTCTGCGTCCCTATGAGAAGTTCCGGCGTTTCGGAGTGGAAAGTTTAACGGAAGCGGAGCTTCTTGCCGTGATTTTGCGCTGCGGCACGAAAAAAGAAGATGCCGAATCGCTTGCGGCGCGTATTCTTTCCCTGTCACCCACGGGAAAGGACAACCTCCTGGGTCTGCATCATTTAAGCATGGAGCAGCTCCTTGCCATCAACGGCGTAGGAGAGGTGAAGGCCACCCAGATAAAATGCGTCATGGAATTCTGCAGCCGGGTAGCCAGGGCAAAAGCCCACGAAGAGCTTGCCTTTGACCGTTCCGGCACGGTGGCATCCTATTACATGGAAAGCATGCGGCACAGGACAAGGGAGTGTGTCCTTTTGCTCTGTCTGGATGCCAAAGGGCATCTGTTAAAGGAAATCATTCTTTCCATCGGCACGGTCAAAGCTTCCATGCTTTCCCCAAGGGAGGTTTTTGTGGAAGCCCTGAAAGCGGAAGCGGTACATATTCTTCTTCTGCACAACCATCCGAGCGGCGACCCGGCACCGAGTGCGGCGGACCGCCAGATTACGGAATGCATCAGAGAGCTGGGAATAAAACTTGATATTCCGCTCATAGACCACATCATAATTGGAGATAACAAGTATATAAGCTTCAAGGAACAGGGATTTTTGTAAAATCCGAAAGGAGTAATCTTTATGTTGGTTAACAACGTATTCGGTATCGACTTAGGTACCAACAATATCAAAATCTACAATAAGAGCGATGACAGTATCATGGTGGAAAAAAACATGATTGCCATAGAAAACAAGTCCACTTTGTTTGCTTACGGCAACTCTGCATTTGATATGTATGAGAAAGCACCGTCCAATATTCATATTTCCTATCCTCTGTGCAACGGTGTCATTGCCGACATCAAAAACATGGAGACCATTGTGCGGTACTTTATCCAGGATTTAATGAAGGGCAGCATCAAGCCCGCCGACTATTACATTGCCGTACCCACGGATGTGACGGAAGTGGAAAAAAGAGCATTCTACGATCTGATTAAGGATGCCAATGTCAAGGCAAAGAAAATCATGGTAGTGGAAAAGGCCGTGGCAGACGGTCTCGGCATGGATATCGACGTCAAGAATTCCCAGGGTGTACTGGTGGTAAACGTAGGCTACGACACCACGGAAATTTCCATTCTTTCCCTTGGAGGCATCGTATTAAGCAAGCTCATCAAGGTGGGCGGCTTTAAGTTTGACGAAGCCATCAAAAATGCCGTAAGAAAGGAATTTTCCTTAATCATCGGCGGCAAAACGGCGGAAAATATCAAGATTTCCCTCGGCGAGCTTTGCGAAGAAGGCAAGGGCGCCGTAGTTTACGGCAGGGATATCGTGACCGGTCTTCCGGTAGAGCGTGAAATCCCCGTAAGTCTTGTGGACGAATGCCTGCAGGAGCATTTCTATACCATTATCGACAACGTAAAGGTCATTTTAGAGCGCACTCCTCCCGAATTGGCAGCCGACATTTACCGTCACGGCATTTACCTTACCGGCGGCGCTTCCCAGGTGCACAATCTGGCACAGGAAATGGCGCAGGGTACGGGACTTAAGGTAAACATTGCCGAGGAACCGCTGGAAAGTGTAGTAAGAGGTCTCGGCAAAATCATTCAGGATGATAACTACAAGAGTGTTGCCTATGCCATTGAAGGGATGAGTAAATGAGTCCGGTTGTAAAACGAAAAGGGGAGCGGTTTTCCGTACCCTCCAAGTATATTCTGATTTTCCTGACGGTTCTCTGCAGCGGCATGATGCTTATGACCTTCAGCACGGATTTGTTTAACAAGCCACTGAATGCCTTTGCAGGCTATGTGGTTGTTCCGTTCCAGCGGGGCATCAGCTCCGTGGGCGGCTGGTTTTCCACCAGGGCGGAGGAGCTTTCCCAGATAAGGAGCCTGCTTTCGGAAAACGAATCCTTAAAGCAGCAGGTTGCCGAGCTCACCGCGGAAAACATCCAGCTTCAGCAGGAAAAATACGAACTGAATACCTTACAGGCTCTCTATGAAATAGACGAACAGTATGCCGGCTACGACAAAACGGGCGCCAGGATTATTGCCAGGGACTCCGGCAACTGGTACCAGTCCTTTACCATTGACAAGGGAAGTGACGACGGCATTGCCGTGGATATGAATGTCATGGCGGAGGGCGGTCTTGTAGGCAGAGTCATAGCCGTAGGTCCCAACTGGGCAAAGGTGGTGTCCATCATATCCGACAACAACAACGTCAGCGGCAAGGTTCTTTCCACCGGGGACAATCTTATCGTATCCGGTGATCTGGAGCTGATGCAGCAGGGCGTTATCCGTTTTTCCCAGCTTTTAGACAGTGCGGACGCCGTGGCGGAAGGAGACAAAATCGTTACCTCCAGCATCAGCGACAAGTATCTGCCCGGCATTTTAATCGGGTATGTAAGCGAAATCACGCTGGACTCCAACAAACTGACGAAATCCGGCACGGTCATCCCTGCCGTGGATTTTGAACATCTGGAAGAAGTACTGGTCATTCTAAAACTGAAACAGACCGTGACCGAATAAAAAATGCCGGCATAAAGCATCTCTGCCGGACATGGAAAGGAAATGCTTTGAAAAAAGGAATTATTGCCGCAATTTTCATATGGATGTTGTTTTTACTGCAGAGTACGGTCTTTCAAAGCCTTTCTTTTAACGGAATTGTTCCCAACCTGTTAATCGTCCTGACCGCTTCCTACGGGTTTATGAGCGGTGAAAAATGGGGGCTTATCGTTGGCTTTTTCTGCGGACTTCTCTGTGACATCTTTTTTGGGGATGTCATCGGGTTCCACGCCCTCATAATGATGTACATAGGTTATTTAAACGGTAAATTTTCCGGTGGCTTTTACCCGGAAGATATTATCCTGCCCATGGTACTCAACGTATTAAGCGATGTTTCCTATGGCTTTTTATGTTATATTTTCATGTTTTTACTGCGTGGCAGGCTGAATTTTCCTTATTACTTCCTGCATGTGATCCTGCCGGAGGTGGTATATACCACGCTTATGACTATTTTTCTTTATCCATTGATCCTGTTTGTAAACACCAGACTGGACAGACCGAAAAAAAGGAGTAAACAGAAACTTGTTTGAACGTATTAAAGAGAAGTTGATCGGCATATTGACAAGCAGAGTGACGGTTATGGTTCTGATTGCCTTTGCTCTTGCCGGTATTCTTCTTTACCGGCTTTTTCAACTGCAGATTGTAAGGGGTGAAGAGTACCTGAACAACTTCATCTTAGAGAGCCGGAAAACCCGTGAAATTGCGGCTGCCAGAGGTAAAATTCTTGACCGGAACGGAAAGGTTCTCGCCTACAATGAGCTTGCCTATTCCGTAAAAATAGAAGACGTATATGAAACCAGCCGTTCCAAAAACAAAAACTTAAATGCCAATATCCGCAAACTTATAAAACTCATCGAAAAAAACGGCGATTCCATTATCATGGATTTCGGCATCGCAATCGATGAAAACGGCGAATATGCCTTTACGGCGACCTCCGACAGCAGAAGACTGCGTTTTTTGGCGGATGTCTACGGCCAGAAATACGTGACCGACTTAAAACTGGAAATGCAGACGGCAACACCGGACGAAGTCATAGAGTACCTCGGCAAAAAATACGCTATCGGCGACTACGAGGATCCGGAGGACAGCCAGACCGATTTTATCGTAGGCAAGGGATATTCCAAATACGAGCTTTTAAAGATGATTACCGTCCGCTATGCCATGGGGCTTACTTCCTACCAGAAATACATAGGTACGACCGTAGCCACGGATATCAGCGAAGAAACACGTGCGGTCATTATGGAAAATCTGGATGTTCTGGACGGTGTTTCCATTGAAGAAGCGCCCGTCAGACGATATGTGGACAGTGTTTATTTTTCCCAGATTATCGGCTACACCGGCAAGATTTCTTCCGATGAACTGGAAAGCTTAAATGCCAGAGATCTGGAAGAGGGCGGCGACGGTACCCGTTATACCGTAAACGACGTAGTGGGACGTTCCGGTATCGAAGCCTACATGGAAACCACCCTGCAGGGAAGAAAAGGCCTGGAAACCGTTTATGTCAACAATACCGGTAAGGTTATGGCCATTGACGAGGAAGCGTCCACAACACCGGTTGCCGGCAATGACGTGTATCTTACCATCGATAAGGATTTGCAGATTGCCGCCTACAACATTCTGGAACAGAAGATTGCAGGTATTCTGTTAAATAAAATCCAGAACACCAAGGAGTACACCGGAAAAACAAACTCCAGCAAGGAGCTCTACATTCCGGTGTATGATGTGTATTTTGCCCTGTTTAACAACGGTGTGATCGATCTTTCCCATATGGCAAGTGAAAATGCCGGAGAGCAGGAGCAGTATGTGTACGAAAAATATCTTTCCTACAAGGAAAATGTATACAGCAGGCTCCGGGAAGAACTGACGGAAAAGCTTACGCCTTACAATAAGCTTCCCAAGGAATATCAGGTTTACGAAAGCAATATTGTGGAATATTTAGAGCAGCGCGGCTTTATAGATACTTCACTGATTGACACCTCGGACAAGACCTACATTGCCTGGAAAACCGATGAAACCATCAGTCTTTCCGAATATCTGCACTATGCCATTTCTTCCGGCTGGGTGGACGTTTCCAAATTTGACCTGCAAAGTCAATACGCAGATACGGATGAAATTTACAACTACCTTTTGGACAGCATTTTCACTATTTTAGACAATACGACGGATTTCCAGAAAAAGTTTTTCAAATACATGCTGAAATCCGATGTCATAAACGGTAAAAACGTCTGCTACCTTTTGTGTGAACAGGGGCGTGTGGAAATAGACGAAGAGGACGAAAACAGGCTGTACCACAATGCCATTTCCGCCTACGATTTTCTCATGAACCGTATCAGTAACCTGGATATTACGCCTGCGGAACTGGCACTTGACCCCTGCAGCGGCTCCGTGGTCATTACGGATGTCAATACCGGGGATACGCTTGCCTGTGTATCTTACCCGTCCTACGACAACAACAAAATGGCAAACTCCATTGATGCGGAATATTATGCCCAGCTGCAGTCCGACAAGAGCAGTCCGCTTATCAATTATGCAACCATGTATAAATCGGCACCCGGTTCTACCTTTAAAATGGTTTCCGCTACAGCGGGACTGATGGAAGGCTACATCACTACAAACAGTACTTTCACCTGTACCGGTATTTTTACCACGGTAACCCCGTCCCCAAAGTGCTGGATTTATCCCAGAAGCCACGGTTCCTTAAATGTTTCCGGCGCCATTGAAAATTCCTGCAACTATTTCTTTTACCAGCTCGGCTATAACATGAGTATGGTAAACAACGAATACGATGCAGATGCCGGTCTTGCCGTGCTGGCGAAATACGCCGACCTTTACGGTCTCTCCGAAAAATCCGGTGTGGAAATTACGGAATATGCTCCGGATGTTTCCGATGAACTGCCCATCCAGTCTGCAATCGGACAGGGTACCAACAACTATACCACTGTGGGACTTGCTCGATATGTAACCGCTGTGGCAAACAGCGGAACATGCTACGATTTAACCCTGCTTGACAAGGTCATGAGCCCGGACGGTGTGGTAATAGAAGAATTCGCCCCCAAGGTGCGCAATACCATTGATATGCCTGCTTCCTACTGGAATGCCATTCATTCCGGTATGCGGAAGGTAGTCGCCAACATGTCCTATTATACGGACCTGGGTATGGAAGTTGCAGGCAAGACCGGTACGGCGCAGGAAAGCACATCCAGGGCCAATCATGCGCTTTTTGTAGGCTATGCGCCCTACGATAAGCCGGAAATAGCCATCGCCACGCGTATTGCGTACGGTTATTCTTCCAGCTATGCGGCACAGACAAGCCGTGACATTATCAAGTATTATTTCGGATTGGAAGACGCTGAAGAAATTGTAACCGGTGAAGCATCCAACATGGATGCCGCTACCTACGGCGATTAAAAAGATACCTGCATCCGGTACTGACAGACCGGGACGTGCAGGTTACGGAAGGACAGGACACTGACATGAAAGACGCAGTCGTAATCAAAAGTTATCCGAACGGCATCAACTTACTGTTAAACAGTGAAAGCTCCGTTGATGCCATTGTAGCGGAACTTTCACAGAAATTCACCGACTCTAAAAGCTTCTTCGGGAAAGCAAAAACCGCCGTTTCCATGGAAGGCAAAAAGCTAACCGATGCCGAGCAGTTACGGATTGTAGATGCCATCCGCAAGAACAGCGATTTACAGATTATCTGCCTCGTAGGAAAGGATGACTCTACCGGTCAAAACTTTACGAAGGCACTGGAACGAATGGACAGGCACTTTACGCCGGAGCACAGTGCGGGACGCTTTTACAAAGGCTCCCTCACCGACAAACAGATGCTCGAGTCCGAAGAAAATATTGTGATTTTAGGGGATGTAAATCCGGGCTGCACCGTGATTTCCTCCCAGAGCATCGTTGTACTGGGCGGCCTTTACGGAGAAGCCTATGCCGGTTTAGAAGGTGAAGGCAGTTACTACATAGCAGCGCTTGAAATGGCGCCGGAGAAATTAAAAATCGGCGATTTCAAATATACGGCCCAGAAGGCCAGATGGGGCATTAAGCCTAAGGTACACCCGCAGGTGGCTTATGTTAAAAATAACAAAGTCGTCTTAGAATCCCTTACCAAAGAATTGCTTGGTACCTTTTCCTAAATAAACGGTACCTGGTGGACGAAAACTTTTATCGCCTTACGGCAAAAGGAGGAAGTATGTGTGAAGTTATCGTCGTTACATCAGGAAAAGGCGGTGTGGGTAAGACCACCACATCCGCAAACGTTGGTACAGGTCTGGCACGTATGGGAAAGAAGGTCTGTCTGATTGATACAGACATCGGTCTGCGTAACTTAGACGTGGTTATG
>OHIU01000884.1_pt1 | contig 12833 bp, 8 predicted proteins | sample 1568281 | NCBI WGS metagenome assembly OHIU01 (sample SAMEA3879543, study PRJEB24766) | human gut metagenome | biome: human-associated habitat; feature: feces | place: USA | collected 1985/1987 | reverse complement strand
TCCAAATATTTATTTTAAGTAATATCATATGAATTTATTTTTACTAATTAATACAGGTGGTTTGCGGTCATGATTGAAGAATAATGTTTTTTCTATATGCTTTTCATGCTTTTTGAGGTCTTTCTTTAGATTCGGAAGAATTAGGGTCGATATATAGAATCTATCTCCATTCTTCAACATGATGCAATAGAAGAAAGGTGGGAGAATTCTTTGCATATTTACTATTTGCTCTATATCATCAAATGTAAACAGAACCGAAACATTTCCTTTATTGTACTCCATCCTTTTATTTTTCCAGTCTATGTATAGCCGGGTATTTTTGTCATAAAGATAAAAACGATATGTTTTTTCAAAGTACGTGATAGCTCCTCCTATGCCAGTTGGAATGTGAAACATTAACCAATAAATATTATCTGTCCAAATCCATCCCCACAGAATTGGTAGATGTAACCAAATTATAAATATCCAAGTTGTTGGTGAAAACAAGATTTTAAAAATGTGTGTTGTATATATTTTCATAATCTAAAATGCAAAATTTATAGGGTTGGGATTATAAAATGTCTTTCTAAATTGTATCTCAAATTCAGAAAAGTATTCCGATAGCCATACTCCACCTTTATACCAATAATAACCCATTTGAGATGCTATGCCTACTCCTGGGCTATATGTTCTAATTTTAGGTATATATTTGCCTGCTACTTCAAGAGCGGCAGGGATATGCTCTATTATTACTTCATTTAGAGATTTTCTGTCTTGTATTACATCTGAAGATGTATGGGCAGCATCAATGGCTTTAATGAAGTTGTCTAGTTTTATATTATTGATAAAGTTATTTAGAGCATCTGCTATTTCCATTATTTCGTCAATACCATATTTTTGTCTAAAATTGTAATATTGTTCATCATATTCTTTTATAATATTAACAGTCTCGTCTATTTTTTTACTTGCCTGTTGCAATGCCTCATCCGCTCTATCCCTAAATGGTGCCATATGTGTCTGCCCATTTTGTACATAGCCAATAGAGTAATCTCTTCCATTGTATCCAGCTGCAAAAGCAAAATCATTGTTCCAACCTGCCCCCGCATATACACCAGAATTTCCTCCTCCTGTAGAAAATCCTATTACATAGTTCATTTTTGAATAGTCCCATTTGAAAGGATTGGCTTCTCCATGATTGGATTTTTTTCCATCATGATACAACTTTCCTAACATTATGAAGGCTCCGCCAATCCAAGCTATTATGGGATTATTTCCATCGGGGTCTGAATACATAAGTGGGTTATTATGGCAGTATGCATATCTGTTTAATCCGGATTGGGAATACATATTCGGTAGTAAATTGTCAGGGCTTAATACACGTGCTAGCATGGGGTCGTATACACGTCCATTCATGTTGATTAAACCTGTGGATGAAATATGCTCATGCATTGTATAGCCTCGTTCCAGATATGTTGGCGTGGGTACATTAGAATAGCTCCAGTTAGTGGGGTTGCGCCGTTTGCCCCATGCGTCATAAGCATATTGCTCACGTATAGTTCCGCTTTCATCCATCAGTGCTGTTATACTTTGCTGGTGATCTTTGCATAGATAGTACATATTCTTTGCACCATTGGTCGTGATCAATACAGCTGTTATACCGGAAGGAGTAGAGATATAGTGACGTTCAGTTATCAGCCCATTTACTGTTTCTTTTTCGTAATCACCACTATATATTTTTTCAGAAGTCACGGCCGTACCGTTGTAACTTTTCATAGAACGGCGCTGGTCGTCGGCACCATAGGTGAATGTGATGCGTCGTGTTCCTTGGCTGATAGTTGAAATTTTATTAAACATGGTATAGGTTATATCTTCTACGGGCAAAGATAGGTTATTTACAGTGATTCGGATAGAATCTACTGCATGTTTTTTACTTCCCTTATAATAATAGTTACCAATATCACTTTTGTTGGTAATATTACCACCGTCATACCCCAATGTATATTTAGTACTACTACCAACTTGATAACTGGTTAACCTGTTTGTCAAGTCATACGTAAAGTTCTCCGTCAATTTTTTAAGGGAGTCTTTACGTGACAACATATTACCTGTATTATCGTCATAAGTATATGACAGTGCTTGCACATTGTTGCTGGTACGAATATTGGAAGGACGGTCATAATTATCATAAGCAATGGTCGTTCTCCGTCCATTACCATGCAGGTAAGAAGCGGCTTGTCCAGCTGCATTAACTCTTTCCAGTTTCCAGATTGATTTGTTATTATCATTGCGGACAATCTCTTTGAGAATTCCATTGTTGGTATCATATATGTATTTGATGCTGAATCCAGATGGATAAGTCATTGTTAGTTTTTGCCCTGTAGTGCTACTATAGGTGAACGAAGTTGTATATGATTTCCCTAATATATTCTCGGTCAGACTTAGTATTTGCCCCTTATCATTGTAAGTGTATGCACTATTACCATTAGGGTGTGCTATGTTTGTAAGTTGCCCTTTGGTATTGTATGTGTATGTGGTGACTTCGGCTTTTCGTGTACGCTTGATAACTCTTCCTAAGTTATTGTATGCTAAAAGTGTTGTGTCCTTTTTTGCATTAATCTGCGAAGTCAATTCATTGAAACCGTTATAAACGTAATTCATACTACCTGCGTTGCTGTCAGTCATACCTGTTTTTCTACCAAAATCATCATGAGTAAATGATACGGTGCTGTTGTCGGTGTTGATTTTGCTTACAAGTCCTGCTGATTTTGCTGTTGAGTACGTGTATGAGATACTTTTATTTTCTTGATCGGTAACTTTTGTGATATCTCCCAATGAATTTATTTCTTGTATGGTGCTTTGTCCGGCAGAATTTGTTTGTGTTACCTTGTTCTGATTGTAGCTGTAGGTGATGCTTGCTGTACCTTGTGTACGGGATAAAGGGCGTCCATAATCGTCATATTGAATAATGATATTATTTCTGTCAGAACTGCTATAATAGGGCATAGTTTGGCTTTCCAACTGCCCTTTTGCTGTGTAATTGTAATCTACTTTGGAAATTCCGCTGAATGTTTCTGTAGCAGTTTGTAGTTTTCTTCCTAATGCATCATAGAATTCTACTATCCAAGGCGTGTTAGGACGTTGTCTCTTTATGAAACTAATGGCGTTGCTTGGAGCGGTAATGCCTGCTGAAGAAGCCCATCCGGTGGTAATAGTTTGTTTTATATTGAATGGATCTGTTATAGATGATACACGTCCAAAAGCATCATAAGTGTAACTCACGGATTGATTTGTAGTACTATTGGTTTCTTTCAATAAATAGCCATATACCTCGTCGTAACTTCTTGTTATTCTTACTCCGGAGTTTTGAATGGAAGTTATGAAACGTCTTTGAGAATCGTATGTATATTCAATGGTTCGCTGCGTACCATTCTTATCTTTATTGGTTATTTTTTTTAGAAAGCCATTGTCGTATGTATAAGTTGAGGTTAATTCGGCAGATGCATTTGCAAGATATACTTCTTCTATTATGTTTCCTGCTGTATCATATTTAAAGTTCTTTCTACGTTTTGAATCTTTTTGCCCTGCTGCTGCGACAAGTGTACTGATACTTGTTATCCTATCAGGTTTTCCGGTAGCACCAGTTGTGTATTCAAAGTTTATGGTAGTAGTTTTATCCGTGGTTGTACCGGTAGCGTTAATAGCTTTATGTTGTGTCAGCATACCCCAGTTGTCATAAGTATAAGTATTCTTTATGGAATAATTTCTGAGATTGTCTATTGTGCTTTCACTTGCTAACAAATTAACATAGCATAAACCTGATTGTAAGGATGAGAATAAGATGCTTGGTTGTTCATAGCTATATGATGTAGTATTATCAATTGTAGTGTTGCCCTTAATAGTCCTCTTTTGGGTTAAATGTAAATTTCCATAATTGTCTGCGGTATATGTATCTTGTATGAAGATATTGTTGCTAAAAGATGTAACATTTTCGAATCCTAATAATCCTTTTCCTTGTGTATGCAATTTCATGTTTTTATATTGAAAGGAGGTCTCTTGAAAACCACCTTTACCATTTGTGGAAGACATAGTTCTAACAACTTTTATGGGTGCAATGAAATTCCGTATAGTAGTACTTGCTGTATTAGTGTAAGCGGGCAGTGTACATTTGTAACCACTAAATTTAGTCAATAGTATATATGTAAACTTGTCTGTTCGTTTCAGGCCATTGTTTGTAATTTGCGTAACTTGTTTATCGAAATAATTTGATGTGTTTATATATTTTCCTGACCCGTCACTTATTTGTGCAACAATCTGCTCTGTAGATGTTCCGAGTAAATCTGCAATGACAGAGATTCCCTCTGCATTGGTAAACTCTTTTATTCTTATGCCAGATTCATTACGTATACTAATCCAATGTACTGCATTTTGGGCCGCTTGAGGAATAGTTGCACCTGGTTTGGGATTGACTATGGTAACTTCATTTATAGATTCATTTGTTCCAGTCCAAGGATTACTGGTATAATATTGTGTGAAAATTCCTCCTTGTGGCTTATTGACGTAGCATAATTGAACAATTTGTGGATTACCATTTCCATATAGATCGGTTAATACGAAATCATAAGTACATGCATGTTTGGTAGCTCCTGCCCCGCCCATTTTATAATCATAATGTGCAAAAGTTCTTAGATTTTTAGTCTCTTCGGCATCAAATCCGTTGTTTTTGGAGAAATATCTCTTATATTGAGTTCCTGATATTTTGTCTAAGAAATCGGTTCTTCCGTCATTGTTAAAATCGGCGGTATACAGATTGGTCCTGCTCATGGCAAATGGAGCTGAGGTATAAGGGGATTGTCCATTAGCTCCCATTATATGGTAGGCTATATACATTTTTCCTGATATGTAAAATGCTATGTCGGTTTCTCCATCTCCATTAAAATCTCCTATATACCAGTCTGGATTATTAGAACTAGGTAAGGCTGCAGAACGTCCTGTTATAACGTTGTTTGCTAATGTGTAGCATTTAAAATATAAAGTGCTTCCAGAACGAGTAATGTAGCCAAATTCATTAGTTCCGTCTCCATTGAAATCTCCGGTGATAATTTTTGTTTCTTTACTGTTATTTATAGCACCGGAAATGGAAATTGTCTTTTTAAGTACAAATCCTGAACCGGTTGAAATGTATACCTGACAGTTGTCTCCGACTACTAATAATAAGTCATCTCTACCATCTCCATTCACATCCGCCACAGTTGAATTCTTGAAATTAGCATTGGTAGGTAAGTTCGTTACGCTGAAGTAAGCTGTGCTAATTGAACTAACTTTAAATGTTGAAGTGTTTCCAACTCTGAACAATGTTTGTTTGTAGCCTTTTCCCATAAAGTCACCAATAAATAGTGCAGCGTTTCCTTCCAAAGGTTTTCCTGAGAATGAATTGAGGGAAACACTATTGTTATTATCCCATGTTATATTTATGGAGGCGGCGGTTTTGCCTTCATCGAGAGATTCTTTAATTTCTGATAACTTACCGCTACCGCCATTATAAATAAAAGAATATTCTTTTATTTTGGTATCACCATATCTGACTTCTATTGATGCAAGCTTATCACTACGTCGTACTTTTCTGCCAGCATAATAGGTGTAGCTATTACTGTTGTTTTTATTGTATGAAAAGATGATATTATAAGGCGTAACAGGGTTTATTGAGGCATTAGAATTTTTGGTATAACTTATTTTTATTAATGCATCTAACTCTCCAACCTCGTGCCAATAATAGAATTTTATATAGTTTCCGTTTTTGTCTTCAATTATCCTTATATTCCATATGTCAGGGCTTTGCCGATGTTTTACTCCGTAGGTGATTTTTGTACCATCCTTAGTCTGTAGTGTAAATGTTTTATCTTCTTCATTGTATGTGATAATAGAATATGGATCATTCTCTAAACGATAAGTATTATCTTTTAATAAAGCTAGTCTTATTCCGTCCAAAGCTAGTCCATCTTCATTGGGTAAAAAAGTAACGTCTTGACACTTCTTATCGAAATATTTAGTTTTATTGGTTTTTGTAATACAAGATAAACCACTTATTCCCCATTTAGGGCCTAATATACCTTCACGTGTCATACTATTATAGGTAATTGCTAATTGAGGAGTCATTCCTGCTAATCCTTCAGGAAAGATTAAGGGTATGTTGTGTATAGCAGCTCCAGAAGAGCTTACTTGGCTTACTCCGTACATTGTGGAACCATAATTTACATTGGCAGGTGCTGGAGGCTCTGTTGAGTAATCTGTCCAATTTTGAAATTCCTGGAGAGGAAATTCCGGGTTTAAGCTGAGTGGAGTTGCTTGGCTGACAGTGTAGTCTGATGAGTTATAAAAAACATCTTCGTTCCAGGGTTTTCGAATCCTTGTTCTTTGAATAGATTTATAAGGTTTGTTTCTTGATCCCTCTCCATTGCTGGCATCGTGATCCCATCTGTAGTAGGGTGCTCTATTCATAGGAGAACCGGCATAAATGTCTCTGATTTTTAGTTTATTGTCCAGGATGGTTATGGATTCCCCCACATTACTTAGTATTATATTGGTGTGATAAAAAATTCTTCCATTAGGTAAACTGCTAAATACAGTCTTTAGGGGATCGGCTGCATTTTTTTGTTTGGCGTTAAATGATAATAGAATTAATTCTTTTGGAGCGATAATGGTACCTTCCGGAAATTTATATTGTTCTTCCCAACGATTTGTACCATACACTCTCCAGTTTGAAATATTGACAGATTCTAAAGTGGGATTGTATAGTTCAATATATTCTCCTCCTTCATGACAAGCATTCCTTTCTGCCCCTTTTCCTGTCATCCACTCATTTAGTGGAGAGTCATAAAATATTTCAGAAATGATTAAAGTGCCATTTTGAGCATAGCCAGATATGCAATATAGGCAGGAAATCATAAATATAATTCCTTTATTAAAAGCTTGTCGTTTCATATCATTATATATTAAGTGCTTGTCTTTTAGTTAAAAAACGATCATTAGGATTGATTTCGTTAATCCATATAAAAGTTTGTGTAAGCCCTTCTTGATCTAAATTCTCAGATTGCATTTTCGCTAAAGCATATAAAACTTTTAAATGTTCTCCTGGGTGTTTTAGAGTAATAGGAATAGTAGTAACTTGATGCGTATTCCAATCTGGATTTAAAGAATATAAATAAGGAAACGCAGCATCCTGCTTTGTTTCAAAATCTTTATTCTTTCCCGCAATATATTGCATCATACTTATAGCGTCTGCATATTTTCCTTGCAATACATAATTCTGGGCGTATAGTATCATTAAGGATAAAGCTGCGTTATTGGTACCTAATAACTCTAATCCTTTGCGTAGTGCTGCTTCACTCTCTTTTAGTGAACCTATTGATTGATAGCATCTTGCTTGTCCACCATAAACGGAGGCAATACGCTGCGCACTATAGACTAACATATTCTGCTCTGCCTGCAAGTAGTATTTGAGTGAGTTTTTAGAATTAGAGTCACATTTATAATGCAAAGCACCTTTCCCTATGAGACTCCAGAAATCTTGTTTTTGTGCAGTGAATTTATCGTAAATGGCTAAGATATAGGTTCTGAATAGCTGTAGCTTAATTTTCTTTTTTAATAAACCAATAAAATGGGTTGTTTGACTCTTTTCTGTTAAGAGAAGCGATGAGATAGCGAAGAGTCCTGCCAAATCTTGTTCCTTCAATAGGCTTTTTACAATTCTTTCTCCTTCGCGTCGTTTCATCCGCGCTATATTTTCTTCTCGAACTTTCTTTTCTATATTTGTGTATAGATTACGCCGTTTTTTGTTTGCTACTCTATATATAAAGGCTGAGTAATCCTGCTTTTTGGAGGGAGTTTTTTTGAAAGTATTTATGGGATTAGGCGTGTATTCCGCTAAAAAAGAATGTGCGTTATTGAGAGTTTCCTCAGAAATAACAATTAGTTCACTTTGGCTTTTTTGTAATTGATAATTTCTTCGATTGTATGCAGTGATAATATAGTTTAAACCTGTACGTAGGTTTACATTTTGGGGAGTTTGTATGATGGCTTTATTATAGATGGAAATCGCTTCTTCAAATAAGTTTGTACTTTTATATTCATCTCGATATAATTGTTCATGCTTGCAGTTTCCTGTTGCGAGAGACACTAAAGCTCGGGCATATCGAACAGCAAAATCTGTATTTTCAGGGTTAATACTATATCCGTTCTTATATAGTTTGACTATTTCTAATGTATTCTGATTAGCTCCATATACTTTTTTAAGTCCATCGTAGCATGTGATGTCTTTGGGGGCAATCTCTATTAATTGATGATAGATTTGAGCTGATCTTGTAAAATCGTGTTTGTAAAAAGCAGCTTTGGCTTCTTTTTTGAGTTGGTTTACATCTATAACAGAGATTGTTGGAGTATTGTCTTTATTTTCTTTTGCAAGCAGTTGTAAAGGATTAAATAGACAAATAATTCCGCTCGTGAATAACTGTTTTAGAAATGCGCGTTTGGTAGTATTAGTTTCCATAAAGAGAGAGTAATAGAAAAAAGATTCCATCAAGATTTGCACTTGAGACATATCCTTCCAAATATTGAAGACTGTTTTACTAACTAAACTATGGAATCTTTTTATATTAGTTTGAGTGATTATTCTATTCTAAATTCTCCGTAGAGATTAATTTCTTCTGGAGTACTAATAAATAAAGAATATAAACCTGTAACCTCTTCTGGCAGTGATAAGTATTCTGTTGAAAATGCTTCAAGTATTTGTGTTGTTGTTTCTATAAGCTTTCCGTTTTTATATATAGAAATAGATACTTGATTAATTGTGTGTAGTGTCTGTATACTAATATATGTATTGTCTATTAGAGATACGGATATAGGTATTTCTTCAGTGTGGAATTTGGGTTTAACTCCTTGGTACTTGCCTTTTAAAATGACAATTCTCTCAGAATTATTTGCATTAATTGCTGTGCAAAATATAAATGCAAATACATAAAAGAATAAATTTAGTAATAGATTGCGGTTTTTCATAATTATAGTTCATTGATGATCTTGTTGCAAATTTCAAGATAATAAATGATCTATAAAATGTTTTTATATAGACATGTATGTGATTGATATTAACGCTTTTATTGTATTTATATGTCTTGAATCTGTCATTATTAGCTTGAATATATAGACATTCTCGTTCTTATTTTCAAACAATTAATATTTAATTGAATATATATTTGGAAAATATGCAGCAAAGCTATACCTTTGCACCCAAATTCAAGACAATGATGAAACATTTATGTACATATAATCCTCTGAAACGATTGCTGCAGAACGAACAAATCTGTTGCTGTAGTGTCGTGCATGTACATTGGTTTAGCGGTTTCATCTAAGTTATCCTACATTATTTTTCTTTTTTGCCGGATACAATAATACCGGTATTCTATTTTTCAGTTACTAATTATTTTGTAATTGCGGTTGTTGTTGCATACTTGCCAGTGTGAGCGAAGGAATAAGCTCCTCTGTCCGGCAGGTTGTTGCCCCGCGTATGATCTAAACTAGAGTTGATATGTTTAAAATACTTGGCCTGATGATCTTAGGCATAATAATCGGTTATGGTTTGCGTCGTATCTCGTTTTTGCGCAAAGTGGAGGTATCCATATCTTATACAGTATTTTTGTTACTGTTTGTTTTGGGCGTCACTATAGGGTCCAACAGACTGATTGTAGATAATCTGTTCTCTTTTGGATGGCAGGCAGCCTTATTGGCTTTATCTGCTACTGTAGGCAGCATTTTGGCTTCATGGCTTGTATTAAAATTGTTTTTCACTTCTAAAAAGATAAAGGTATGAAAGATAGTTTGATTGTATTGGGATTTTTTGTGGGCGGATGCCTTTTGGGAGCTTTGGGATATCTCCCGGTGGATTTGAAGACAGGTAATATGTCTATCTATATATTGTATGCGTTGATGTTCCAGATCGGCATCAGTATTGGTTCCAATAAGGAACTGAAGAGCATGATTTCTCAGCTCCGTCTGAAGTTCTTGCTGATTCCGTTGGCTACTATTGGTGGAACTCTGCTTTTCTCGGCTCTGGCCAGTCTTCTGCTTAGCCGTTGGAGTATATTTGACTGTATGGCGGTGGGGAGTGGTTTTGCTTATTATTCTCTTTCTTCTGTGCTGATAACGCAGTTCAAGGAAGCTTCAATAGGGCTTCAGCTGGCTACGGAGTTGGGGACAATTGCTCTGTTAGCTAATATATTCAGGGAAATGATGGCTCTGCTGGGTGCACCGCTATTGGTACGATACTTCGGCAGATTGGCACCTATATCAGCCGCTGGTGTCAATTCAATGGATGTGATATTGCCTGTAATTACCCGCTATTCCGGGAAAGAGATGGTGCCTATAGCTATTTTCCATGGCTTACTCATTGATATGAGTGTACCATTCTTTGTTTCTATGTTTTGCAAACTATGATGCCGAATCTTCTTCCGGTTTATTGCAGTCTACCTTTACTTCTGTATTTGCTTCTTCCTCATATTCCTTCCCCTCTTCGCCGGACTCTTCATCGGGTGTTTCTTCCTCATCTGCAAACGGGTCCGGTCGTTGAGGTCCATATTCCATGAATGCTATGGCACAGATAGTGCCGGCTATCGCTCCGCTGAGGTGTCCTTCCCATGAGGTGGTTTCTTTGGCAAAGAATGGGAACATATTCCAGATAAGCCCGCCATATAGAAAGGTAACTAATAAGGAGATGGCAATCAATGGTACATGCTTTCGCAAGATACCGCTGAAAAAAAGGAAGAAGGCCAGGCCGTAGATGATGCCGCTGGCTCCGATGTGCCATCCCGGTTTACCTATAAGAAAGGTGAGTGCGCCGCAGCCTATCCAGATGGCAAAGAATATATAGGAAGCAATGTGCCGGTAAAAGTAGAACAAACACCACGACAGAAAGAATAACGGCAAAGTGTTTGCTAACAGATGCTTCAAACTGCCGTGTACTAACGGGTGCGCAAAGATACCGAATACCCCTCTTTGTTCCATAGGGTACACACCTAACCTCCTGAAATCCCAGTCCATACCGACTTCAAGGAACTTTAGCAAGTAAAGAATAAAAATGAGGAATAACGGTATAACTGCTGCCAGGGCTATCCGGCGTACATCTTGCTTCATCTTTCTTACTGGTTTCTGTTATTTTGGTACAATGCTACGAATATTTAAGTAAAAAACGAAAATAAATGAACTTTTTATTTTGCGTATTGTCTTTAATTTGTATTTTTGGCATCAGTACCATACCCGTAGGCATAGCATGCGAGGTATGGAACATGATACCTGAACAATTAACCTTTAAATAATGCACAACTATGAGTTATTTACGATTTGACAAGACTCTGATGATCAATCTGGAGGAATCTTTACCAAGGGAGATACTCCGGACAAATAAGTCAGGAGCCTATCATTGTACAACGATTGTAGATTGTAACACACGCAAATATCACGGACTGTTGGTGATTCCCGTCCCCAATCTTGACGATGAAAATCATGTGCTGCTATCTTCTTTAGATGAAACGGTAATTCAGCACGGTGCGGAGTTTAATCTGGGGTTGCATAAATATCAGGGAGACCATTTTAGTCCTAACGGGCATAAGTATATCCGTGAATTCGATTGCGAGCATATCCCGGCAACAACTTACCGTGTAGGAGGTGTTATCCTCCGTAAGGAAAAGATTTTTGTACATCATGAGAATAGGATTCTGATTCGCTATACCTTGGTAGATGCCCATTCGGCAACCACACTTCGTTTCCGCCCCTTTTTGGCCTTTCGCAGTGTACGAGAATATACGCACGAAAATCCGCAGGCGAACCGTGACTACCAATTGGTAGAAAATGGTGTGAAAACCTGTATGTATCCCGGCTATCCCGAACTTTTCATGCAACTGAACAAGAAGAATGAATTCCATTATCAGCCGGATTGGTATCGTGGCATCGAGTATCCTAAAGAACAGGAGCGAGGATATGACTTCAATGAAGACCTGTATGTTCCCGGTTATTTCGAAGTAGATATAAAGAAAGGAGAAAGTATCGTTTTCTCTGCCGGCATTTCCGAAATTTCTCCGCGTAAACTAAAACAAACTTTTGAGGCGGAAGTTGCTGACCGTACACCGCGCGACAGTTTCTATCACTGTCTGCAAAACTCGGCACACCAGTTCCACAATAAACAGGGGGAGAACCACTATGTATTAGCGGGATATCCCTGGTTTAAGTGTCGTGCCCGTGATTTGTTCGTTTCTTTGCCCGGCTTGACGTTGGCAGTGGATGAACAAGATGAGTTTGAAGATGTTATGGTGACTGCCGAAAAAGCTATCCGGGAGTTTATCAGTGGAGAACCATCGAGTTATAAAATATATGAGATGGAAGATCCGGATGTATTGTTGTGGGCTGTATGGGCTTTACAGCAGTATGCTAAGGAGACCTCACGTGAGCAATGCTGCCAGAAATATGGTCGTTTGCTGGAGGATATCATGGACTATATCCGTAGCCGTAAACATGATAATCTCTTCCTGCACGAAAATGGCTTACTGTATGCCAACGGGACGGAGAAGGCTATCACCTGGATGAATTCTACGGTGAATGGTCGTCCTGTAACCCCGCGTACGGGATACATTGTGGAAGTGAACTCTTTGTGGTATAACGCACTCCGTTTCATAGCCGATCTGGTTCGTGAAGATGGCAATGTACATCTGGCGGACGAACTGGATGCGCAGGCGGAAGTAACCGGAAAGTCTTTTGTAGAGGTATTCCGTAATGAGTGTGGTTATCTGTTCGATTATGTGGATGGATTTATGATG
>OHIU01000878.1_pt1 | contig 12950 bp, 10 predicted proteins | sample 1568281 | NCBI WGS metagenome assembly OHIU01 (sample SAMEA3879543, study PRJEB24766) | human gut metagenome | biome: human-associated habitat; feature: feces | place: USA | collected 1985/1987 | reverse complement strand
GCAACTGTGCTGGCCATGGTCATGGCTCTGGCACTGTGCACCACCGCGTTCGCGGCGGCTCAGACCTATGATGTCTTCGGTAAGGATAGCGATGTCGCTCTCGCCGAGGAAGTCACCGTAACCTACCACAAGGCTGACGCTGATGAAAACACCATTGCTTACTATGCGCTGAGTGGCGACCAATTCAAGGACGAATATTACGTCAAGGTCACTAAGGCTTCCGATGCTAGCTTGGTTCTGAAGTATACTGGCAAGACTACTGTTGCCATGTACCTCAAAGAAGTTAAAGAAGTCAAGTATACCGATGGCGAGGCGGCTGCATATACTAATCTGGGTAGCAAGTGCGGTCAGGTCAACTACAAGGATATCGCTGGTGCCGACAAGAAGACCAAGTTCTATACCGCTACCAATGATAACGACGATGTGATTCTGTTCTCCGATGTTACTGGTGGCAACAGCAAGCTGCTGGTTGGCGGCGAAGTCCTCGTTCTGACTGAGGTTGGTAAGCTGTCCGATAAAGTCGTTCCTCACACTTGGGTTATCGATAGCGAGAAGCTGACCGCTAAGTGCTCCGCTTGCGGCGCCACCGCTAAGGTCTATGAGAATTACACCGAGGTTCCCTCCGGCGCTACCGCTGAGCAGGTCGCTGGTGTGTGGGTTGTTGCTGACAAGACCGCTGACCCCACCACTGAGACCAACAAGTCCCCCAAGACCTTTGACGCTGGTATCGCTATGTACGTCGGTATGGCTCTGACCTCCGTCGCCGGCTCCGCCGTCGTCATCGGCAAGAAAAAGGAGTTCTAATTAAACTCAAAAAAGAGAAAGGCCCATTGGGCCTTTCTTTTTTTGCGCTTAATTATCCCTCCCGCTGCCGCGGGAGGGATAGTAAATGCTGCTTTCCTACGGGCCTTTCTTTTTTGCGCTTAATTAGCCCGCGCCTGTCGGCGCGGACAAAATAAATATCCCCCGCTGCCGCGGGGGATATAAATGCTTCCGGCCCAGCGGGTGCTTCTTTTTTGCCTGCGGCAGGGAGGGTGTTGCGCCTGCGGGCGCAAGCTGCTTTCTTTCCGTGTCGAAAGAAAGCAGCCAAAGAACGCCACTTAAGGAAAGGGGGATTTCGAATTTCCCCCTTTCCTTAAGAATCCTATCCCCTTGAAGCGACAAAGGAGGGGGCTCCGGCCCCCTCCTTTTGAAACCACCCCCAGGGGGAAGGCTTTGGGGGTCAGACCTTCAGGTCGGTGGCGGCGGCGCGGGTGTGCTCGCGCATGGCCTGTTTGGCGGCCGCGTCATCCTGCCGGTGGATAGCGCTCAGTATCTCCCGGTGGCGCGCCAGAATACGGCGTTCCAGAGCCAGACACGCGCTGTCGTTCAGCGTCTCCATCTTTTTCAGCAGGGTGTGCTGCTCCACCTGGCCCAGGACATCGGTGACGATCATGGCCACCTGGTTGCCGGTGGCGCGGGAGAGCAGACTGTGGAAACGGACGTCCAGCTCAGCGAAGCGGCGGTAGTCGCCCAGGGCCTGCTCCGCCGCCGTGAGACAGCTGTCCAGCGCCGCCAGATCCTCGTCGGTGCGGCGCCGGGCCGCCCAGCCGGCGATGGTGCCGTCGTTGACGGCGCGGTACTCGCCCAGCTCCTCCAGAGATATCTGGTTCAGCTGGAGCATGGCCGACAGCGGCTGCTCCACGCCGTCGATGGTCAGCTCCTGCACCACGGCGCCGCTGGCGCCGTGGGTGGAGGCCACATAGCCGCCCTGCTCCAGCATACGCAGGGCCTCGCGGATGGTGGGACGGGAACGGTGGAGCTGCTCCATCATGGCACGCTCGGAGGGCAGGCGGTCGCCGGGCTTCAGCACTCCGGAGGTGATAAGCTCCCGCAGCTGGTCATAGATGGCCTCGCTGGCCCGCCCGCCGCCGATGGGCTGCCAGGGGATATGTACGGCTTCCGGCATGGAAGGGCCTCCTTTCACAGAAAATACCCGGACAGTATAGCGCATCCCGGGGAAAATAGCAAGGGCAGGATGCAGGAAAGCCCGGAGGACGGTGCCTTCGGGCTTTCCCGCTGTGGGGAGGGGGATATTACTTCTTCAGGGCTTTCATTTCCTCGATCATCATGGGGACCACCTTGAACAGGTCGCCGCAGATGCCGTAATCCGCCACCTCGAAGATGGGGGCCACGTCGCTCTTGTTGACGGCGATGATGCACTCGGAGTCCTGCATGCCGGCCTTGTGCTGGATGGCACCGGAGATGCCCAGCGCCACATAGATGCGGGGATGGACGGTCTTGCCGGTCTGACCCACCTGATGGTCGGCGGTCATCCAGCCGGCGTCCACCACGGCGCGGGACGCGCCCACCACGCCGCCCATGAGGGCGGCCAGCTCCTCGGCCAGGGCGATGCCCTTCTCCACGTCCTTGGCGATGCCGCGGCCCACGGAGACCACCACCTCAGCGCCGGTGAGATCCACCATGGCGCGGGCGGCCTTAACGATCTCCAGCACCTTGGTGTGGATGTCGGCCTCGGTGAGGGTGAAGGCGGGGTGGACAAGCTCCACCTTCTTCACGCCGTTCTCGTCAAACTCGCGCTTCTTCATCACGCCGGGGCGCACGGTGGCCATGGCGGGGCGGAAGCGGGGGCAGACGATGGTGGCCATCAGGTGGCCGCCGAAGGCGGGACGGGTCATCTTCAGGTTGGTGTTGACGTCAAAGAGCTTCGTCTCGAAGTTCATGGCGTCCACGTCCAGAGAGGAGCCGGTGCGGAGGAAGTTGATATAGCCGTTGAGATCCACGTCCAGGTGGGTGCAGTCGGCGCACAGGCCGGTGTGCAGACGGGCGGCGCAGCGGGGCGCCAGGTCGCGGCCGATATGGCTGGCGCCGAACAGCATGATCTCGGGCTTGAACTCGTGCACCGCGTCGGTGATGATCTTGGTGTAGGCGTCGGTGGTGTAGTCCTTCAGCAGAGGGCTGTTGTAGACGTAGACCTTATCCGCGCCGTAACCGCCCAGCTCCGCGGCGATGTTGTCCACGCTGTCGCCCAGCAGGATACCGCTGAGCTGCACACCCAGCTCGTCGGCCAGCTTGCGGCCCTCGGAGATCAGCTCAAAGGTGGTGGGCATCATCTTGCCCTGCCGCTGCTCACAAAAGACCCACACGCCGGAGAAGGCCTTGGGATCGGTATTCATAAAAGTAGACATATCGTTTCTCCCTTCTCAGATGATGTGCTTGGCGGACAGGATGCCGAACAGCTTCTCCACGGTCTCCTTGCCGCTGCCCTCCAGCATCATGCCGCTGCCCTTGCGGGGAGGCGTAAAGCTCTTGTAGATATTGGTGGGAGAGCCCTTCAGACCGATGGTGTCCACCTCGATGAGGGGATCGTCCTTCAGCGCGTTGTAATCCAGCACGGTGACGGGCTCGGCGTCGCAGTCCAGGATGCCCCGGATGGTCATGTAGCGGGGGGTGTTCAGCTCCTTGATGCAGGTGAGCAGGCAGGGGGTCTGCACCTGGACGGTCATATAGCCGTCCTCCAGCATACGGCGGACGGTGAGGGTGTCGCCGTCCTTCTCGATGTCGGCCACATAGGACACCTGGGGAATCTCCAGCTTTTCGGCGATCTGGGGGCCCACCTGGGCGGTGTCGCCGTCGATGGCCTGACGGCCGCAGAAGATGATGTCGTCCTTGTCCACGCCCAGGTTCTTGATGGCGGCGGCCAAAATCTGGGAGGTGGCGAAGGTGTCGGAGCCGCCGAACTCACGGGCGGACACCAGCACGGCCTTGTCCACACCCATGGCCTTCAGCTCCAGCAGCATACCGGCGGCGGGAGGGGGACCCATGGACACGGCGATGACGGGGCAGCCCAGCTGGTCCTTCAGGGCCAGGGCGGCCTCGACGGCGTTCATATCGTCGGGGTTGATGATGGTCTGCATGGAGGCGCGGTCCAGCGTGCCGTCGGCGTTGACGGCGACCTTGCCGGAGGTGTCGGGCACCTGCTTGACACATACGATAAGCTTCATTCTATTCTTGCTCCTTTCCGCATTACTTCAGCAAATTGCCGGAGATGACCATCTGCTGGACCTGAGAGGTCCCCTCGTAGATGGTGAACACGCGGCAGTCGCGGTACTTGCGCTCGACGGGGTACTCCTTGATGTACCCGTAGCCGCCGTGGATCTGCACCGCCTTGGCGGCGATCTCGTTGCAGGTCTCGGAGGCGAAATACTTGGCCATGGAGCAATACATGGAGGCGTTGGGGTCGTTTCTGTCCTTCATCTGGGCGGCCATATAGACCAGCTCCTTGGCGGCGGTCAGCTTGGTGGCCATGTCCGCCAGCATGAAGGCGATGGCCTGATTCTTGCAGATGGGTTTGCCGAACTGGACGCGCTCCTTGGAGTATTTGATAGCCTCATCCAGGCAGCCCTGGGCCAGACCGATGGACTGGGCGGACACACCCAGACGGCCGCCGTCCAGGGTCTTCATGGCGTTGATAAAGCCCATGTTCTCCTTGCCCAGCATATCGCTCTTGTGGACGCGGACGTCCTCCAGCACCACGTCGGAGGTGGCGTAGCCCACCAGACCCATCTTGGCCTCGTGCTTGCCGCAGGAGACGCCGGGGGCCTTCATGTCCACGATAAAGGCGGAGATACCCTTATTGCCGCGGCTCATGTCGGTCTTGGCGTAGACGATGCAGTAGTCGGCCAGGGGTGCACCGGAGATAAAGCACTTACGGCCGTTGAGGATGTAGTCGTCGCCATCCTTCACGGCGGTGGTGACCATGCTGCTGGCGTCGGAGCCGGCGCCCGGCTCGGTGAGGCCGAAGACGATCTTCACCTTGTTCTCCACGGAGGGACGGAGATACTTCTCCAGCTGCTCGGGGGTGCCCGCCTGCATCAGGGGGCCGCCGCCCAGGGAGTTGGGGGTGTTGGCGTACAGGCTGGCCACGGCGGAGACACGGGCGATCTCCTCGATCATGATGACATAGGCCAGGGTATCGGCACCGGCACCGCCGTACTCGCGGGGGATCTTCAGGCCCAGAAAGCCGCACTTGGCCATCTTGTCCACGATCTCCTCGGGAAACTCGCCGGTCGCCTCCACCTTGTCAAGGACCTCGGTGGTGAGCTCGGTCTCGGCAAACTGGCGCACCAGCTTGCGGATCATTTCATGCTTTGCGTCGAAAATCATAGTTTTCCTCCTGTTAAAGTATGGGTCACTGCTCTGCTCAGCAGGGGATCTCGTGCTTGGACTTGCCCTCTGTCAAAATCTCATAGATGCTGTTGACGCCGCACTCGGCCATCTGCTCCGCGGCCTCTTCGGTGAAGAAGGCCATGTGGGGCGTGTGGTAGACGTTGACGAAGGAGCGCAGGTACTTCAGCTTGAAGTAGGGCATACCGGGGGTACGGATGATGTCCTCATCGTGGGGAACGTGGATGATGCCGGTCTCGCCGGGGAAGGCGTCCATGAACAGCGCACCGAACTTGCCGGACTCCACCGCCTCGGTGACGGCGTCGATATCCATCAGCTCGCCCCGGGCGTTGTCGATGAACACCACGCCGTCCTTCATCTTGGCAATGGCCTCGCGGTCGATCATGCCGGTGGTCTCCGGCAGCAGCGGGGTGTGGATGGTGATGATGTCGGACTCCCGGTACAGGGTGTCCAGATCCACGTACTCGGCGTATTCACGGACAGCGTCGTTCTCGTACACGTCGTTGGCCAGGATGCGGCAGCCGAAGCCGCTGAGGCACTTGATGATGGTGAAGCCGATCTTGCCGGTGCCCATGACGCCCACGGTCATGGTGCGCAGCTCGCGCCCCATCTTGCCCTTCAGGGTGAAGTCGTTGTCGTTGGTGTTGTAGAGCGCCTTCTTGAACTTGCGGATGCACATCAGGATGGCCATAACGGTGTACTCCGCCACGCCGTTGGGTGCGTAAGCGCCGTTGCACAGGCGGAAGCCCAGAGAGCGGGCGTAGTCGCAGTTCATGTGGTTGTAGCCCACGCAGCGGCTGGCCAGCACCTTGACGCCGTAGCCCTTCAGCTCATCCAACACCTCGTTGCAGTAGTCGGACTGGCCCAGGGTGGTGACGCCGTCGCAGCCGGCGGCCATGTTGGCGGTGGTCTTATCCAGGTTGGCGGGGGTGGAGATCAGCTCGATACCGTATTTCTTGCACAGGCCCTCGATGACGGGCTTCTCGTCGGGACGTACTTCATAAGCAGCGATTTTCATAATATTCTCCTCTCAATATTCAGGTGGGGCGGCGCGCTCCTCAACGCGCCGCGCCCCTATATTTTGCTTTTCCTCAAGTCGCCGGGGTGTTCGTGTTCGTCGCGCTCCGCCTACGGCGGAGAGATTTTTCGTTCTGCCGATGGCAAACCGGCGATGGCGTACCGTGTGTACGTCGAGACGGTTTGACGATGGCAGGGCGGAAAAGATCCCGCCGCCGTCAGTCCTTCAGGGAAGGATCCATGGGCACCGCCTCGCCGGCGGCTATCATGGCGGCGATCTGCTCGTCGGAGTAGCCCAGGTTCTTCAGCACCAGTTCGGTCTGCTCGCCCAGGTACGGACCGCGGTTGTAGGGAGGCAGCTCCGTCTCCTCGAAGATAACGGGAGGCCGGACCATGGTGCGTTTATTGCCGTTGGAATATTCCATCTCGTAGAAGCAGCCGGAGGCCCATGCCTGCTTATCCACCAGCAGCTGATCCCAGGTCTGGGCCACGGCGTAGGGCAGATCGTTGGCGTCCATCAGCTTGCACCACTCGTCCAGGGTGCGGCTGGCCATCTCGGCCACCAGGAAGTCGTAGAACTCCTCGATGTTGGCCTGCAGGTTGGTCTGGGGATAGTAGCGGGGATCCTCCGCCAGCTCGGGGTGGCCGATGGCGTTCATGAAGATGGGATAGTGGCGGTTGTACTGGGGCATGGCGATCTGGAGCCACTTGTCGTCCTTGGTCTTGTGCGCCACCACCAGCGGGTTGGGCAGGGTGCGGCGGGACAGAGGATACTGGGTGGTGGGATCACCGTACTGGCTGGCCTGCAGCAGCAGGGATACATCCCAGATGGCGCTGTGGAACAGGGAGACGACGACGCGGTCGCCGATACCGGTCTCCCGGGCGCGGTACAGGGCCGCCAGCACGCCGGAGGCCAGGTACATACCCACCTGATGGTCGCCGAAGCCGGCGATGGTCAGCATGGGCAGGGCGTCCTTGTCAAACAGGGTGCCCAGGATGCCGCCGCGGGCAAAGAAAGCGGTGAAGTCGAAGCCGGGCAGGTCCTTGTCGGGGCCCTTCTCGCCGTAGCCGGACACGAAGCCATACACCAGCCTGGGGTACTTGGCGTGGAGCGTCTCATAGTCCAGACCGGCCTTCTTCAGGGGGTTCTGCCGCCAGTTGGTGATGAAGATGTCCGCCTCGGCGATGAGCTTTTCCAGGGCCTCGCGGCCGGCGGCGGTCTTGGTGTTCAGGCAGACGCAGGTCTTGCCGGCGTTCTCCAGATCATAGGAGGTGTTCTCCTTCTGGTCCTGGGGACGGCCCTCGTTGACGGCGGTATAGCGCAGGGGGTCGCCGGCGGGGGCTTCTACCTTGATGACCTCGGCGCCCAGATCCGCCAGAAAGCGGGCGCAGCAGGGGGCGGCGATAAAGGTGGCCAGCTCCAGCACCTTTACGCCCTCGAGGGGACGCTTTACTTCACTCATATCGTTCCTCCATGTATGTTAATAAATGGTGTGTTGCTTACATTTTCAGCAGGTCGCGGAAGGTCTCGAGGTTGGTTCGCACCTGCTCAAACCGCACCATCTGACGGTCCACCTCCACCAGCGTCAGGGGCAGGTCGGTGGCCTCGCAGGCCTTCTTGATCATCACATAGTCGAATTCCTCCGGGTCGCAGAACTTGGTCAGCACCACCAGAACGCCCTTGGCGCCTCTCGCCTTGGCGGTGTCCACGATCCATTTAACGCGGGGCTTATCCTGGTTATACAGCACGGAGCAGTTGTCCATATTGGCAAACTTCTCCGCCAGCGCGTTGAGGGCGTCGGCGCGCTCCGGCGCGTCGGTGCGGTACTGGCGGGACTGGGCGGCCACGTCGTCGGCCACGATGTGCATATCCATCTCGTCCAGAATGGCGTTCAGCGCCGGGGTATCCGTCAGGATACCGGAAATGACGATGGGCAGCTTCTCCGCGGCGGGAGTCTGGGCTTCCAGCTTCTCAATGAGCGCCTCCACCAGCTCCGTGTGCTCCTCCTTGGTCATGAAGAAGGCGCTCTTGAAGATGTCGCTGCGTTGGGCGGCGGTGATCTCCGGGTGCCCGGCCAGCAGCTCGTCGATCTTCCGCATGGCATCGTTGTGGCGGTTGTAGACCTTGATGGAGGAGCGCAGCTTCTCCTCGGAGAAGGTGCCGCCCAGCTTTTCCAGGTCGCGGATGACACGCTCGTACCCGGCCTTGGTGTAGGCCACGCCGTAGGCGGGCTTGCGGTTCTGTGGATAGGTCATGGGGATGAAGGGGATGGACGGCACGGCGTACTTCCAGTTCTCGCCCACGGTCTTCAGGGTGTCGCACAGGGAGGGGATGACGATGGCGGACGCGCCCTCGTAGGCACCGTTGATGCCCAGCTCCAGCATGGACTGGACGATGGCGCACAGGAAGGCGGGACAGTACTCCTTGGCGCGGTTCAGCGCCACATCGCCGCCCCACGCGCCCATGGGGACGAAGCCCATGGAGTGGATGATCTCCTCCGGGGTGTAGACGGGAGCGCACAGCACGATCTTTTTGCCCTGGGCCAGATAGCCGTCCATCTGCGCGCGGGGAGAGGCTGCTGCCTCATGCAGCTTGTTGAGGATCTCGTTCATGGCTTACTCTCCTTTCGCGCTCTTGTTGGCTTCCATGATCTCCGTCAGACCCTGTACGCGGGTGTCGTACTGTGCCTCGGAGAAGTTCCGCGGGTCGGCCTGATCGCCGTCGAAGCTGACCACGGGGATATCGCAGGCCTTGCCGATCTGGCGGCTCATCTCGTACATGAAGCCGCTCCACAGCTTGCAGGAGCGGTTGGTATGCACCAGCATACCCTCCACGTGGTTGTCCTTGCAGAGCTTGATGCGCTTGTCGCGGCTCATCTCCAAATTGATGGCGTTGGGCACCTTGCAGTAGGCGCGGATCATCTCGTCAAAGGTGTTATAGTCGAAGCCGAAGGCGTCGGCGTAGATCGTCGTGACCATGTTGATGCCCCGGGACTTCAGGCCGGTGCTGGTGGCGCGGAGATACGGCCAGCAGGCGATGCCCTCGAACATGATACGGTACTTCTCCTCGCCCCGGAAGGTGGAGACGCCGTTCTTGTGGTTGTCCTCATACTCCTTCAGCAGCGTCTCCATGGCGTCGGCGGCGGTGGACTTGCCGCGAGCCGTGACCATGACGGCCATGTGGTTCAGCAGGTCGAAGCCGTTGAAGGGAGAGGGCACGTACCTGGCGCAGCCGGTGGCCGCCAGCCATGCGCGGCTGGAGCGGCAGGAGAAGCCGGTGACCTCCTTGAACTTCTCGTCAGACCACTTCTTGCCGGTGATCTCCTCCAGCTGCTTCACGGCGTCCCAGAACTGACCGGTGACGTAGGCCACCTCCGCGTCGGACACCTCGTAGTCGGGATTGAAGGGGATATCCAGCAGGATCATGGGGATATTCAGCTCGCGGGCCAGGTTCTCGTACCACTTGATCATGCAGGAGCAGATGTTGCTGCAGCACAGCAGCACATCGGGCATGGCCACGTCCTGCTCGGGACAGGATTTCAGCTTGGCGTAGGCCAGGGACACGCGGGCGTAGGCACAGATGTCGTTGGAGTAGCCCTCGGACTCCGCCACCTCGCACATGCGCGTGCCCGCGCCGCGGGCGGCGATGCCGGCGGCCTGGTTCTCGGGGTACACGGTGGCGATGCCCATGGTCTCGGGGATCTCCACGGGGAAGTTGCTGGACACCCATGCCACCTTTTCGCCCCGCTTCTTGGCTTCGATGGCGTCCACATAGGCGTCCGCCGCGATCTTGCCCAGCTTGTACTTGGCGGAATTAGGATCCACCGGCTTCGGAGCCTTCTTCACTTCTTCTGCCATTTCATTTCCTCCTCGTTCCTTTATGCAAAAATCTCCATCTTGCTTATACTTGCTGCTTATATGCCCACAGCGCCGCGCCGATGGCGCCGAAGTACTGTGCCAGAGGGTCAACGCTGACGGGGACGTTCAGCTCGTCGCTGAGAGCCTGCCGCACCGCGTCGTTCCGGGCCACGCCGCCGGAGAGACAGACCTGCTCCGTGACGCCCGCCCGCCGGGCCAGGGCCGCCACGCGGCTGGCCACGCTGCGGCAGATGCCTGCCACCAGGTCGGGGCGCCTGACGCCGTTGGCCATCTGGCTGATGACCTCGCTCTCGGCAAACACCGTGCAGGTGCTGGAGATGGCGGCGGGGGCGGTGGCCTTGGCCGCCTCGGTGTCCAGCGCGTCCACGTCCAGCCGCAGGATGGACGCCATCACGTCCAGAAACCGCCCCGTACCGGCGGCACACTTGTCGTTCATGACGAAGTTCACCATCTTGCCGGAGGGCGACAGGGCGATGACCTTGGCGTCCTGGCCGCCGATGTCGATGACGGTACGCAGGTCCGGGAACACGAAGCGCCCGCCCAGGGCGTGGGCCGTCAGCTCGCTGATCTCGCCGTCGGCGCCCTCGTAGTTTTTGCGGCCGTAGCCGGTGACAAAGGCACAGGCCATATCGGCCCGGGTCAGGCCGCTGGTCTGCCACAGCTGCGCCAGCGCCTCCTCCGGCCCGCCGGTGCCCAGGCCGCCGGTTTGGAGGCTGTGGGCCACCAGCTCTTTTCCGTCTTTAAGAACGGCGCACTTGGAAGTGGTGCTGCCGATGTCGATACCTAAGGTGTACATGGGGTTCCTCCCTATTCTGTGCGATCGGGCAGAAATACCCTCTCCCGCGGTGCGGAGATACTGCGCGCCGCACTGGTCTTACCAGTTTACTTATATTATACGGGTTTGTGAAATTTGCGTCAATTATGCGAATTGCCAAAGAAATAACAATTATTTGTGCATTGTACCGAGCCGCACTTTAAATGATTAAATCTTTCCGGATTTTTCCGGGACAATGTTGCGTTTTCTTTGGAAACTCGTCATGGCAGTATAGGAAAGCCGCATGGCGCGCTCGCGCCATGCGGCTTTCTGCGGTTCACGGCTCCAGGTCGTGTTTGTCCAGCTTCATGTTCCGGTAGGCCTTGGGCAGGCCGGGGGCGATGAGGGGAAAGGTGTTCTCCGTGTCAGACGTGGGCTGAATGTTATAGGTGCCGTACATATTCACCAGGTCGAAGCTGCTGCGCGGCACGCCGGGAAAGTGGTGGACGTCCGGTGTAGCGTCATAGGGAAAGCCCTCCCGGCTGCGCTTGCGTTTGGGCATAAAAATCACCTCCGGCCTTAGTATGGCCGGAGGCGGTTGGTTTATGAGCTTCAGCGGTAGACCTCCGCGTCGAAGTCGCGGACGATCTCATCCCGCCTTTCGTCGCGGACGCAGACCAGATTTGTCTCGTCAAAGGCCAGGCGCATGGCGAAATCCTTGGCCTCGTAAATATCGTTTGTCTCGAAGAAGTCGCGATAGGCCTCCTCCGGCTCATGGCTCTTGCGCCAGATAACGTGAAAACGCATAGACACTCCTCCTGCAAAATGGGGGTAATTTTTAGTATACCCCCGCCGGAAGCAAAAAGCAACGGTGGGTTTTGCCAAAAAACACGGGCAAAGTTCGTCACATTTTCCCCCGGGAAAGTTGTGATTTCTTCTTTCCCTGCCCCACAAGATATTGTATAATAGCAGACGATATTTTGGAGAGACAGAGGTGGATCAGGGTGAAGATCGGATTTGACAACGAAAAGTACCTGCAATTACAGGCGGAGCACATCACGGCGCGGCGCGCCCAGTTCGGCGGCAAGCTGTATCTGGAGTTCGGCGGCAAGCTGTTTGACGATTACCACGCCTCCCGTGTGCTGCCGGGGTTCCAGCCGGACAGCAAGATACGGATGCTACAGACGCTGAAGGACGACGTGGAGATCGTGGTGGCCATCTGCGCCGGGGACATCGAGAAGAACAAGATGCGCGGCGACCTGGGCATCAGCTACGACGTGGACGTGCTGCGGCTGATCGACGTATTCCGGGGGCTGGGCTTCTATGTGGGCAGCGTGGTCATCACCCAGTACGCCGGCCAGCCGGCGGCGGACGCCTTTATCAAGCGGCTGAGCGCCCTTGGCGTGAAGAGCTATAAGCACTATCCCATCGCCGGGTATCCCTCGGACGTGGCGCACATCGTGTCCGACGAGGGCCTGGGCAAGAACGAATACATTGAGACGACCCGGCCGCTGATCGTGGTGACGGCCCCCGGCCCCGGCAGCGGCAAGATGGCCACCTGCCTGAGCCAGCTGTACCACGACAACCGGCGGGGTATCCGGGCGGGCTACGCCAAGTACGAGACGTTCCCCATCTGGAACCTGCCACTGAAGCACCCGGTGAACCTGGCCTATGAGGCGGCCACGGCGGACCTGAACGACGTGAACATGATCGACCCGTTCCACCTGGAGGCCTACGGCGAGACCACGGTGAACTACAACCGGGACGTGGAGATCTTCCCGGTGCTGGCGGCCATGTTCCGGATGATCCAGGGCGAGTGCCCCTACAAGTCCCCCACGGACATGGGCGTGAACATGGCAGGCTTCGCTATCGTGGATGACGCGGTGTGTCAGGAGGCCAGCCGCATGGAGATCCTGCGCCGGTACTATACCGGATGCGTAGATCGGGCCAAGGGGCAGGCGGACGAGTGCGTGGTGCGGAAGCTGGAGCTGGTGATGCAGCAGGCGGGCGTCACGCCGGAAATATGCCCGGCGGTGGCGGCGGCGCTGGAGAAGGAGCAGGCCACCGGCAAGCCGGCGGGCGCCATGGTGCTGCCGGACGGCAGCGTGGTGAC